>Ga0307975_1000333_pt1 | contig 26955 bp, 25 predicted proteins | sample OrgLakmetagen917_FD_201825 | JGI IMG/M metagenome (GOLD analysis project Ga0307975, IMG submission 201825) | Saline water microbial communities from Organic Lake, Antarctica - #917 | ecosystem: Environmental > Aquatic > Non-marine Saline and Alkaline > Saline | place: Antarctica: Organic Lake... | reverse complement strand
CGGAACTGCGCCTTGCTCAGCCGCAACCTGCCGGTTTCACCGGCCCGGTTCGAGCTGATCATCAGGTGGTAGTGATACGAATGATTCTTATCCTGGTGCAGTCCCCCAAAGACCATATTGTCGGGGCAGCGCGCCGCGATATACGTCTCAGCGATAGACTGAAGACGGTCCTTCTGCTGCTCCGGGGTCAGCCCCTTGGCCCGCGTGATCGAGATGATTTCGTGGTACAGGCAGACCCCGTTTTTGCGCCGCGAAAGTAGGTCGCCGTTGCGCTCAAATTCAGCCCGGATATGCGCCGGATCACGGCCCCAAACATTGTGCCGGATGCGGTGGGCCTCCTGCCCCGCGTCGCGGTCGATATAGCCGATCAGCTGCCCGAAGCTGCCCACCTTCCGGCTCATGGATTTAACTATCATGCGCCGTCTTCCGCATCGCCTGCCTGGGCACCATCAAGTCCAGATGAGACCTGCGCGATGGACGCCTTCAGCTCGGATTGCAGAGTATGAATGTGCAGGAACACTTCCTGCGCATCGAGCACATAGGCGATGCGATTGCTGTGCCGCGCCATCTGGTTCACGTTGTTCGCAATCGTGCGAATGACGCGCTCCAGATCGGCCAGCTGCTGCGTCAGCTCCTCAGGAACAGGAGCGCGTCCGCCCTCCGCATCGAGCGCAAGACGCTTGACGTAGGCCGCGACAGGGACGCCTGCGTCCTTGGCACTGCGGGCAATGCCGCGATACTCAGACAGCGAAAATGTCAGGTTCACGCGCTTGGCGTGATCCTTATATTGCTGGCGGTAGTCTCGTTGGTATTGGTCTCGTGTCATACGGGCTAAAAGAGTCTAAAAAGGGTTCAAAGGGAAACGCGGTGATACGCGATTTTTTCCCTTGTTTGGGGATGCAAGGGGGCGAAGCACCCCTGCCAAGATGCGTTTCGGGGAACAGGTTTCAGGCCAGCGAAGCGAGGCCGAAAAAACTGTTCGTCACGAACACGCAATCTTGCTAAGCGCGTCCTCCCATCATTGTGCCCAATTCTCACGCTATGTCAAAGCCGCCTCTTCACATTGGCTTCACAAATCGGCGCGCGGTGGTCTGGTGAGGTTGGGAACCGCTGATATAAGGACACATTATGCAGCTTTTGTCACAGTGCGACGGATCAGATTGGTCGTTTTTCCACGTTAGGATTTGTGGGTGAAAAAGAAAAAGGGGCGTTTAGGGGATGGAAAAGAGCCCCTTTCGGGGCTCTTTAATTTTTTAGAAGAGCGATAGCTGAACGGGTTTACCGTCATCTTTCGTCTCTAACCATGCCGTAACAAAAGCAAGCGGGCCACCGGCCCCTTCCATCAGTTCGCGCGGGCAGAAGTGTGAGCGATATCCAGTTTGAGATATCGGGTGTGGGCTGCGGTCAGCAGTCACAATTTCAAGGTGGGCGGTATCGCCGCCCAGCCACACAGGGCACCACCGCACGGTGATGTCCTGCCCTTTCCAGTCGAGCTGGTGCTCCTCATAATCGGTCACCATGGGATACCTCAAAAATCAAAGCCAAGCTGTGCTGGCTTGATGGCTGGGGTTTCGGTCTGGCGCGACATGGGCGTTGCTGCCGTTATAGGCGGCGACGCGTCGGGCGTGGAGTGCTCCGTGGGCGATGCTTTGACCTCGAGGCTCTCTTTGTTCCGGCGCAGCCGGTACTTCCAGAGCCCAAGATGATGGGCGGGCGTGTACCAGACTTCGCGGATGTCCCAGCTTAAGGTGTTCCCGACGATAATCTCGGCGGGCACATTCCAAAGGCTCAGCTGCGTGTAACACATCAGCGCGGCATTGCGGTCCACGTCAATGCACTGCACCCAAAGGTGCTGGGAAGGATTATAGCCTTTGGCAATCATCACTTTGATCAAAGCCAAGATCATTCCCCCTGCCCCGCAAGCTGGTTCGCCTGCCGTGATAAACGGCTGGGTCTCCAGCTTGCTGCACATGTCCCCAAAAGTCAGGTTCGCCATCAGCTCAGAGAGCTCAGGCGGGGTGAAGAACTGTCCTGCGTCCTTATTGGCAATCTCGAGCTCCATGTAGAGGGGGCCGAGAATGTCGCGGGGCTCAGGGTCCAGCGCCTGGATGAGGCATCCGAGAAGTTTTGCGAATGCCTCTTGGTCAGGTTTTTTGTAACCCGCTATGATGCGAAGATACTCCTCTTCGCGGGCTTCATCTTTTTGAACGGCGTTGTGCAAGCTGCACGCGGCCATTGTCACAAAGTCACGAAATACCTCATAGTTGTGCTTGTAAGGTGCCAGCTCGCGAAAGGTTTTTTTGAACGTTGCCAAAGCGGCGTCGCGGCGTGGGTGTGCCATGCCTGTTCTCCCCTGTTGGGGTCTCTCAAGCCTGGCGTCCACCAGTCTCGAAAGACTGGTGGGTTGGATTTGTGGTCGCGATTACGCAACCGGGGAGAATTGTGCGATAAAAAGGTGGTTTGTCAAAAGTTTATAGCGACGTTTACAGGCTATCGCAGCAGATCAGATTATTCTCATCAATCCTAAGAATGCTTGGTCTGAGACGGTCAAAGCGCAGCGCCTTCAGGATAATTTTTGCCTCGTCCAAGGTCTGAATATACCCCCGAAACAGCGGCGTGTGATACGTGGCAAAGAAGTCACCATTGCCAAGCCCGACCTTCTCAATGAGGTCGTGGAAGGCCTGACCCACAAAGGCAGTATCAAACAGGCCATGCCAAACGGTGACAAAGTCGCCGTCCTGGGTTAGAAAGAGATTGATGCGGTGCGGGTTGACCTTGCCATCACAAAAATCACCCGAGCGATATTCATAAAATCGCAGGCTTCCATGTTGCAGGTCGAGTTTATCGAAACCAAAGTCCAGCGGGTTGAAGGTGTTTTTCATTATGCTCCCTGGGGTTAATCGTCGTATCTTTGGCGCAATTCTCGATCAAACGCACGCAGCGCTTCAGCGCTGCGATGTCCCCGCTGGTCTCGAATGTCGATCACGTAAACGGTTTGATCCTGGATGGTGTAGAGAAAGGAAAAGGCCGTTTTTTGGATCTTTACCTCCCAGACGTTTTTAAGACCTGCAAAAGTCTCTCTTGGGGGCGCAAGGTCGGCTATTCTTCGCTCGGTCGCAGAAAAGCTGGCAAAGGCCCGCGCTTGGTTCAGCTGCGGATTGCTTCGGTAATATTGGATCATCCAGCGCAATCCAGGCTGGGACGTTTGAAGAAACTCGACCTGCATCGTTTAATCTTTGGAAATATTCGGCTCGGGAAATGGGGAATCCTCAGGGCCATTCATCCAAGCGTGGATCGCATCTGATGAAATCGTTGGCGCACCTTTCTCAATCAGCATCAAGCCGGTTTCCACGAGCGCTCTGGTCGCTTCGCGTTCCTCAACAAAGTGTTCGATGGCTTGGTTCGCCATGAAAGACGCAGAGCGGTGCTCCTGTCGTGCTATGGTTTGAAGGCGTTCCTTCAAAGTGACGTCGATACGCGTCGTGAAGGTCGATGTTGGCATGGTTTGCATTCCTGATTTGGGTTATAGTGTACATTGTACGACAGTGTATTCTAAATTGATGTGAAGTCAAAAAAGAAAGCCCCCGCAAATGCGGGGGCGCTTCGCTTTAGCGGAACGGCTTTGTGGCCAGCCACCAGAAGGTCGGTCGGTCTACCTTTCCAGGATGCCAGACGGCCCAATAATATTGCTGCTTCGCGATGCGGGCATAGCGCGATACTCTCTTTCCTTCCGGCCAGCAGGTCAGGTCATCCAGGGCATAGATCGCGGTCGGCGGGCAACGCTGGAACCTCGGCGTGCGGTCCGGATGGCACAGCGAGCGAAGATTGAGCAGCATCGCCACGCTTCCCCCGGTCTTGCGGGCATGGATGAGAGCCCGGCGCAAAAACGCGTCCCCGAGCCCATGGGTCCCGTAGGGTGGGTTCGTGATAATGTTCTTCGCGAGTGGGGTCTCGGATTTCAGGAAGTCGTGGCCCCCTGACCCGTAGCCTCGGTCTATCAGGTCCGTGGACACCACCTGGTATCAAGCTTCGATCAGAACCTTCGAAATTGCTCCGTCACCACAGGCCGGTTCCCAAATATTCCCCTCGAAGCTCTCGACGGATAGAAGTGCCCGTGTGGCCTCCGGTGGGGTTGGGTAAAACTCGAACGCAGCCCTCTTTGGAAAGCGGAAATTACGGTCAGAAACTTTTGCTTTTTCGCTGTTTTTCAATAAGATAGGTGTACTCATGTTTGGGTATATGAGGAAATAAAAAACGAGGTGATACGCTCACCCCGCAAAGCGGTTTTCGGGTTATGTTGGGCCTAATATTCCTCGGCCAAGAGGATGGTCAGAACGCGCGTTGTCTGCACCGGATCACTGGAGTCTGGCGAACCTGCATCCATGTGCTGGTCGTAGTAATCGAACTTCCAGTACACCCTATGCCCCTGCCAAGTGAATGCGCCGAAATCGTGCTCGCCGTAGGGGTCATTGTCGGGTGTGAAAGCTTCAAAACCTCGGACCTGCTGGAGCACCTCGAAACGCAGGTTATCCGGTAGATTCTGGATCCCTTGGGTCAGCATAACCCTGCATCCGAGGAACGTCTTTCGCGCCAAGTCATTCAGCGCTGCAATCTCGTTGGACTGCTTGTCATGTAATGTCATAGTCAAAACATAAAAAAATAAAACGCCTCAGCTCTTCACTGAGACATCGTAAATCCACCGCGCCCTCCCCTTCAGGCGGTCAAAGCGCAGCGCGAACCGTTCGCGGGGTGCCCGGCGCGCAGCAAAGGGCCAGCGCCGCGCGGTTCTTGACGGTCCAGGGGTAGCGGTAGAATTACGAGACTCTGTGTGGCTCCCCCCCCTTTTTTTCACCACCCAAACGCTTTATCCGTGTAACATTTGAAACGATGAATATCTCGCAAGCCAAGTGCATTCCACTCGTAGCCTACCTTGAGCGCCAAGGGCTCACGCCTCAAAAATCCCGCATGGGTGGGCGGGAACTCTGGTATCATTCACCCATTCGTGACGGTGATGAAAATCCGTCTTTCAAGGTCGATACCATCAAGAACCTATGGTTTGACCATGGCGCGGTCAAAGGCGGCACCATCCTCGACCTCGTGCGGGAACTATGTTCCTGCGATGTGCGTGACGCGCTCCAGCATCTCGATAGGACTGGGCTTTTCTCTCCTGGCCTTGCCAGCCCTCGCACGTCTGCTGGGAATTCGCGCGGCGCTTCGCGCCAGTCTGAACCCATGTCCAAAAGTCAGGACGTTGCGGGTGAAAAAGGAAAAAGTTGGGCCTTTGAGTTGGTCTCATCAGAGCCGCTCCAGCACCCTGCCCTGCTCCAATACCTCACGAAACGCGGTATCGACCATGATATTGCCCGCCAGTACCTCTCTGAGATCGATTTTAAGCCCCCTCACAGCGTCGGGAAGTACTTTTCCCTTGGTTACCCTTCGGGCGATGGCTTCGAGGCGCGTAACGCGCTGTTTAAGGGCTTTGTCGGAACTGGGAAGGATCTGACCTTTCATGACAAGCCGGGGGCAACCCGGCTCCAGGTCTTTGAAGGCTTCATGGATTTCCTATCCTACCTGTCGAAAGATAGGCCAGCGCAGCCGGTAGGCGCGGTGCTGGTGCTCAACAGCACGAACCTGTGGCGACGTGCCCTGCCCTTCCTGGATGATCCGCGCTTTGATGAGGTCCGTTTGTATTTCGATAACGACGCGGCGGGCGACGCGGCGACCCGCGCACTCTTTGAAAACGCGCAAAATACCGCCAAACTTGCTGATATGCGCAGCTACTATGAGGGATATGAGGATCTCAACGCATGGCTGCTGGGAAAAAAGGGATAAGCTTCCTTTTTTATTTTTCAAAAATAGAAAGCAACAACCTGAGCTGACGGGGGGCCGTAAGGCTCCCTGTTGTTGTTTAATATGTTTAATATAACAACGTTTAATATGTTTAGGGGTGAAATAATGGCTTAGAATCAAGACGTTACGGGGGGTAAGGTGAGAGGATATGGGGCGAAAGGTGAGAGGGTATGGGGCGATATCAGATTTAAGGTGAGAGGATATGGGGCGAAAGGTGAGGATTTATGGGGCGTAAGGTGAGAGGATATGGGGCGAACGAGAAAATCTTGTAAGTTACTGATAAACAGCCAAAAAATAGAGCGTTCCTATCATAAGGTGAGAGGATATGGGGCGAAAGGTGAGAGGATATGGGGGCAGTCCTTTTTCGAGTCTATACTCGAAGCAATATCAGCACCTTAACAACCTTCTAGAGGACAGGTTTCAAGCTTCCTGATGACGAAAGGTGAGAGGATATGGGGGCACTCCGTACGCCACGCATTTTCACCTAAGAAAAGCTTGCATTTTTTGAGGTATATGTACAATGGTGAGAAGCGTATCACCCTAAGATATCACCTTATGAAAATTACTGAGAACAAACACCTGCAAAGTAAGCAGATTTTGAAAAAACACGTCGCAGCGATTCACATCGGTGCGAAGCTTTCGCTCTTGCAGCGTAAGCTCGTGAACGCATTGCTCTACAATGCTTATGAAGGGCTTCTGACAGCCCGTGAGCATACGATCAGCGCCTCCGTCCTGTGTGAGATGATTGGTTTTGATAGCAAGAACATAGCCTATCTCAAGGCGTCCCTGAAAGGACTGATGGAGACCGTTGTCGAGTTTGACGTGATGGAAGATGACGGCGAACAGTCTTGGGAAGCGATGGTGCTTCTCCCGTACGCAAAAATTAAAGGTGGTGTGTGTACCTATCGCTATGAACGGGCTCTGGCTGAGAAGCTCTATCATCCGGATATGTATTCAAAAATAAACCTGAGCGTGTTGCGCGAAATGAACAGCTCGCACTCCCTTGTGCTCTACGAAAACTGCCACCGCTATCTTGGAACCGGTCAAACAGCGGTTTGGGATATTGATGTTTTTCGGCGGCTCATGAGCGTTGAAGACCGATACAAAGAGTTCAAAATTCTTCGGCGAGACGTCATCAATCCGGCAATGAAGGAAGTGAACCAGGTATCAAATATCAACCTCGAGCTCATAACTTCACGCCGTGGGCGGCAAGTTGCTGCGGTGCAGTTTCTTGTAAGACCTAATCCGCAGCAGAGTCTTCTCAGCATGGAAGAAGATGACGCTATCAATAAGACAGCCGCTTACAAGGCATTGCTGGCTGAAGGGATTTCTAAGACCCTCGCCCGCGCTTGGGCGATTGAATACGATGAAGCCTATATTTTTGAGAAGCTCGACCTTGCCCAAGATCAAGCGGCAAGCGGAAAGATCAAGTCTTCGAAGGCTGGATTTTTGAAGTCAGCTATCGAAGAAGACTACCATAGCGAAAATGCCCAAAAGAAAAAGCACCTCGAGATCGTTCAGAGTACAAAGCAGGTGCGACAGAAGGTTGAGGCAGAGCTAGAAGCCCTCAAAGCGGCACAAAGAAAGTCTGAAACTGCCTATCGTTGGCATGTGGCCGCTATCATCGAAGATGCCTTTGACGCGCTTCCTGAAAGCCAAAAAGAGGACGTTATGGCTGAGTTCGAAGCCAGCTTTACAAGTTTAATCTACAAAAACGCTTTTCGGAAAAGTGGTTGGAAGGATCGGCTTAGCTTTCCTAATATCATGAAATTCTGGGCGGCAAGGGGGCTCAGCCTCCCCTCCCCTGCTGGCTTTGCCAAGGCGCAAGGCTCCAAGGAACCTGCTGTCCTGAAGGCAGCAATCGAGGCTACAGAAGAAGCGTTAAAAAAGCTATAAACGTAAAAACATTAGTAACCGTTTAAAATGTTATAAATGCATAAGCGTAAAAGCATTTGACACTGTAGAAACTGTAAGTAACATAGGTACATTATTAACCGTTAAAGACGCAAGAAATGTCCAAAACAAAGATAGCCGTGTACAATGAGAAGGGCCGAGTAGGGAAGACCCCGCTCGCTCTCGAGATAGCTCTACGCTTCGGGTACAACTACGCCACGAACCAGAACCGCCCACGCAAGGATATTGAAGCGATCATCCCTGAGGGGGAGTTCCTTCAGGTTGGCCCAAGTGAGGCGTTTCCACAGCTAGACGCGGATTTTCCGGTGGTCTTTGACCTCGCGGGGGAGCTCGTTGGGTATGAACGCAGTATCATTTCAGCGCTTGAGCAAGTTGAGCTTATCATCGTGCCGGTCGTGAACGAACCTGACGCCCTCATGGGGACGGCCTATGCGATCACTGAGATTAAGACGCTTAGCTCGATCACAGCACCCTTTGTGGTGGTCGCGAACATGCTAAAGAAGCCTGAAGAGGCTGAACAAATCAGAGATCAGCTCTGGCCGATGTTAGGCTTCGAGGTGCCGATTGTTCCAATTCGGTACTCGAAGGCCTTTGATCGAATCCTCTCAGAAGGGCAGTCGGTGCAGCGCCTTGTCGAACAGGGCGGTCTCTGGAGCTGGAGCTTCCGCAACGTTGCCAAGGAGCTCGATGTCCTCATGTCATTTATTACTAAGTAGACAAGCCATGCAAAAAAAGACCTTCGGAACCATCAAGCCCGCACAAGTTGAGCCGCGTGGCATTCTACATTCCCACCAGGAAGAGGAGAAAGCCAAAGCGCCCAAGAAGCGGGGGCGTCCACAGAAAGAAGAGAATCCGCTCACGGCGAAGCTCACCCTGTATTTCACAGAGGAAGAGTTGGAACATATCAAGGACAAGGCTGGCCTTGTGCCGGTCGCCAAACACCTACGCCACTACTTCATAGAGCAGGGCTACTTTAAGTAACTTAATAACGGTTAAAAAAGTAAAAAACGTTATAACATTAAAAACGGTAAAAAATGAAATTTCTCTTCGAACCGAACCTGTCACATCAACGCGAAGCGGTAGACGCTATTGTGAAGGTGTTTGAAGGTGCTCCCTACACACGCCCCGAAGAGCGTTTTTGGAATGGGGAGGTTTCTCGCAATATTATCAAGCTCCCGCCTCAAGAGTGGTATGAAAACGCGAAGGCTGTAGCAGCTGAAAATGCTGTAGATGGTCCAGCTTCCTGCGATGAGCCGGATTTTACCATTGAAATGGAGACCGGAACGGGGAAAACGTACGTCTATCTCCGCGCCATTTTTGAGCTGAACCGTCGCTATGGTCTGCACAAGTTTTTGATCGTTGTTCCAAGTGTTGCCATCAGAGAGGGAACGCTCGCTCAGCTTCGGCAAACCAAGCAGCACTTTTCAGAGATCTATGCCACGCTTGCAGAAGTCATCGAGTATGACTCAAAAAAGCTGCCCCAGGTGCGTGGGTTCTGCGTTTCAAATCACCTTTCCATTATGGTGATGAACAAGCAGGCCTTCGACTCGGATAAGAAAATTATCAATGACGAAGACCGGGACGGGGGAAACTTGCTGGAGATGCTTCAGCAAGTTCAACCAATCATTGTCATGGATGAGCCCCAAGAGGGGATGGATACGGAGAACATGCAGAAGCGCCTCGCGGCCTTTAACCCGCTCTTCAAGCTTCGCTTTTCAGCGACGCACCGCTTTCCAAAAAACATCGTGTATCAGCTCACACCCTATGACGCGTACAATCGTGGTTTGGTGAAAAAGATTGGGGTGCTTTCCATCCATGAAAGCAACACGCAGAGCAACGTCTCTATCGAGTTTCGCAAGATAAAACTCAACGGCGACAAGGAGCCAACAGCTACGCTTCAGCTGAACCAGCGCCTAAAAGGTGGCGAGTTCAAGTCTAAGGCGTTTACGGTGAAGCGCGGCGATGACCTTGAGCAGAAGGCAGGGAACGCTGTATATCACGGCTGGGTAGTCGAAGATATTGGGACCACAGACATTTTCGATGGTGACGCCTACATTAAATTTACAAACGGTGAACAGCTCGAAGAGGGTAAGGGGCACGGCATAGATAAGGAGGCCGTTTTCCGAGAGCAAATACGCCGGTCTATTCAAGCGCATTTCAAACATAAAGACCGCGTTGTGCCACTCGGCATCAAACCACTTTCTTTGTTTTTTATCGACCGAGTTGCTAATTATGTTGCCCAAGATGGGCTTATCCGTCGGCTCTTCGTCGAAGAGTATGGAACGCTATTTCAGAAAAAGTATGGGAAAGCGCCTGCTGATATCCCGTCCGTTCACAACGGATATTTTGCTCAAAACACTTCTGGAGAGTTCACTGACAGCGAGCGCTCGATGGCAACAAACAAAGAAATTTACGATAAAATCCTGCGAGATAAGGAAACCTTACTATCCTTTGATGAACCGCTCGAGTTCATTTTCTCGCATTCAGCGCTCGGTGTCGGGTGGGATAACCCGAACGTTTTTACCATCTGTACCCTCAATGAGAGCCAGAGCGTTTTCAAAAAACGCCAAGAAATTGGTAGAGGGCTCCGCCTGTCGGTCAAGCAAGACGGGACGCGGTATCGCGACCCCGAAAGCACCAAAGAAGGGCAGGAAGTGAACCTGCTCACTGTGGTTGCGAACCAGAGCTACCATGCCTTCGCAAGCACCTATCAAGAAGAGCTACGCGAAGAGCTGGGGCATGGGACCAAAGCGCCGCCAACACGCAATCTCAACAAAGTCCCTGTGAAAATCACACGACGGGCTGATCGCTTCAGCTCGGAAGACTTCACCTCACTTTGGGCGCTTATTGCGCAAAAAACAAAGTGCCGCGTTCATTTCAACGAAATAGACCTCATAGAGCGCAGTATCGTGCGTCTTTCGACCATTGTGGTCGATGAAAACCGGCTCGAGGTATCACTGACCTACTGGGACAGTTTTGATGAGACTGGGGACATTACCGATAGGGCAGGGGGGACAACCCGATCCCAGGTTCGTGGCGCGATGGCTCAGGTAGATGTCGTGGGTGAGCTCGCCCGCAACACCGCACTCTCTGAAATGACAGCAGCAAAAATACTTGTTGGCCTAAGTGACATTTCTAAAAGGCAGCTTGCCAAAAACCCCATGCAATTTCTTGCGGATGCCGCGAAGCGTATCAAAGCTATAATGGCTGACGAAATGGTGCGTTTGGTTCGCTATGAAAAAACGGGGGATATTCACCCGCTTGAACTCCTGGAAGAGGAAATCGAGACCGTCCTTCCGACAGTCGAAACACCTAAACGCGGGCTCTATGACCGCCTTATCTATGACAGCGACGTAGAGAAACGCTTTGCGGGGGCGTTGGATGAAGAAAATATTGTCCGCGTGTTCCTCAAGCTCCCGAAAGAATACAAAATCCCCATGCCGTTTGGTGGGACGTATAATCCTGACTTTGCCCTGGTGATCCAGAAGACCAACCTCGATGATGAGAAGGATAGCTCACGGTTCTACTTCACGGTGGAAACCAAGGGAGCGTCTGAATTTGAAAAACTGAAGGAAGATGAAAAGCTCAAGATCCGCTGCGCTGTACGACACTTCGAGGCTATCGGCCTCAAAGGCTATCTTGCGCCGGTTGAAGACTTGCCTTCCTTCGACACTAAAGCCCGCGAACGCGTTGGGGAAACATTTTTTAACCGATAGAACCCATGAACCAAAAACAAGAACCAAAGCAAATTAAAATTACAACGCCTGACGGGCGCGAGGCACGCATTGCTGAACTTCGTCGGCTGATTCCTGACCTTTTTGACGGGGAAGGGGTCCTCGATGAGAAAGCGCTTCGCCAACTTATCACGGAAGAGGCGGGTCACGTGACAGAGCGCTTCCGTTTTGAGTGGTCTGGTAAGGCTCAGTCAAAACGTTTTGCTTTTGCCTCAAGTAAAGCCACGCTTGCTTACGACCCAGATCGCAGCGTGAACGCTGATGGGAGTCGGAATAAAACAGGTGAAACACTTGGTGAAAATACTAGCCATAATCTTCTCATAGAGGGTGATAATCTTGAAGTTTTGAAGCAGCTCCAAGCGTCATATTTTGAGCAAGTAAAGTGTATTTATATAGATCCCCCGTATAACACAGGATCAAATTACATCTATCCGAATGACTATAGCCAAAATCGTAAAAGTTACTGGGAAGAAAGCGGATCTGTTCGCGAAGGTGTGAAGTTAGTTGCAAACACAGAGAGCTCCGGTCGATTCCACTCAAACTGGTTGAACATGATGCAGCCGCGCCTGCTTCTTGCGAGAAAGCTACTCAAAGAAGACGGTGTTCTCATTTGTGCGATTGATGAGAACGAGCTTGCAACACTGAGCCTGCTCTTGAAAGAAATATTTGGAGAAGGCGTCTATGAGCATTTTTATGCTTCTGTGCAGCATAATCCTCGTGGGCAACAAGGTGAAAACTTTTCTTATACCAACGAATACGTTCGTTTTTGTATATCCAGCAAATGGCAAGGTCATTGCTGACAAGAAGTTTGCACCTGAAGAAATTGACTGGTCCCAATTTAGAAACTGGGGAGGTGAATCTCTGAGGACTGACGCTAAGAACTGTTTTTATCCCGTTATACTCGAAGATGGAAAGGTCGTAGGTTTTGGGGAGGTGTCTGTTGATAGCTATCATCCGGCACAAACGGAGTTAAGTGATGGAAAGTCTTATGTTTATCCGATTGATAACGACGGTGTTGAACGCAAGTGGCGTTATGCAAGGCAGTCAGTAGACGAAATTTCTCACCTACTTCGGGCGCGGAAAACGGGAACTGGTTTTCAAGTGGAAATTGGGAAGGACTTCGGGACGCATAAGTCAATGTGGACCGATACCCGATATGATGCTAATGAATATGGGACCAAAATTCTTAACGAGCTGGTTCCTGATGCGGGGTTCACCTATCCCAAGAGCCTTTGGGCAGTTTATGACGCCATTTCGACAGCAGTAGAAAACGACAAAGATGCTATAGTCATGGATTTTTTCGCGGGCTCTGGCACAACCGGCCACGCTGTTCAGAAGAAGAACGCAAATGATGGGGGATCACGAAAGTTTATCTGTGTTCAGGTTCCTGAGCAGATCATACCGACGGGGAACAAGAGCCAAAAAGCGAAGATGCAGAAGGCTCTAGATGCAGGCTATAAGACTATTTTTGACATAACACGAGATCGCCTCGAAAGGTCTGGTGTGGCAGTGGCGCAAAAAGCGCCTGAGAGCTTCGACGGGGGGTTTCGTGTTTTTAGTCTTCAACCAAGTCATTTTCCCCAGAATATATTCAGTCCTGACCCTGACAAGAGCGAAGAAGAAAACATTAAAGCACTTGAAGCTCACCTAAACGCAGCTGCTCAACTTCGTTTGTTTGGGGAGGATAATTTCCACGGTATTGTGACAGAGATCGCTTTGAAAAACGGCTTCGGCCTATTTTACAGTCTCAAGCCTCTTGAGGCGTTTACCGCAAATGCGGTCTATAACCTGAGTGGAAACGACAAGAGTGCAATTATTTGCCTCGACGGCCAGCTCGATAGCGGAACCATTGAGGCGCTGAAGGCTCATAGCGATGACCAGCTCATCGTTCTAAAGGCTGCGCTCGATACGACAAAGAAGTTCGAGCTTCAGACCGCGTTCCAAGATAACTTGTGGGTAATTTAGGATTTCATATTATGGCAGATATATCGATTAACATAAAGAATTGTAACAACATTGAGAGCGCTGTTGTTTCCTTAAAGGCGGGTTCGCTTAACATCAAATATGGCCCAAACGGACTTGGAAAGAGTACTATTGCAAAGGCCATTTCTTTTGCCGTAAAGGCAGATGGTTCACTTCAAGCGCTGAAACCATTCAAGTATCGCGGCCATGATGGGCATGAGCCTGAAGTTCAGGGAACCGACGAAATCTCATCCACCTTGGTGTTTGATGATGTTTATGTGTCGCAATTCGTCTTCCAGCGCGATGAAGTTCTAAAGAATAGCTTTGATATCTTCATCAAAAATGAAGAGTACGTTGAAGCAATGCGTGAGATTGACGTACTTCTTCAAGGCATTAAGTCTGCTTTCGAAGGGAACGAAGCACTCAACGCCGCAATCAAAGACCTTACCGAAATTCGAGATGCGTTTGGAGTTACAAAATCAGGCGCAATATCTAAGGCAAGCAAAGGCTTTAAGGCCTTTGGCCAAGGCAATAAAGTTGCCAATATTCCTGATAAACTTCTCCCATTCGAAGCGTTTATAAAAAGTGAAAAGCCTGCTGCTTGGATTGCATGGCAGTCTAAAGGTAACGATTTTATTGAGCTGTCAGACAACTGTCCGTACTGTGCCTCAGATATCAGGATGCCAGATCAGAAGGATGTAGCCCGCCTAGTTGCAAAGGAATATGACTCAAAAGCTGTTGAGCATCTCAACACCTTGCAAGCTGTTATTGATCGGCTCGGGAAATATTTTGAGGCATCTTGTCGGGCTAGTCTAGAGAAGGTGACAAAATCAAAGGTAGAGCTAGCCCCTGAGGAGATTACGTTTCTAGGGGGCCTGCGTAGTGAAGTTGAGACACTAATATTAAAGCTTGAAGGCCTTCAGAATATATCTTTCTTCGCTCTCAGGGACGTTGAGAAGATAGATGATGAAATCGGAAAGCTCAAGGTCGATTTAGATTTTCTACCGAAGCTGAAGTCAGATGAGACTAAGTCGATTGTTGATCCTGTAAACGAAAAGCTTCAAGAGCTTGTTGCTCGGATTGGAGAGTTGAAGGGAAAAATTGGGAAGCATAAAAAGCAGATAGAAAAGACCATTTTGGAAAACCAAACTAGTATAAACGGCTTCCTGAATTCCGCCGGATACAAGTACAGTGTTTCAATCAAGACAGAAGCCGAATCCTACAAAATGAAGCTGGTTCATGATGATTTTGCGGAGCATATCGAAACAGCAAGCCAGCACTTGAGCTATGGTGAAAAGAATGCCTTTGCCTTGGTTTTATTCATGCACCAAGTGCTCCGAGAGAAGCCTGATTTGGTTGTTCTCGACGACCCAGTGTCAAGTTTTGATAAAACGAAGAAGTTTGCTATCATAAATGTTCTTTTTCGCGGGAAGACTAGTCTTCGCGATACCACGGTCCTTATGTTGACGCATGATATCGAGCCTGCAATCGACCTAATACGGATTGCAACGAAGCGGCTCTTTCAACATGCCTCACCTATTGCACACTTCCTTACAGCGCGCGCGGGTGCTGTCTCTGAGCTCGAGATTAAGTCTGAAGATATTCAGACCTTTGCTCAAATATGCCAAGCTAACGTTGCGTCGGCAACGGACGATATCATTAAGTGCATATATTTGCGGCGTCATTACGAAATAATAAATTCGCTAGAAGGTGAGTATAACCTTCTAGCGAATCTGCTACACGGCAGAGAACAGCCTATCCTAAAAACGGATGCTGATGATGTTCCAATGCCCCCAGAAATGATTGCTTCTGCGACTGATAGCATTAAAGAAATGATGCCTGATTTTTCCTACAATGATATCGTGGACTGCATTAAAGATAAGGAAGGAATGCGTACTCGCTTTAATGCCTCTTCCGTTGGGTATGAAAAACTTCAGATTTTTCGAGTATTTAGAGAGCTGCATATTGCACAAGATCCAAAGGATGACTCCGTCTTTCAAAAATTTGTAAATGAGTCCTTCCATATTGAGAATGAATATGTGATGCAGCTCAACCCTCAGCGGTTCGATAATATTCCCGAGTACGTTGTGGCAGAGTGCACGAGGTTGTTTGTCGCAGCTTAACTTGCATTTTTCGAGCTGTCCCATAAACTATACTTTGTAGGACAAGGGCAGGGGGTCGGTTTTATCGGTCCCAAAACTCGTCCCATATTGTTTTCCCATAACTTCTAAGATATTTTGAACCCATGAAAGTAGGATATGCACGTGTGTCGTCGGTCGGGCAGAGCTTGGACACGCAAATCGAAAAACTCACGGCCTTTGGCTGCGAGAAAGTCTTCCAAGAGAAGCGCTCGGGGGCAACGCGCGAAAAGCGTGAGGCCGTCAACGCTGCGCTCGAATTTTGTAGGGAAGGGGACGTGCTGGTCATCACCAAGCTCGACCGCCTCGCCCGTTCAATGTCAGACCTTCAGGACATCAGCAAAATCCTGAACCGCAAGGATGTGGATTTCATCGTCCTCGATCAAAGCATCGACACAACAACGCCAGCCGGTCGGCTGACCTTTCACCTCCTCGGCGCGGTTGCTGAGTTCGAGCGAGACCTTATCGCCGAACGCCGCAATGAAGGTATTGAGAAAGCGAAGGCGAAAGGCGTGAAGTTTGGACGTCGTGAAAAGCTCTCAGATATTCAACTTCAAGCACTGCGCACTGCTTACGGGGCAGGGGAGAGACGCCAGGATCTCATGGCGCGTTTTGATATCTCCAAAAGCACGTTCTATCGACTATGTCCGGGAGGCAGTATAGAGAGCCAACCAACGGATGAAAAACGATAAAGGAAGTGGAGATGGCTGAGCCTGGCATAGTATTCCTATTGCTGAATGCATCGGTCGTCTGGGCTGTTGTTGCGGGACTTCTAACTTGGGGACTGCGTTCCAAGCTTTTGGTTCTGATCGTGATGATAGCGCCCTATATTATCGGTTCGAGCTTTCGGCATGTGGCTGGAATGCCAGAGCTAATAGGTATGTACTCAACATCTCTCTTTTATGGCGCGCCAGGTTTTATTTTTGGCATGCTCTATGCGGATTATCAGCGGGTGAAGATGTATTTTGTGCGCACGTCGAAGCTCGCATTTTTAGCGCGCGGCAGCATCGCACTTTCATCGGTCTATTTGCTCGGTTTTTTTGGCCAGCAGATCATTTTTGGAAACCCTGCCGTTCGCTTCATTCTTGGCTTCATCGACGGGGGGCGGCGCGCGCAAGAACTGGTCTCCCAGGTTGATGCTAACGGGGCGTTTACAGCTGGGGCCACCATCCTCGCCTCTTTTGGTCTGCTTGGGTTTCAGCGCTGGCGTGAAGAACGCAGCGTCCTAATCACAGATCGTCAAGCCATTCAAAACCCTCAAGACACCCTGGAGCCGCCGCATGAACAATCGTAAGTGGATTTTTGCTGGTCTTATCGGCCTTATTTTCGTTTTCGCGGGATATAACCTCTACAGCTATTTTGGCGAGCAACAGGTCATTCAGGCTGAGAGGGAACGCGTCATACAAGAGCGTCAGATTGAGCGAGACCGTGAACGGACTGAACGCGCCGCTATCAGGGCAGGAGAACAAGCGAAACTTGAAGCTGATCAACAAGCTCAAGCAGATCTACGGGCAGCAGAAGAAGCCGAACGAGAAGCGCAAAGAGCCCAGGAACGCGCAGAGGCTGAAGCCAATGCCCGCATCGCCAGAGAGGCGCGTGAGCAGGCTGAGCGTGAACAGGACCAAGCACGCTTGGAAGCCCGTATTACACAGGCACGTACCAGGGAGCAGATTGAGGATTTCAGCCCAGAAACAATCAATCAGATCCGCACCGTGTCACCGCGCTACCTTCAGGCCAATCCGGACGAAGCACTTTTTGTGAATGTCATTCCTGAGAATGGGTTTGTGTATCCAAACGGGTTTGGTCAGCGTATATTACTCCGTGACCAAACTTCGTTTTTGATGATGGCGGCAGCCGTTTCACAAAATCCTGATGTTCTTGATACGATCATAGGTCTTGGCGCAGATATCAATGCAGCAAACGCAATGGGCTTCACGCCTCTTATGTTCGCGGCTGCCTACAATACGCCAACGATGGTCCAATATATGCTGGATCAAGGTGCAGACCCCTTAGTCCAATCGCTCGCGGGTGATGCCAATGCTTTGCATATCGCAGCTTCTATGAACCCCAATCCTGACGTCATGAATGTTTTGGTCAGCGCGGGCATACCCATTGAAAGCATGATTCTGGATGGCGACACCCCGCTTTTGCTTGCAAGCGAAGAAAACGACAACCTCGAGAGTGTTGAGCGTTTGGTTGAGCTTGGAGCCGATGTATCAGTGTCTGACGAAGACGGCATGACGCCCTTAGGTTTGGTCACACTACGGGTCGAAAATCGCGGGAGACGGTTCAGCAAAATCAGTGACGAAGTGAACGAGCGGGTCCTGCAATCCTTAGCTTTAGGAGAGCCAGCGCAATAATTGTAAGTTGATTTAATGATATATCTGCTCCCACACCCCGGCATACTTGTTAGATGCCTGATGTCGATTGGTGGTCCGCTGCGTTCAAAAACGGTGGTTTTTTGGAACGATACGATGTCGAATGCAGCGAATGTTTATGTTTTGACCCTCAATCAGCTGTGCTGGTATTGGTGACGTCGAGGTTCCCCAGAAGCGATTGTATTGTTTGGCGGAATAGGCCTTCACCGTACTTCTTTATCAGTGCTTCCAGTTCCGCAGATAAGAGTTGAGCTGGCGTCCTCTCCACCAGCACCTCATCCCACTCTGGGATTTGGTCTACCCATTCGCAAGTTGTCGCTAAGTCATACATTGCCGACTTCGTTTCCTCATCAAGCACATAATTGTGGCGAAAGGAACCTCCGTAATAATTCCCCATTAAGCCAATTGAACCATCGGTCACAGCCCTAGTCATGAACTCGATTGGATTGCTGAAGAAGACCGCCTCCGCGTCACTGGACAGCGAGACCGTCGTCGCGCTTGCCTGATCGTCTGAGGGAAAGCGGACATTAACCACTGGTGAAGTTCCGTGCCCAAAAAAATCGAACTGTCCGGAGACGAAGTAGGCTTCAGTCGAATTTTGCTGACACCTGAAGATTAGTGCGCCATCTCTGTCTCCTTGGCTTTCGGCAGCCAAGATAACCACGTGTCGCGGGTACTTCGCGTTCATGAAGTCCTCTTCAACGCTGATTTTTGTGCCATTCTCAGTTGTCCGATCTCCGAATTCTAGGGTCTCGGCAATAGCTGGCGGCCCAGCCAGAAGCAGGGCGCTGGTCACTCCGGAAAACACCAAATTCCATGTATAACTTTCAAACGATGGCTTCATGATTTAGTGTCCTTGAAAACAGAAGGTCTACTTTATTTGTAATCACATTAAATTATGGGCGTTAGTTCTTTTTCATGATCTACGCCAGTTTCGTCATCCCATTGTAGCTTGATGTGGCCACTGGGACCAGCACTAAGGGTAACCGCTGCAATCAACTCAATTGATTGATGCTGTTCTAGTATGGGCACTGGAAATTTGCGTTGAATATCGCTGGCTATAAGTACGGAACTATCCCCAGCGAGGTCAATCAGTCGGACCTTGAGAGCGGTACCCTTACCGCGATTGAATATTTTGAGTCGATAATCATTCTTACCAAATTTGATCATATTCGCAGATAAGTCTGCTTTCTTTGAAGCAATTCCTTCTGCTTGTTCACGCTCAATCAGCATCTGATTGAGGCGGTCAGCAGTCGAGCCAAATTTGTTGGCTTTGTGCATAGAAATCACTGATATGATCAGCGCAACGAGAGCGACAACTGCACTAAAAATACTTCCAATATCGCCCACAGTCATTTAAAATTCTTGAAAATTTTGCTGAAGTCTTGGCGAATGTCTGCAACAATTCCTGCTTTCATACCTTCAACTTCGGAATCGATCCGAGCACCATTCTCATGGGTCAGCTCTTCACGTGTGTAAATGCGGTCGCATCTGACGCAGCGAACGGGGCTATTATCATCCTCAAATTCGAAGTCGCTGCCACCACAAGTCGAGCACTGCATCGAGATGGACTGAGAGTAATCTTGTTTCATGTTCGCACCCTATGAATTTACATCCTAATAATGGACGGCTTCGTTTTTCTTATCAATAGGGGCTTTGGCTAATCGCAGTGCCACTATTTAGGATCGTTAATAAACCCTCGTTTTACCCCTCTACAGCACTCACGGTATATCAAAAATCACCCCTGCCAAAACCAAGCGAGTTCTGGTAGGATTTTAACAGCCATCACAACCCGCCCTCCGTCACCCCATTTTCCCTCTCAGCCACTCCCAGGCGGCAACCACCTGCCTCAGTTCATTGGCATCGCCGCCCTTGTCAGGATGCGTTGCCATGGCGCGCTTGCGATAAGCCTTTTTAATCTCTTGCAAGGGGTAGATTTTGCCAGGATCCAGCCCCAGCGTTTGAAGGTGTCGGCGCTTCAGCTGCTCATCAAAGGACGGTTTTCTCGCGCTAGATATTTTATCATCAGCACCATGACCACGGCTTCGCTCAGAACCTTGCGCCCTGCCGCTCGCAGACCCGCTTTTTTCATTTTCACCAGCACGCTTCCCCTTTTTTCGCGCCTGCTCGGCTTGCGCCTTCCAGTCCTGCTGTGTGCGTGATTGGCCGGTGTTACCGCGCGCGGCCTCTTCTTGGGCGCGGTGCAGGTCGTCTTCAACCTTCTCTTCCTGGGCTTTTAGATTCTCGTAGGCTGTGCGGTGACGCAGGGCAAAAATGATGTCTTCCAGACCGCCCGCCCAGGTAAAGATCCCAGGCAGATTACGGATGGTGCCCGAAAAGAGCCCCAGTAAAAACACCGTCCCCAAAAACCAGCCTAGGTTGCGGAACGGCTCAAACAGAAACACCCCCAGATAGCACAATAAGATGAGCTTCCAGATGTTGGGACGGCTGACCATGCGGCCCACAAATTTGCCGAAAAAATAAAACCCCACGAGGAAGGCCAGGAACAGCGGGTTGAACAAGATGGTCAGGAACCAATTGATGCCATCTTCCATCAGCGATCTCGCTCTTGGGTTTGCTCTAAGGTGTCGCGCTCAATCTTTGAGGGCGCTTCACGTGCTGCACCGACGTCGCGTTTGCGCGCCTCGTGTTGCTCAAGCTGCATCTGCGCAGCCCCCCAGCGGTCTGCTTGAACCCCAACGTTCTTCAGCGCGTGCTCACGGTCTTCAAAGGCTTTGTTCTTCAAAAAGCCAAGATGGGCTTTACCCTTGAGTTTGCCAAAGCGAGTTGGTCGGTCCGTCAGTCGGGTGAGGGCGTGTTTAACGCCTCGGGTCTCAGCCGTTTTACGCCATACCTCCCAGGCACGGGCCTCATCTTGAAACGCAGTCCGAAACAGGTTGCGCAGCTTTTCTTCCTGGAACTGCGCCTCGCTGACAAAACGGCGGCTGATCTGCGGATCTATCATGTGAGCGGCACCCGTTTGATCTGTTCTGAGGTTTGAATCTTGGGAATGAACGCAGGGCCAAAGCGGCCGGGGATCTTCTTCAGTCGCCGGTCCTCAAAATACCCCCGCGTCTCAATCAGACCGGGGTTTTTGTTGGCCGAGACAATCACCGCCTGATTGTCGCCGATGCGGCGCACCGCGTCCGCGTTCAAAAGGTTAAACTCTTGGCGCTGCTGGCTCCTATCCTCAATCTTATTGAGGCGGGTTTCGATAACCCGTCCGGCGATTTCTTCAAAAAACCCCGCCGTCTCAGGATCCGCGCCGCTGTAGGTCAGGTAGGTGTTAAATCCGCCTTGAATGCTTTTCGCATAATCATGCCCGTAGCGGGCAGAAAGCTGGGCCATGGATTGCAGCACAATCGACAGGCTCACTTTGTATCCACGAATGGTGTTTGCAACCGACACAAAGCTTGGCAGCGTACTGTGTCCAAATTCATCATACAGAATATAGCACGGCAAGGTGTCCTTGGTCGGCATCCGGCGCATGCACGCGTTGAACACCGATCGGAAAAACACACTGGTCCAGAAGCCGTAATATTCCGCATGCTGGGCCGGGATGATGAAGAAGATTGCGGTGCGCTCTGATCGGATGCTTTCCAAATCAAAGGTACTCTGGGCTGTCAGCTGCACGATGTTTTGGTTGGTAAATGCTCGCAGCGCTGTCAGCGCGTTGAGGGCAAAACTCTGCACCGCGTTCGGGTTCCCCGTTGTGGCCCCATTCCATTCTTCCCAAAGCGTCGTGTTCCCAGGGTTGAGCGGGTCGTAGGCCCATTTGATCACAAAGTCGTCCAGTGGACTGCCATCCGTGCCAAAGCTCTGAAGCAAACGGTATAAGTTGCCCAGGGTGAAGAAGGCCGGATCTTGGTATCCCGCGCGCTGCAACAACTTCAGCAACACCGATATCAGGCGCACTGCGCCGTTGTCCCAAAAGGCGTCCTTATCGCTCCCGCCGGATCCCGCCTTGATGAGAATTTCAGCCACCTGCTCAAGCTCAATATCTGTTTTGGCCTCAAGCAGAGGGTTGAACCGCGATGAATGTTCCAGATCCTCGGGGTTGATGGTCAGCACGCGGAATCCGTTTGCCTGCAAGTAGCCCGAGGTTGCCTCAAAGACTTCGCCCTTGGGATCGTTGATCACCATGGAGCATTGCCGCTTTGCCTTATCCATCACGTTCGGGATAATATACCGGCTGGTCTTACCAGCCCCCACGCGCGCCACCACACAAACGTTTTGGAAGCTTTCGCGCTCAGAGAGCCGTCCATCTTTACCGTCGATCAAAAGGCCCTTGTTTAAGGGGGACAACAACGCACCCGTTTCCTTTGATGTCAAAAGGCGCGCGCCATCCGTGCGCTTGAGATACTTCCCGAATATCAAAGCATAAGCCGCATGCTTACTTGCGTCGGTCAGAAATCTTTTCAGCACGATGATCCTTTCTCAAATCTTCAAATTCTTCATTGTGATATCTTTGGGTTAAAGCCTTCAGAATGTGAAGGTATTTGGAATGAAGCCCCATCAAGGTGCCTGCCACGGCCAGCCGCACGGTGGCGGTTATATCGCGCAGGATCCGTGCTCATCGCGCAGATTGCCCTCTCTTCTGCCGTCAGTCACGCTCATGGCCTGCGTCACGTTCTTGCTCGGCCTCATGGGCGCGCTGATCGCTGCGGCGGCGGTCCATTTCCTCGCGCCATGCCTGCTGCTGCGGTGAAAGCGTGTCGCGGTCCTGCTTTTGTTCAGCCTCCGGTTCAGGCTTAGCCTCAATGTCTGGCTCAGCCGGATCTCGCTGTGGGTCAGCGTCTCTGTCCCGCTCCTGGCCTGTGGCCCACGCGGCCTCATCCTGATAATCCGCACCCTGGCCTTCACGACCGAGATCTTCAGCCTCACGCGCCGCGTTCTGGCGCTGCGCCTCCGCCTCACGGTCAGGTGCTTTTTCTTTTTCACCCTCAGGCGCGCCCAATTCAGGGGCCTGAACCCCCTCCATCATCAGACCTTCCACGCGATCCGCCAGCTCAAGGCCCAGCGTCTTCAGCCGGTGATTTTGACCCGTTTCATGGTCCGTCACCCCCAGCGTTTTTCCACGAGCATAAAGCTCAAAATTTTCCCGCCCCAAGGCCTGCATCAGGCTGTCGCGATCTTGGGCGTTTTCCAGCGCCGCGTTTACGCGGGCGCGCAGCTGGTCTTTCTTGGGCACTTCACCGGTGCGGCGCTCCAGCTCCGCTTCCCCGCGCGATTTGGAATGCTCTGCGCGCTTCTCAATCGCGACCTTCTGCTCCAGCTCCGGATAGGTTTCCAAAACATGGCGCTCAAGGCCAACCTGCACCTCGCGGAACTGCGCTTTACTCAGTCGCAACCTGCCGGTTTCACCGGCACGGTTCGCGCTGATCATCAGGTGGTAGTGATACGAATGATTCTTATCCTGGTGCAGTCCCCCAAAGACCATATTGTCGGGGCAGCGCGCCGCGATATACGTCTCAGCGATAGACTGAAGACGGTCCTTCTGCTGCTCCGGGGTCAGCCCCTTGGCCCGCGTGATCGAGATGATTTCGTGGTACAGGCAGACCCCGTTTTTGCGCCGCGAAAGTAGGTCGCCGTTGCGCTCAAATTCAGCCCGGATATGCGCCGGATCACGGCCCCAAACATTGTGCCGGATGCGGTGGGCCTCCTGCCCCGCGTCGCGGTCGATATAGCCGATCAGCTGCCCGAAGCTGCCCACCTTCCGGCTCATGGATTTAACTATCATGCGCCGTCTTCCGCATCGCCTGCCTGGGCACCATCAAGTCCAGATGAGACCTGCGCGATGGACGCCTTCAGCTCGGATTGCAGAGTATGAATGTGCAGGAACACTTCCTGCGCATCGAGCACATAGGCGATGCGATTGCTGTGCCGCGCCATCTGGTTCACGTTGTTCGCAATCGTGCGAATGACGCGCTCCAGATCGGCCAGCTGCTGCGTCAGCTCCTCAGGAACAGGAGCGCGTCCGCCCTCCGCATCGAGCGCAAGACGCTTGACGTAGGCCGCGACAGGGACGCCTGCGTCCTTGGCACTGCGGGCAATGCCGCGATACTCAGACAGCGAAAATGTCAGGTTCACGCGCTTGGCGTGATCCTTATATTGCTGGCGGTAGTCTCGTTGGTATTGGTCTCGTGTCATACGGGCTAAAAGAGTCTAAAAAGGGTTCAAAGGGAAACGCGGTGATACGCGATTTTTTCCCTTGTTTGGGGATGCAAGGGGGCGAAGCACCCCTGCCAAGATGCGTTTCGGGGAACAGGTTTCAGGCCAGCGAAGCGAGGCCGAAAAAACTGTTCGTCACGAACACGCAATCTTGCTAAGCGCGTCCTCCCATCATTGTGCCCAATTCTCACGCTATGTCAAAGCCGCCTCTTCACATTGGCTTCACAAATCGGCGCGCGGTGGTCTGGTGAGGTTGGGAACCGCTGATATAAGGACACATTATGCAGCTTTTGTCACAGTGCGACGGATCAGATTGGTCGTTTTTCCACGTTAGGATTTGTGGGTGAAAAAGAAAAAGGGGCGTTTAGGGGATGGAAAAGAGCCCCTTTCGGGGCTCTTTAATTTTTTAGAAGAGCGATAGCTGAACGGGTTTACCGTCATCTTTCGTCTCTAACCATGCCGTAACAAAAGCAAGCGGGCCACCGGCCCCTTCCATCAGTTCGCGCGGGCAGAAGTGTGAGCGATATCCAGTTTGAGATATCGGGTGTGGGCTGCGGTCAGCAGTCACAATTTCAAGGTGGGCGGTATCGCCGCCCAGCCACACAGGGCACCACCGCACGGTGATGTCCTGCCCTTTCCAGTCGAGCTGGTGCTCCTCATAATCGGTCACCATGGGATACCTCAAAAATCAAAGCCAAGCTGTGCTGGCTTGATGGCTGGGGTTTCGGTCTGGCGCGACATGGGCGTTGCTGCCGTTATAGGCGGCGACGCGTCGGGCGTGGAGTGCTCCGTGGGCGATGCTTTGACCTCGAGGCTCTCTTTGTTCCGGCGCAGCCGGTACTTCCAGAGCCCAAGATGATGGGCGGGCGTGTACCAGACTTCGCGGATGTCCCAGCTTAAGGTGTTCCCGACGATAATCTCGGCGGGCACATTCCAAAGGCTCAGCTGCGTGTAACACATCAGCGCGGCATTGCGGTCCACGTCAATGCACTGCACCCAAAGGTGCTGGGAAGGATTATAGCCTTTGGCAATCATCACTTTGATCAAAGCCAAGATCATTCCCCCTGCCCCGCAAGCTGGTTCGCCTGCCGTGATAAACGGCTGGGTCTCCAGCTTGCTGCACATGTCCCCAAAAGTCAGGTTCGCCATCAGCTCAGAGAGCTCAGGCGGGGTGAAGAACTGTCCTGCGTCCTTATTGGCAATCTCGAGCTCCATGTAGAGGGGGCCGAGAATGTCGCGGGGCTCAGGGTCCAGCGCCTGGATGAGGCATCCGAGAAGTTTTGCGAATGCCTCTTGGTCAGGTTTTTTGTAACCCGCTATGATGCGAAGATACTCCTCTTCGCGGGCTTCATCTTTTTGAACGGCGTTGTGCAAGCTGCACGCGGCCATTGTCACAAAGTCACGAAATACCTCATAGTTGTGCTTGTAAGGTGCCAGCTCGCGAAAGGTTTTTTTGAACGTTGCCAAAGCGGCGTCGCGGCGTGGGTGTGCCATGCCTGTTCTCCCCTGTTGGGGTCTCTCAAGCCTGGCGTCCACCAGTCTCGAAAGACTGGTGGGTTGGATTTGTGGTCGCGATTACGCAACCGGGGAGAATTGTGCGATAAAAAGGTGGTTTGTCAAAAGTTTATAGCGACGTTTACAGGCTATCGCAGCAGATCAGATTATTCTCATCAATCCTAAGAATGCTTGGTCTGAGACGGTCAAAGCGCAGCGCCTTCAGGATAATTTTTGCCTCGTCCAAGGTCTGAATATACCCCCGAAACAGCGGCGTGTGATACGTGGCAAAGAAGTCACCATTGCCAAGCCCGACCTTCTCAATGAGGTCGTGGAAGGCCTGACCCACAAAGGCAGTATCAAACAGGCCATGCCAAACGGTGACAAAGTCGCCGTCCTGGGTTAGAAAGAGATTGATGCGGTGCGGGTTGACCTTGCCATCACAAAAATCACCCGAGCGATATTCATAAAATCGCAGGCTTCCATGTTGCAGGTCGAGTTTATCGAAACCAAAGTCCAGCGGGTTGAAGGTGTTTTTCATTATGCTCCCTGGGGTTAATCGTCGTATCTTTGGCGCAATTCTCGATCAAACGCACGCAGCGCTTCAGCGCTGCGATGTCCCCGCTGGTCTCGAATGTCGATCACGTAAACGGTTTGATCCTGGATGGTGTAGAGAAAGGAAAAGGCCGTTTTTTGGATCTTTACCTCCCAGACGTTTTTAAGACCTGCAAAAGTCTCTCTTGGGGGCGCAAGGTCGGCTATTCTTCGCTCGGTCGCAGAAAAGCTGGCAAAGGCCCGCGCTTGGTTCAGCTGCGGATTGCTTCGGTAATATTGGATCATCCAGCGCAATCCAGGCTGGGACGTTTGAAGAAACTCGACCTGCATCGTTTAATCTTTGGAAATATTCGGCTCGGGAAATGGGGAATCCTCAGGGCCATTCATCCAAGCGTGGATCGCATCTGATGAAATCGTTGGCGCACCTTTCTCAATCAGCATCAAGCCGGTTTCCACGAGCGCTCTGGTCGCTTCGCGTTCCTCAACAAAGTGTTCGATGGCTTGGTTCGCCATGAAAGACGCAGAGCGGTGCTCCTGTCGTGCTATGGTTTGAAGGCGTTCCTTCAAAGTGACGTCGATACGCGTCGTGAAGGTCGATGTTGGCATGGTTTGCATTCCTGATTTGGGTTATAGTGTACATTGTACGACAGTGTATTCTAAATTGATGTGAAGTCAAAAAAGAAAGCCCCCGCAAATGCGGGGGCGCTTCGCTTTAGCGGAACGGCTTTGTGGCCAGCCACCAGAAGGTCGGTCGGTCTA
>Ga0307975_1000312_pt1 | contig 27696 bp, 27 predicted proteins | sample OrgLakmetagen917_FD_201825 | JGI IMG/M metagenome (GOLD analysis project Ga0307975, IMG submission 201825) | Saline water microbial communities from Organic Lake, Antarctica - #917 | ecosystem: Environmental > Aquatic > Non-marine Saline and Alkaline > Saline | place: Antarctica: Organic Lake... | reverse complement strand
TGGGGCGGGAAACAGGGAAGAAGCGTGAGGCGGCGCTTGCGGCCCGATCAGGCTGTATCGCGTGCGATGATCCCGAGGGCTGCCAGCTGGCTGATCTTGGTGGTGATCTTGGCCGCGTCGTCGACGGTGCCGTCGTAAGCCAGCGCCGCGCGCGACACGATGGCGGGCCCGCGCATCAGCACCACGCCGACGGCATCGCCGGGCGTGGCATCGACCGCATGGAGCAGCACGGCCCCGGCGGTCTGTGCACCGTCCGTGCCGCCGGAGGTGGCGAGCTTGTACTTGCCGCTGGCGGTGATGCGGCCCAGAACCGACCCGACGGGATAGGCGGTGCCGGCGAGCAGCGGGACGGTCTCGCGGGTGTAGTTCGGGTTGACCTCGTATTTGAGGACATCGCCCATCGTGGGCGGTTGGGTCAGAACGGGCATGGCGGAGATCCTGTATCAGGGGGACAAAAGACATCCCCTGCCGGAGTGGTGTGGCGGGGGATCGGTCGGGCATTGGTTTGTCGGGAGGTAGGTCCAGGCGCAGCTTGGGCGTCAGGTGCGTTTGCCCGCGGCTGCGTCCCGCTTTGCCGCCGCGATGAGCGGGCTTTCCGTCGCCTGTGGCAGGACCGGTGAGGGCGGTGCCGCCACGATATCGCGGGCATCTGCAGCGGCGCTGGCGCGTTGGAGCACGAGGCTGCGCAGGGCCTCGGGGGTTGTCCCTTCGCGCAGGGCTTTCGCGGCGTCGATGGTAACCCCGAGGCGGCCCGCCTGTGCGGCGATCTCGGTGATCTCCGCCGCCTCCTGGCGCAGCTGCGCCGAGAGCTCGGCCAGGTTGCCGGGTTCTGTGGCAGATTGAGCCGCTGCGGATGCGGATGGAGGTGCCGGTGCGATTGCAGGCGCTGGCGTAGCCGCCGCGTCGGGCGTTTGTGCGGTGCTGGCTGTTTCGGCAGACGCGTCGGCGGCGGATCGATCAAGCGTCGTATCGCTCGTCCCGTCCTGCTGCAAATCGGTGGTGTCCTCTTGCGTTGTGGCTTCATCATCTGGCGCACGGGCCATGGCGGTCTCCTTTCGGGTAATGGTTTGGGTAATGGGGCGGGCGGCTCGTGGTGTTTGCATCTGCCGCCCTGGCGGCAACTGCGGGCGCACAATATGCGCGCGAAAGCTGGCGAAGCCGGCTGCGAGATCGGTGACCTCGTCGGCCAGCCCCGCCGCGACAGCATCGGTCCCGCGATAGATCGCGGCCTCGGTCGCGAGGGCGGCGTCCTGGCTCAGGGCCCCGGCGCGGCCGGCGGCGACGGTCTCGGCAAAGAGGAAGCGCAACACATCGATCTCGCGCTGGATGTCGTCGCGGACCGCGTCGGGCAGCGGTGCGTAGGGATTGCCGTCGACCTTGTGGGATCCCGCATGGACCAGCGTCACGCGCACGCCGTCCCGGTCGAGCTGGCCGCTGAGATCGGCATGCATGACGACCACACCGATGCTGCCGACCGCGCCGGTGCGCGGCAGCAGGATACGGCTCGCCTGGCTTGCCAGCGCGTAGCCCGCCGAGAAGGCGTGTTCGGCCACCAAGGCCCAGACCGGCTTGTCGCGCCGCAGCGCGCGGATGCGGTCTGCCAGATCGAAGACCCCGGCGACCTCGCCGCCGAAGCTGTCGATCTCCAATGCAACCCCGCGCACAGCAGGATCGCTGGCGGCCGCCTCGATCTGGACGGCGATGCCTTCATAGCTGGTCTGGCCCGAGGACTCCCCAATCCAGCCGCCGCGATGGATGAGCACGCCGGAGATCTCGATCACGGCGATGCCGTCGATCACCGGATAGGGCGCGTCACCGTGCTGACGATACCCGTCCAGCAATCCGCCGGACAGGATACCGGCACGGGCGCGCGGAACAGGTGCAACCTGATCAGCCATCTGATCTCGCCCGTCAGCCAACTCCACCCGCCGCCCCAGAATCCGGGGCCCAAGCCCCGACAGGAACGCCATGGCCTTGGCGGGCTCGACCAGCAGCGGCGTGTTGAAGGCGCGCGCGGCAATGCGGGCGTGGAGCATCAGGGCTGGTCCTCGTCTGGGCGCGGGCGGGTCTCCGCGGTGTCGTCATCGTCGTCGGACGGGCTCCGGTCTTGATCATCCCCGTCAACCGGCACGTCCGCGGCGCCCTGTGCGGGCGAGCCCGGGCGACGGAAGTCGAGGCCCAGTGCGCGCTCGCGGGCATGTTCCACGGCAATCTCGCGATCGACCTGCTCGGCGTCATAGCCGCGCTCGGCGATGGCCTGCGTGCGGGATTTGAGGCCGGCCTCGATCTGGGCGATCTCGGCATTGGCGTCCTTCAGGGGATCGACCCAGTCCCATTTTGTGGGCAGCCAGTCGGCGGTGAGCAGCCGGGACCGATTGGCCTCATATCGTGGCAGGGCCAGCGCGCCCGACAGCACCGCCGCATCCATCCAGCGCGCATAGACCGGCCGGCAAAGCTGATACACCATCACCGAATGCTGCCAGGCCGAGACGCGGCGGCGGAACTCGATGAGCGCCAGGCGCGAGTTCGAGAAGTTGCCCTTCACCATGTCATTGGCAAGATACGGGTAAGGGATGCCCAGTGCCGCGGAGATCTGCAGCAGCGTGCGGTACTGGAACGGCTCGTAGGTGGCGCCGCTGTCGGCGGGCTGACCGACGGTGACATCCTCGCCCGGATCGAGCCGCACCACCTGGCCGGGGCTGATCTCGACGCCGCCCGGGTCGTCCTCGTCCCCGGGCGGGGCCAGCGGGTTCTCCGGCGCGGGCGATGTGACGAACATCGCATACATCGCCGCGACCTTCTTCCGGTCGAGCTCGGCATCGTCGTACTGATCGAGCAGGAACAGCTTCACGATGGCCGGTGCCAGTTTCGAGACCCCGCGCAGCTGCCCGCCCTCGACCGGGTCGATCACATGGATCACCTCGGAGGCAGGCACCCGGGTGATCTCGCCGGCGAGGCCCGGCTCCGTGCTGTCGCCCGGGTGACGGCGCAGGAAATGATAGGCGACGCGACGCCCGATCCGGTCGAACTCGATGCCCTGGCGGATGGCATTCCCGTTGGCCGCGGTGCCGCTCTGTTCCAGCGGCAGCATCTCGGCGGGCAGCATCTGCAGCTGCAGCGGCACGCTCAGCCCGTCGCCTGTGCGCCGCGACCGGATGCGGAAGAATACCTCGCCCGCGATGAACACCTCGCGTGCCGCGCGGCGCTGCAGCCCGTAGAAATCCGTCAGCCCCTCGGCATCGGCTTCGTCGGTCCAGGCGAGCCACAGCCGCTGCAGCTCTTCCTTGCGGGCGGGGTCTGCGATCTTCGAGATCGGCTTGATCCCGTCGCCGGCGGTATTGGCCGCCCAGCTTTCCACCGCGTTCACCGCATAGCCGTTGTTGCGCACCAGCCAGCGCGCGCGTGCCGTGATATCGGGACCACTGGCTGCGATCAGCGCGTTGACATGCGCGCGCGTCGCGCGGAACCCGCGCAGACGCCTGTGGTGCTGGCCCGCATCGAACCCGCCGATGAAGGCGCCGAGGCGTTGCCGCCAGTTCATCGCGGTCATCACAGATCCTTCGCGGCATGGGGGCGCAGGATGCGACGGCCGGTGCGGTCCAGCGCCGCGATCCGGCGCTCGATATCCGCGATGGCGGCCGCCAGCTCCGCGTCCGAGCCATAGGTGACGGTCTTGCCGTCATAGCTGACGCTGCGCGTGCCGCTGTAGCGCGCGGCCAGCAACGCGCCGTGGTGGCGTTTGAGATCTTCGAGGGTCATGCTCATTCCATGTACTTTGGCGTGCTCACCCGCCAGCCGCGCCGCCGGGGTGTGGTCACGCGCCCCGCCTTAGGCTCGGTGGGTGTGTCGGGTGCCGTGTCCGGCTCGGGGACGGCGCTCTCCACCCCGGCCTGTTTCTCGAGGCTCTGCCACATCCGTGCGTCGAACCGGTCCGCGCCGAGGATCCACGCCGCAGCCCGGGCATAAATGCGGGTATCGAGCGCCTCGTTGCGCTCGCGCATCTTCTGCCATTCCTGCCTGGCGTAGCCGCGCTTGTTGCGGATCGTGACCAGCTGCTCGGCCACCAGCTGTTTCAGCCATTCGCTGTCGGCCCAGTCCGGCAGGTGGATCGTGCCGGCCGGGTTGTGTGCCTCTTCCTCTGTCGCGCGCTCCAGCCGCAGATAGCGATAGGTCTCGGCCTTGAAGGTGGCGGTCGCCACGCTCCAGAGCCGCGCCCCTCGCTTGAGCTTGCGACCGTTCACCGTGGCATCGACGAAGGTCGGGCCCGAGACCGGCGTCGCCCGGTTGAACCCTTCCAGCCCCTTTACCGGGGCCACCTGTGCCGTGCCCTGCTGGCGCGCCCAGGCATGGACGGCGGCGGACTCGTAGCCCGTGTCGATGGCGAGCTTCGCCAGCGTCATGACAGCCCCCTTCTCGTGAGCCCATGTGCGGCCCAGCAGCGCGGTCAGCGCGTCCCAGCAGGCGGGATCGTCGGGCCCACCCGGGATCACGATGTGATCGACAAGCCAGCTTTCCAGCCCGCGGCCCCAGGCCCAGACATCGACCTCGATGCGGTCCTTCTGCACATCCGCCCCGGCGGTCAGGAACAGACCGTGTTCCGGGATCTGCGCCGGATAGGTCTCGCGCCGGTCCGCGAGGCGCTGCCAGTCCGGGGCCTCGCCGCTCTCGACCCATGTCTCGCCCAGCAGGGTGTTGCGCGCCGCGCGCAGCATCTCGTCGGAGCCTTGGGCTGCCAGCCACTCGCGGGCGATCTGCGCCCAGCTTTTCCAGCCGATCGGCGAATAGAGCGCCGAGAGGTGAAAGCCGATGGCGGTCGGGTCGGTCGCCGTCGCTGTTGCGCGCCACTCGCCCCTCTCCAGCATCGCCGTCTTGTGATGCTCGGCAATGGGGCGCGCGCAGCCCTCGCAGTGGTAGGCGGCGGTCTCCGGCTGGTCCTTGGCCCAGCGCAGCCGCTCGAACTGCAGCCATTGCATCGCCCCGCAATGCGGGCACGGCACGAAATATCGCCGCTGGTCGCTGGCCTCGAACTCGCGCTCGATGCGGCTCAGCCCGCGGATGGTCGGGGTCGAGACCATGAACACCTTGCGCCGATGCGCGAAGGTGGTGGTGCGGGCTTCGGCCAGCGTGACCGGGTCGCCTTCCTCGTCGGCCGAGGCCGGATAGGCATCGACCTCGTCGAGAAACACGTAGCGCGCCGGCATCGAGCGCAGGCCGGTGGCCGAGTTGGCCCCCGTCAGCACCAGGATGCCGCCGGGGAATTCCTTGGACAGCATCGAGTTGCCCGCATCGCGCGACCGCGCAGGCCTGACGCGCTCCTTCAGTGCCGCGCTGTCCTCGATCAGCGGGTCGATCCGGCCCCGCGAGCTGCGCTTGGCCATTTCCACCGTGGGCAACACCGCCAGCATCGGCCCCGGCGCGTGATGGATCACGAACCCGATCCAGTTGTTGCCGGCCTCGGTCGCGCCGACCTGCGCGGCTTTCATGAACGAGATCCGCTGCGCAGGATGCCCGGGCGAGAGCGCATCCATGATGGCGCGCAGATACGGCGTGCGCACGGTGCGGTACCGCCCCGGTTCGGCCGAGGCGCGTGACGACAGCCAGCGATGCGCATCCGCCCAGCCCGACACGGTCAGGTCCGGATCGGGACGCACGCCCCGGCGCCAGGCGCGCAGGATGTCCTCTGACCCGTCAAACCCGAGATCGAGGTCGGCTGTCAGGTCGCTGTCGGTCAGACCGTGGTCATCACCCTCATCATTCAAGCGAGACCCGGAGGTCTGCGAGGGCGGTGAGCTGCTCTCGGACATGCGCTTCCAGCACCCTCTGCAGGATCGCCGTCTCGATCGTCACGGCCTCTCCCGATGCGGCCTCCATCTCTGCGGCCAGTTGCGCGGCCATCAAGGCGGCCACGCGCGTGGGCCAGGTCACCCAGACATCGCGCTCCTGCCGCGCGAGGCGGAACACCAGCGTCTCGGCCCGCGCGCGGTCGACCAGAACGCCCTTCTTGCGCTGGATCGACAGCTGACGCTCCTGCGCCTGGTAGACCGTCAGCGCGGTGCGGGCCTTCAGATACGAGGCGCTGTCGCCGGGGCCCGAGACCGCGCTGGTCGCGCCATCACCGCTGCCGGCGCCAACCCCGCCCTGCGCGCGCATCTGCTGGTCGGGATCGGTCGTATCCGCGCGCCGCGCATCAGAGGCGGCCGCATTGATCGAGCCGTCCGGGTAAAGCACCAGCCGACCCGTCTTGCGCGCCTTCTGCACGGCCCCGCGCGACAGCCCCGACCGGGCGGCATAGGCACGCTCAGATAGACCTTCCACGATCCCATGCGCTCCCTTAGGCCATTGAATATAAATGGTTAAGATCGTCTAATTCAGTTGATTACGCTCCGGATGAGAGCGATTCTGGACCCGGGAAAACAAAGCCGGATCGGAGACACGCCCATGACCATCGCCCAACGCTACAACGCCGAGGCAGCCCGCCTGCTGCCACATATGGCAGACGACCTTGCGGTCGATCCCGAGATCACCAAGGCGAACGACATTGACGAGATCGTCTTTCGCCGCAGCGAATTTCTCGGGGGGATGGCCTGCGCCATCCTCGCCATGCTCGAACAGCAGGACGGAGACACCGCATGACCGCCATCACCACCATCCGCATCGGTCACGACACGCTGCCCGAGCCTTTGGGTCGCAAAAGCCCCGACGCCGTCGCCGAATCCATCGAGGCCGCGTTGCGCGAGGCCGGTATCCGCGCCGAGGCGTCGGACGTGATCTCGCATCTGAAGATCGAACTGCCGACCAGTCAACTTGCCGCTGCCAGCACCGTGCTGGCCGGGATGGGGCTGATCTGATCGGATGAGCAGAACGCAATCTTATGACGCTGATTTATCTACACTTTCCGACCCGCCAGAGCGATTGTGATTGCACGAGAACGATGCAACACACCCAACGGAGCCACACATTGACCAGCCTGAAGCCGCAAACCACGCCCCGCCACCAGCTGCGCGCCGAGAAGGCCCGGCGCAACAAGGAAGCCGCACTCGCCGCCTTCATCGGCAAGAAAGCCGAGATCGACGAGATGCTCGCGCGCCTGCAGGCACTCAGCGACGATCACTTCAACTGCCACCCCGACGAGGTGGGCTGGGCCATGGTCGGCACGCTCGAGCACTACAACGGACTGCTCAAGCGCATCACAGACAGCGCTTTCGGCGAGGGCGAATACGCCCGCTAGCTTGTCCAATCCCCGTAGAAGGGTGCGGCCTGCCTTCGCGGCGGGCTTCACCCGGTAGGAGTCCGCGCAATCCCGCGCCGGCCTGTCAGAACCGGAGGTCCTCATGCTCAAACTCACCGACACCCAGACCATCGTCCTCAGCCGCGCAGCCACCCGCCCCGGCAATCTGGCAATGCCGTTGCCCGACGGGCTGCACGGGGCCACCGCGAAGAAGTCTGTAGCCGCGATGATCTCGCGCGGCTGGCTCGAAGAGGTCGAGGCCGACCTGCGCCGCGGTGATCCGCTCTGGCGCGAAACCGGCGATGGTCACGGCACCACGCTGATCGCGACCGAGGCCGGGCTCGAAGCGATCGGGATCGAGCCGGTCGTGGCCAGCACGGTGCCCAATCCACGCAAGACCAGGCCGGATCCCGCGCCGACGCCCCAATCGACCGATGCCCCGAAACCCGTCGCCATCCGGGCGGGCACGAAACAGGCCCAGATCATCGCGCTGCTTCAGCGGCCCGAGGGGGCGTCCATTGGTGAAATCGTCGAGGTGACGGGATGGGCGCCGCATTCAGCGAGAGGCATGATCTCGGGCGGGCTCAAGAAGAAGCTGGGTCTCGCGATCACATCAGCGAAGGAACAAGGACGAGGAACGGTGCATCGAATCGCGTGACACGATCCCACGCTGCGGACGGTCAGGCTGATTGGGAATCCGCCAAGTCCGACCAAAAGGGTCAGGTGACGGCTTGGAGCCCAAACTGACCATGACCTGGAAGACCTCACTTCGCAGCCGCAGCACGATAGGCCCGGTAAGATCGGCCCTTAGCGGCCTTCAGGAGGCAATCAGCAATGCTGCGGGCGCAGCCTGCATTGCTGACATTCTCCCCGATGCCGCGCTATCTGGAGATGTCGGGGTTGTTGACCTCATACCATTCTCGGATGGTTCTGGTCAGCGTTGACAACGCAAGGCCCCGGCTCATGCGCACATCAAGCATTGCAAAGTCTTCCGTGAACCTTGCAACGTCTTCTCCAGAAGCCGTAAATTCAAAATGCCCGCTGGAATACTCGTCATCTGGATCATAGCCGACAACGCGCCACCTGCCGATGATCTCTCCGTCGCGAGTAATGACGTCGCCCTGCGACAGGCGCGGTTCGTACCCGCTGTGCATCCACTCATCGTGGCCGACGAAGTTTATTGGATAAACCAGTTCCATCACTCGAGTTTGTCCTCAATCACCTTGCAACGCAAGTCGTCAGAAACAGTCCATGGGGTAAGGCATCTTCGGCCCATTGTGGACATTTTTGATTCGGGCAGCGAGGGACCGGTTCGAGGAAAATGACTTGGCCAGCGACCAGGTTCCAGGGTTGATTGACCGGCTCGTTGACTAGAGCAGCGTTCGCAGAGAAGGCATCGCGCACTGCTTCAAATTCATCCAACTGAATGTAATTTAATTGCACCAGAGGCGACTTGATCGAATCCAAGGATGCGATAAAATGAGAGTTTTTTTGGGAGGTGGACTGATGGGCAAACCGCAAGCTGCGTTCGACGCCGACGTGTTTTCACGGACGGCGTCACTCTTTACGTCAAAACGGGATAGTTTACCTCAAGATACGGTTGAGGCGCTTGCCAGCGACATCGCCAAGCGCCTTGCCTCCGCTAATTTCCTTGGTCCGGCATTCGATATCCCTGTTATCAGTGAAGAGGACGTTCACGGCTTTTGCGACGCTCTGATCCAGTCCGATCCTGAGGCCTCCTTGCGGTTCATTGAGAACCGCCGTGCCGAGGGCCTGAGTCGGCAAGGGGTGTATCTGGGCTACATCACCGCCGCAGCACGTTTCCTTGGGGAAGGTTGGGATGAAGACCGACTATCCTTCCTGCAAGTGACATACGGAACCGGCCACCTTTACGCCTTGATGCGGGCCTTGAGGGCTGAAAGTCATTCGGCGCGGAAGCACGCTCTGGACAATCGCCGTTATGCCCTTTTTGCAACCGTTCCAGGCGAGGATCACGGCATTGGGATCACCGTCGCCGCCGATATGTTCAGAGAGGTTGGCTGGGAGATCGATCTTCAGACAGACACCTCACATGAAGAACTCATCGCACATGTCGGGCATACCCAGCCGAATGTGATCGGCCTGTCGCTGAGCACCGAACAAAGGCTAGAAGCGTTGGCGCGGCTGGTTGTGGGGATGCGCATCATCATGCCCTACGCAATCATCGGTGTCGCTCCAGCTTCGGAAGTTGATCCCAAACAGCTTACGAACCTCGTGGACATCGACTTGGTGTTCGAAGATGCCCCTTCTGCCTGCCGCGCATTGGAGCGCTTGATCCGGCCTAGCAGCTGACCTGTTCAATCAGAAAAACGCTTCGGTTCCTTCACCTGTTTATTTTGCCCTCAGCGGAATTGGCAAACATGAAACAGCGGGGCGTCTGCAGCTCCTCCGCGTTGCTGCCATTCGTGACGGGCGCAGCGAAGGTCCGCAGTCCGCCTTCTCTTCCGGATGTCGCGTCAGCAGAGCGGGGGATGATGCGCCCGCAGCGAAGGGCCGAAAGGTCCGCACAGCCGACGCACGCTATCGTCTTTGCGCGGCTTCAAACAGCCTGCGCAGCGCGTAACTGCGCAGGAGCGATATGCCGGTGAAGACCCCGCCCAGCGCCAGATTCTCGCCGAGGCTCGGGCGGAGGCCGAACCACGGGAACACCACGATCTGCGTGGCGACGGCCAGCGCATAGCCCACCGCGACATTGGTGACGGCCTCAATCAGAGACATGCGACGGGACTGGGTCATCAGCTCACCCCTTCGCGGGCAGGTCATCAAGGATGCGGTCTGCGATCCGGCCCACGTTGATGACGATGCCACCGTTCTTGCTGGCCTCGATCACGAGCTGAGCAGCGTCGGCACCTTGAAGAAACCTGCAACGGGGCTTTTGGCCGGGCGTGTCCTCAACCTTGTCGATCAACCACAGCAGTCCCGTGCAGTGGTGCGTCTGATCGACCGTGGTGCGCAGGAATGGCGACAGATGCTCCTGCACCAGCCGAAACGCGATCGAAGGCCCAAAGCCGATGTTGCGCAATTCCTGTGATGCGGCGATGGCCACCACGTCGTCCCAGCCATACAAGCGCTCCTTTCCAGGTGCCGGTGTATGCTCCGGGCAAAATCCGTTGCGCGATATGGCCTGGTTCAGATCATCGCGCGGGATCGGAATTGCCTGTACCAGATCGCCCACTGTCCAGTGCATGTTCATTCCAGCGTTGTTTCCAGGTTATCGGTCTTTGCGCTGGTTGCGTCGCGCCGTGCTACTTTGCCGGTTGCCATCTCCCAGCGCCGCACGGCCACGTCGCAATAAACCGGGTCTAGTTCCACGGCGTAGCAGCGCCGCCCGGTGCGCTCGGCCGCGACCAGCTGGCTGCCCGAGCCGCAGAAGGGCTCGTAGACCAGATCGCCCGGATCCGTGAAAGCCGTGAGCACCGCCTCGACCAGCGCCACCGGAAACACCGCGGGGTGTTTTCCGGCGGCCCCCAGCCCGCCCTTGTGGCGCATGACGCGGAAGACGCTGTCGGGAATGCGGTGGCTCTGGATCGCGTTGCCGGTGCCGGTCTTGGGCCTGACCTGGCCTTGCGTGGAGCGCAGCCCACCTCCGCCGAGGGTCTCGCCCGCGTGCTTGGAGGGTACGGTCTTGTGCGGTTTGCGCGGTGCGCGATTGAAGTGGAAGATGAACTCGTGGGACGGCGCAAGCCGCCCGTTCCAGTCACCGGGCAGGCCGGGGCCCTGATCCCAGACATACCAGCCGAAGCGTCGCCAGCCTTGGGCGCGCATCCAGTCCACCCAGCCTTCCCAGTAGGGGGTCCACTCGCCATCGCGGTGGACCAGCCCGAGATTGACTAGTAGCTGCGCGGCCTCCGTGACCGGGACGGCGGAAAATACGCCCTGCATCAGCGCATCCCAATCGCCGACCTTCTCCTTGGCTGCGCCATAGTCGCGCTGCTGTGCATAGGGCGGTGAGGTGAATACCAGCGTGGCCGCCTCATTCTGCATCAGCCGCGCCACCACCGCCGGATCGGTGGCATCGCCGCAGATCAGCCGGTGATCGCCCAGCGCCCAGATGTCACCTGGCCGCGTGATCGGCTCGGCCGGGGGTTCAGGGATCGTGTCCGCGGTGTCATCGTCGATGGGCGCGCGGTCACTGTCATCTGCATCATGCAGCAGGGCGTCCAGCTCGTCCTCGGGAATGCCGATCAGCCCGAGATCGAAGTCCTCGGCCAGCAAACCGCGCAGTTCTTCCAGCAGCAGCGCCTCGTCCCAGCGGCCGAGCTCGGTGAGCTTGTTGTCGGCGATCCGGTAGGCCCGACGCTGCGCCTCGGTCAGATGGTCGAGCACGATCACCGGCGTCTCGGTCAGCCCCAACTGTGCGGCGGCCAGGACGCGGCCATGGCCCGCGATCAACTCGCCGTCGGCGGCCACAAGGCAGGGCACCGTCCAGCCGAACTCGGCCATGCTGGCGGCGATCCGCGCCACCTGATCAGTGTCGTGGGTCTTGGCATTGCGCGCATAGGGTTTGAGCTTGTCCAATGGCCAGTGTTCGATCTGGCCCGGCAGAAGCGGCGCAGTCATGCCGCCAACCTCCTGGCCTTCAGCACCGCGAATGTCTCGCCGGTCTCGGCCAGCACCGCATCCTCGCCGGTGAAGGCTTGCCACCGTTCGATGGCGACATCGACATAGGCCGGGTTCAACTCGATGCCGTAGCAGACGCGGCCCGTGGTTTCCGCCGCGATCAGCGTGGTGCCGGATCCCATGAAGGGCTCGTATACCGCCTCGCCGGGAGTAGAGTTATTCAGGATCGGGCGGCGCATGCACTCCACGGGTTTCTGCGTGCCGTGCACGGTCTCGGCATCCTGATCGCGGCTGGCGATCTGCCACAGCGTCGTCTGCTTGCGATCCCCGGCCCAATGCCCCTTTCCCTTTGCGCGCACGGCATACCAGCAGGGCTCGTGCTGCCAGTGGTAATCGCCGCGGCTCAGCACCAGCCGGTCCTTGGCCCAGATAATCTGCGACCGGATGGCGAAGCCCGACGCGGTCAGGCTTTCGGCCACGGTTGCTGCGTGCAGCGCACCGTGCCAGACATAGGCGACATCGCCCGGAAACAGCGCCCAAGCCTCGCGCCAGTCGGCGCGATCATCATTCAGCACCTTGCCGGTGCGTTTGGTCTTCGCCGCACCCGTCGCGTTGCGCCAGCCCGGGTCGTAGTCCACGCCATAGGGTGGGTCCGTCACCATCAGCATCGGCGTCACGTCGCCCAGCAGGCGCCCGATCACATTGGCGGACGTGCTGTCGCCGCAGATCAGCCGATGCGATCCCAGCTGCCACAGGTCCCCCGCGACCGATACCGGCGTGACCGGAACCTCCGGCACATCATCCTCGCCCTCGACCGGGCCATCGCCTTCCGGTGCCTCGGGATCGCGCAGCAGCGCATCCAGATCATCGTCCGTGATGCCCAGCAGCGACAGGTCGAAATCCTCGGCCAGCAATCCCGCGATCTCCTCGCGCAGCATTGCCTCGTCCCACTCGCCGAGCTCGGTGAGTTTGTTATCCGCGATCCGGTAGGCCCGGCGTTCCGCCTCGTCGAGATGACCAAGCCGGATCACCGGCACCTCGCTCAGCCCCAGCATGGTGGCGGCCAGCACCCGGCCATGCCCGGCGATCAGCTCGCCATCGTCGGCCACCATGCAGGGCACGGTCCAGCCGAACTTCGCCATGCTGGCAGCGATCTTCGCCACCTGGTCATCGCCGTGCATCTTGGCATTGCGGGCATAGGGGCGCAGCCGGTCGATCGGCCACGTCTCGATCTCGCTTGGCGCGAAGACAAGGTCCATGGGGCGGATCTCTGATATGGGACATTACGGACGGATGCACGCACGCCGCCGGGATGGTCGGCGGCAGGATCGGGGTCCGCGATATGGGGAAAAAGGAAACGCCCGCGAGGGATTCCTCCGGGCGCAGTTCTTCGATTATCAAGGTATGAGTCAAGGGGGGCAGGTCTGTCAATAGAAAATCTTGCGTGGATTCATGACCTTCGCCACAGCGCACTCAGGCACGACCTTTGCTTGTGTACTGAAACCTGGCCATGCTACTTTCAATCCATCCAATCGGAAGCCAGCAGATGTTTGAAGGCCAGAGCCCCGCCCTCGAAGAGATCGTCCCGGCACGGCAGGGATGGGCACACAGGGTTGCCCGTGGCGACACGCTGGTGATCACCGATCTCGAGGGGCAACAGGCCGTGGATTTCCTGTGCTTCGACGCAGATGATCCCGGCGACAGATATTCGGCGACAAACACCGTCAAGGTGCAGGGAAACGTCTATCTCGGCCTCGGTAGCGTGTTGCACGCCGACAGCGGCAAGGCACTGATGACTGTGGTCGCGGATACGATCGGCCGCCACGACACGATCTATGGCTGTTGCAGCATTCCCAATAACCGGCTGCGTTATGGTGTGGAGACGACGGAATCCTGCTATTCGAACTTCGAAACGGTTCTGGCCCCCTTCGGCCTCGGTCGGGAGGCGATCGTGGCGAACGTGAACTGGTTCATGAGCGTGCCAATCCTCGAAGATGGCAGCGCCGGCGTGGCCGAAGCCGCACTGCAGCCCGGAAGCAAGGTTGCCCTTCGCGCCGACCACGATGTGCTCGCGGCCCTGTCGAACTGCCCGCAGATGCACAATCCGTGTAACGGCTACAATCCGACGCCGATCCGCGTGCAGGTGTTTCGTGCCTCGGACTGAGCTTCTGCCAGCTGGTGGATACGATCAACCCAGACCAATCAAGGCTGCGGCGGCGTGAGTGTCCGTCTTTGAAAGTGTTGGCAGGTGGCTTCCTCAAACTGGATTCCCTGGATTCCTCCGAGGAATCCACCCTGCCAGCAGGGCGGCCTTGTAAGACACTGATATTAAATCATCATTCTGAGCCGGTTTGCCGGGGTGGATTCCAAGTGGATTCCCCGGTGAGGAATCCAGTCGCTAGCGAATTCGTGCGCTCGTCCCCCCCGTATACGGATCGCGCCCGGGAGGAACCATGGGAGGGGGCGGCGTGTTTGGCCATTTTCTGACGGTCGGACTATCATGCGGCATATCCGCAGCGGTTAGTCAGGCCCGCAGCAGCGACCCGCCGGCGCCAGCCCTGTGTGGACGGTAGACTGGACCACTGCCCGAGGAGAAGGCTTTGCCAGATCGCACTTTCACTGCAGCCGAGAAAGGAGTAGCGTAATGATGAGTTATAATGCAGACAAAGTAAGAACACCTGCTCCGCACGAGCATAACCACTAAGCAAAACAAGCCTTCAGAAGGTCGCAACCGCGATCAATGTGTTTGTAGAGTTGAAATTGATAAGCTGAGATCCTGGCGATCAAAAACCAAACAGGTGTCCAGCTAGGAATTGCCGAAGAGTGACATATGAAGCAACGCCAGATCGAACTTTTCCCTGACCTTCCAGGCGACAAAAAGCTCCTGTCCGACCTAAGTGAATTCTCCGCCGAGTTTCACCCAGAAAAGAATGGTCAAAAGCAGCCAGACGATTTTACGCGTGCTTCAACTGAAAGCATTTGGTGGCTATGCCAAAGGGGGCACGAATGGCAGGCCCCGATAAGTAACAGAACACGGCTTGGTAATGGGTGCCCCTATTGCGCTGGCATGCTGCCAACGGCTCAGAATAATTTGGCAATTGCAAACCCCTTGCTATGCAAAGAGTGGGACTATCAAAAGAACAATAATGGACCAGAACACTTTACGCCCCGTAGTAAGACAAAAGTCTGGTGGCGCTGCAACAAAGGTCACGGATGGCAGGCTGTAATCGGCAACCGTAACTCAGCGAAAAATACAATCATGCGCCGGTGTCCGTACTGCGCAAACAAAAAAATCTGTGGCGACAATAACTTTGCGTATGTATATCCAGAAGCGGCAAAAGAGTGGCACCCAGACAACAATCGAAAACCGGAGGAACTACTTGCCTTGTCGGATAATAAAGTCCTTTGGAGATGTTCACATGGTCATACGTGGAAAGCAACTCTGCGCAATAGGGCAAGAAGTATCCATGGCTGCCCTGAATGCTTCAAAGAAGTACGCGGTGAAGCGTATCGCAAGGCTACCAAACATTACAATCTACAGACAGAGAACCCGACTGTTTGCAAGGAATGGCACTACGAAAAGAATGAGAAATCACCCAGTTACTATATGCCCGCAAGCAACGACATTGTTTGGTGGATTTGCGGTCAAGGTCATGAATGGCAATCTGGTATATATTCTGAGAAACGCGCGAAAGTTGGTGATGCCCTGAGGGGCGGCATATCATGGCGGTGTTCAGACGCCGTCAATTCTCTGCCGAGAAAGGGATATGCCACATGCAAAAGACTACCATCACCCAACTGTCCGATCCATCGGGATTTGGCTCCGACCCATTCACTGATGTTCTGCGCGATGGCGCGCGCAAACTGATCGAACAGGCGATTCACGCCGAACTGGCCGCGCTCATGAACGCCTTTTCCAGGGAACGGCTCGAGGACGGGCGGGCACGCCTGGTGCGCCATGGTCATCTTCCGGAACGCGAGGTGATGACCGGCATTGGTCCGGTGCCCGTGAAAGTGCCGCGCGTGCGGGATCGGGGCGCTGGCGAAGACAGGATCACCTTCACGCCCAGCATCCTGCCCCGCTACCTGCGCAAGGCGAAATCCATCGAGGAACTGCTGCCATGGCTTTACCTCAAGGGCGTGTCCACGGGCGATTTCACCGAAGCGCTGGAGGCGCTGCTGGGTCCGAATGCCAAGGGGTTGTCCGCCAAGACGGTCACGCGGCTGAAGGCTGACTGGTGGACGGACTATGAAGCCTGGCAGAAACGCGACCTCGGCTCGCAGCGGTTCCTCTATATCTGGGCCGATGGCGTCTACTTCAAACCTCGCATGGCTGAGGAAAAACAATGCGTTCTGGTGATCGTCGGTGCAGACGAATACGGTCGGAAGGAACTGCTGGCCATGACCGACGGTTTCCGTGAAAGCACCCAAAGCTGGCGCGAACTGCTGCTCGATCTCAAGCGGCGCGGCCTGAAACAGGATCCGAAGCTTGCCATCGGCGACGGTGCCCTGGGGTTCTGGACCGCCCTACGGGAGGTATTCGCTACGACGCGGGAGCAGCGTTGCTGGGTCCATAAAACCATGAACGTGCTGAACGCGATGCCGAAATCCATCCAAGCCAAGGCTAAGACGCATCTGCACGACATCTGGCAGGCCGAGACAAAAGCCGTAGCAAACGCCGCATTCGACTTCTTTGTCGAAACCTATGGCGTGAAGTGGGACAAGGCGGTGGCAAAGCTGGTCAAGGATCGGGAGGCGCTGCTGACCTTCTACGACTACCCGGCCGAGCACTGGAAACACATCCGGACATCAAACCCGATCGAGAGCACCTTCGCCACCGTCCGGCATCGAACGACACGCACCAAGGGGTGTCTCAGCCGAAAGACCGGTCTGGCCATGGCCTTCAAGCTGATGATGTTGGCGCAGAAGAAATGGCGCAAACTCGACGGCCAAAACCGCCTGCCCGAGATCATCCAGGGGGTTGAGTTCCGCGACGGGCTCCGCCAAGTTCAAGCCGCCGCCTGATCAGGCGTCACCAACTTCTGCGCATATCTCATATATTCTCGGACCAAGCCAGACGACGGGGTAAATCAAGGCTGCCCATACTGTTCTTTCAGAAGAGCTTCTGTCGAACACAACTTAGCCGTTAGATATCCAGAAATCGCAGTAGAGTGGCATCCCACAAAGAACAGTTTCAACCCTGAAGAAATGACGCCTGCATCCAACAAGAAAGTGTGGTGGCGCTGCGAGCGAGGTCATGAGTGGAAAACTGATATCGCTACAAGGACTTTGCAAGGAACCGGGTGCCCGCGATGCAGCAATCAGTCATCGAAAAACGAAATCCGTATCTTTACAGAACTACAAGCACTGTTCCAAGAAGTTGAATCTCGACACAGGATCGACGGCCTGGAAGTAGACGTGTACCTGCCAAGCTTATCAATTGCGATAGAGTATGACGGCAAATATTGGCATGAGAACAAGGAAGTGAAAGACCGGGCAAAACAAGCTGTTATTGAAGAAAAAGGGATTACACTGGTGAGAGTGCGCGAAGCGCCCCTGTCCCCATTATCGGATACAGATATCGTCGTCCCGGCGGCATGTCTTTTGAAAAAGCAGCACTTGAATGCACTGGTCTCGCAGCTTGGGCTTGAGGGAGACATAGTCGAACGTTACATTTCGGAGCCGAATTTTTTTAATGAAGAAACATATCTCAAATACCTCGACTATTTTCCTTCTCCGTTTCCACAAAAATCACTGGCGTTGATCAATCCAGCGATGGCCGCCGAGTGGCACAGGACAAAGAACGGACCTCTCACACCATCGAACTTCACCCCGGGCTCCGATCACGTGGCATCGTGGCAGTGTGAAAAGGGCCACGAATGGGAAGCCGCAATAAGCTCTAGAAACTTTTTCAACTCAAGGTGTCCATATTGCGTTGGTAAGAAGGCTACTCCGGAGAATTGTATGGCGACTACTCGCCCCGATATGGCTTCCGTTTGGCATACAACGAAAAACGGTAATGCGACACCACACAACACAAAAGCCGGGTCAGGGATCAAACGGTGGTGGAATTGTTTGGAAAACCCGGAGCACGAATGGCGGCGCGCGCCGGACAAACTACAGCATCTTAGTCTCGATAATTTCTGCCCTCATTGCCGCATCGAACGCAATCCTCCTTTAGCCATAACTCATCCAGAGATTGCCCGGATGTGGCATCCAAAAAAGAATGGAGATGCAACCCCGAACGATATCGCGAGAGGGTCTTCAAGAAGGCGTTGGTGGATCTGTCCAGAGAATCCAGAACACGAGTGGCAAAATTCACCCTGCAACATCACCAAGTCAGGACGCAGGCTTGGTTACTGCCCCTTTTGCTCGGGACGCCGCAGACTAGAGAGCTAGCACGATGTGGCGAAGCGCCCATTGGCCGCTTTTTCGGACTATGATGTGCCAATCTTGTAGAGTTACTACTTCACAACAGATCTCGCATGACTTTCGCGGCAGACGCGGTATGAAACGTTCAGCGCATTTGGTTCGTTTCGAAGTGGGAGGAGCAAGGTGATTTCGTATTCTGATCCTTAGCATTTTAAGGGTTCTGGAAAGTCGCAGTCACTAGGTCGCTAAATCGACCGCGGTGGGTCCGTGTCGCAATCACCAAATCTCCATGTTCGATACCGGTTCGCCGGATCGGAGCCTTGGTCAGGATCACGCCGATAGCGCCGCCCGCCTCGGTGAAAACCCGGACACCCTTGTTCTCGACCAGCAGGACCATCCCTTCATCGACAAGGAGGTCACATTTCGTGGTGCAATCCTGCAGCGCAACGAGTCTATCTCCATCAAGGACATAAAGCCGGGTGAAGGTCTGGATGTAGAGATAACGGTCCGTCTCCAGGATCCTGATAGGGGCCGAGCCGACCTCGTAAAGTGTAATTGGTTTGCCCTCGCGATCGATACGTATTACGCGTCCTTCCGAGGTGCCGAGCAGGACAGTCTCGCCGTTTCCGGAGAAGGCTGCAGATTGGATGCGATCCGGGCCGCCTCCGGTGGTGATCGTGGCGCTTAAGCGCAGGAGATCTTCTGCGCGCCCAGAGCCCTCGAGATTGGCAGGGCTGACGCCGGTCAAGCTCTTGTAGGCCACGTTCACCGCCTTCATGCGGTCTTCCTGGCCCGGGTGAATGTCAGGATGAAGCTCCCGTACAAGCTTGCGGTACTGTTCACGGATTTCCTTCGGAGTGACAGGCATCTCGAGATCAAAAACGCTCAGCGCATCCTCTATGTCGGAGGCCATGCCAAACTCCTCAACGCTCAGATTTCGCGTGTATGTTTCGATCGGGCATTCCGGCATCCGGATTCCCCAAAGGCGCTTGCCGCCCCTATCGATGCACCATGCCTCATCCACATGAGTGAAGAGGTACCGGTCGCGCGTCGGGCTCAGGGCAATGCAGTTCAGCGCTAGGTGCGGCTCGCCCCATAGCATCCTGTGCTTGCCCTCACCGTCGAGGTCGAACCGCTTTCGGTTCGCAACCACCTCAGGCGCGACCTCGAGGTCCGTCTCAAAGTCCATCTCGAGTTTTTCATTAGAGACTGTAAGGAGGTTCCCCTTGGTTCTTATGGCAAACCCCAGCCCCTCTGGGTGAATATCCATCTCGTAGGGACGCCTGGCCAGCGGCTTGATGAAAGCCTCGCCTTCCATCTCCGGTGTGAACATTACGGCCCCGCCTGCTCCATGACTGTCCTCCGACTTGGCAAGGTCATCGAAGGATAGGATCCCGTCTCGCGTGGTGAAATGCTTCCGGAACGCCGGATCGGGCCGTTCCGTAGCAGGAATAGGTTGCACGGTCATCTCGCGCCACCTTTCGTCGGGATCGGCAAAGGTCTCTGTGGTTGCGGGCAGCTCCGTGGAATTGGACCAGTTTGTCGGGGATGGTGGCAACGGTACAAGATCGAGCGCGTTAAGTTCGATCTCCTGCGCCCGGCCTGAACGACGTTCCTGCCTGTGAGATCCCGGCCGCGGCGGCTCGGTATAGACGGCGGCGGCATCGGCTTGCGTCATCTTGGCATCGGCCATGTAGAGCGCATAGGTCTTTCCACTCTTGGCGCGGGTGATCTCGCCCGCCTTCTCAAGCCAGGAAATGAGATTGCTTACCTGACGACCATCCGTGGCCCCTAGCTCGGTCTTCATCTTGTTCTGCAGCACGCCAGGCTTCGCAGCGACAAGTGCGCGGATGTTTTCAAAGAGATCCATGTCCTGGAAGTGCTTCTCGGCCACTGCGCAGTATTCGTCGAGGTGATCGAACTCGTTGACTAGAGTGTGGACCGCCTCAAGGCCCTTCCTGTCGCCGGTGATTGCCATCATCGTGCCGCCTTGGGAAAGCACAGGAATGCTGATACTCAGTCGCTCGTCATCGCCCCTCGGATCTTTCAGCCACTTGCGCAACAAGGGCAGGCTTTTGTTCGCGGCATCCGCCGCAGCCCGGTAATTTTTATCGGATATCGCGGCTTGCAGCTTGGTGAGCAGGTTGAAATAATCACCTCCCGGCATCTGCGTGGACATCCGATCGATGTCTGCCTGCATGTCGCCGAAGGCTGCACCTTGGGAAGAATTATCCCCCCCCTCGGCTTTGCGTGGGTACGACGTGGCGGGCTGCGGAGGAGGCTCGTGGCTACGCCCGTCATCCGCCGAGTTCGAGGCGCCGAATATCTTTTTGAAGATGCCAAACATCACAGTCCCCCAAGCGTCTGTCAAACGAGATGATTGAGGCACCCCATCGATCGAGTGTCAATCAAGGAGGGTGAATAGCCCAGTGGATTGAGGCCGCCTTCTCCTCTCATCTTGAGGCAAGGAGGCCACGATGAGCGGCAACAAGTTCAGCGGCGAGTTCAACGAGGATGCGGCCGGGTCAGGCTGTTATGCGGCTTCCTCAGAAGCGGTCATTCAAGCCCGCACAGCGAACGACCTTAAGCATCTCTCACTTGACGTTCGTTCCGATGCTGTCTCGGATTTATCCGCGCATCACTGTAGATCGAAGGCCTCAACCGAAAAAGCCGTTATCGCCGAATATCGTTGACGCAATGCTTATGCACCGCCAGGCGGTTCACCTCCGACTGCGCCTTAGACAGCAGGATCGTAGTGCAGGCTATTCTACAACTTTGTACAGGTTTCTCAGCTCACTCGGCACTGGCTCCACCAAGTCCCACTGTACCGTCATCGGCGCATCACCCTCCCATCCGGCGAAGCGCACGGGGCCAGCATAGCGGAAGGGCGCGGCGCGGCCGTCGCGCAGTTTCGACTTTCGCAGGAACAAATGAACGGTCCAGCCGGGCTCAGTGCCTGCGATGATGCGCCCTCGTAGGTCGTCGCGGCGCGTGCTTGTCTGGGCTTGCCAGACGAAGCGTGTGGAACTGGCGAATTGGTCGGCATAATGGCCGCCGACGGACATGCTGCCTTTGTCCATCGTGACCAGCAGGATCATGGCCCGCGCGGTCTTCAGCACCACGATCCCCGCGTTCCAGGAGCCGGTGTTGAACACCGATCCGAAGAACGGCGCGATCTGGTCGCGCGGGTATTCCTGCCAGAGGGTCAGGCCCTTCGCGGATGCGGTCGGGTCGGGGGCACCGTCTTCTGCGGCCTCGGCCAGGCTGGTGGCTTCGGGCAATTCATAAACCACGTCCCGCGAATGGAAGTAGCGCAGCAAGCGCCAGTCCACGAGTTCCGAGGCCAGGGCGGTCAGGGCCGTGTTCTCAGCCTCTGCGAAGGTGGTCCCAAATGTGCCGGGCCCCAACTGAAACCATTCCGTCTCGGCCAGGATCTTCAACGGTTGTTGCATCAGGACCGCGCGCAGACGGGAGCTGTCGTCCGGATCGACGCTCAGATCCGTCTTGATCTGTGGATTGCGGCGGGCCAGACGGGCGATCCGGTCCACCAGATCGGTCAGGGCGATCCGGCCCGGGAAGGCCCCGGCCTCGATCAACGCGCGCAGGACCAGCATCTTGTAGCTTCGGGTCATGCGGGTCGTCTCGATCTCGTCCAGAAGCGCGCGGTGTTCTGTCCAAGCGGCGCGCTGCACTTCGGAAAGGTCACCCATGTCTGCGACGAAACCGAGCCAGCCCGCATGCCCTGTGCGCCCGGGGTTGAAGCCCGCATGCTGCACCTCGGACGCTGTCGGCCGCGTGCCGTGGCGCTCGCGGAAATCGCGATAGAAGGCTGTCAGCTCTTCGCCATCGCGCGGTTGGCGGATCAGCGATCTCAGGATGTCGAGGGCCTGCAGGTCATAGGTCACCTCGCAGCCCGCGGGGAACTGGATCAGCTTGTCGTTTAGCCGCTCCAGCGCCACCCGCAGCGCGCCATCGCCTGCGCCTACCTGCAACATCGTGCGCAACTTGGTCAGGAAGATGCGGTGATTGCCGATGTAGTCGATCACGGCCAGGTGCGTCTTGTCCGCCGACCGGCGCAGGCCGCGGCCCAGTTGTTGCAGCCAGATCACAGGGCTTTCGGTCGGTCGCAGCATCAGCACCGTGTCGATCGATGGCACGTCGACGCCCTCGTTGAACATGTCGACGGGGAAGACGATGTCGAGATCTCCATCCTCCAGCGCCTTCAGCGCGCTGGCCCGGGGGGCAGACGTGTCGCCCGAATGGACCGCCACCGCGCGCAGCCCGCGGTCTCGCGCGAAATCAGCCATGAAATCAGCGTGGCGGCGTGAGACGCAGAAACCAATGGTCTTCCTGCCGCCACGTTTGGCCAGTTGTTCGAGCGCGTTTTCGGCACGAGCCTGGGTGGCAACAGCTGCGGTCAGGGCGGCCTCATCGAACCGTCCACTGCGCCAGGGAATCTGGGCGTATTCGACCGGGTCGGGCACGCCGAAATAGTGGAACGGCGCCAAAAGCCCCCGGTCGATCCCAGACCACAGATCGCACTCATAGACGACGTTTTCTTCACAGAGCCCCAGCAGATCACCGCCATCGCTGCGGTCGGGCGTGGCGGTTAGGCCCAGCAGGAAGCCGGGCTGGAAATGGTCTATGATGCGCCGATAGGTGGCCGCGGCGGCGTGGTGGAATTCGTCGACCACGATGTAGTCGAAGGCGCGGCTATCGAAACGTGTCAGATGTGCGTTCCGCGCCAAGGTCTGGACCGAGGCGAAGACAATATCGGCTTCGGCGTCCTTCTCCTCGCCGCTGTATCGGCCAAGCCGGGCGCGGGGCCGGACCGCACGGAAGGCGGCCATGGCTTGCGTCAGGATTTCTTCACGGTGCGCCACGAAGAGGACACGGGCCGCGGTCGCACTGTCGAAAGCAGCGAGGAAGGTCTTGCCCAGCCCGGTGGCCAGCACCACAAGCCCCGTGCCGTACCCTTTGGCCCGCGTCGCCCGAAGCGCGGCCAGCGCCTCAGCTTGAACCTCGTGCGGGATGGGTGTTGCTTCCGCGGGCTCTTCGGGCGCGCCACTGATGACAGGGCGGGGTGCAACACGGCGGTCCTCATAGCCGTCGATCCAGGCTGGTGTCAGCTCTGTCACCTCGGGCCTGGCCAGCAGCGCCTCGAAAGCCGTGCGGGCGGCCAGTAGTGGCGCGGGATCGACCGGATCAACATGGCGCAGGTTCCATTCGATGCCGTCGGTCAGCGCCGAGCGCGATAGGTTCGACGACCCGACAATCAGCGCGCCACCATCACCTGCGAAGGTGAACATCCAGGCTTTGGGATGGAACGGGATCTGCGCTGCCTGGAAAACATGCAGCCGTCGCTCGCCCTCGAGGTCCGCTATCAGCCGTAGGGCCGACGGTTCCGTCACGCCGAGGTAGTCGCCCGTCAGCAGACGCAACTGCCCGCCCCGGTCCAGCAGGTCATGCAGATGCGGCAGGACCAGCCGCACGCCTGAGGTCATCAGGAACGACACCGACAGATCGACCGCCTGCGCCTGGTCGATCAGGGGACGCAGATGGGCATGAAGTGCATCCTCGCCGCCTGAGATCAGAGGGCGCTCATGCGGCATGCCCGGCAAAGGTCCGGGTACCGCTGGTGGTGGATCAACGCGCAGATGCACATGGCCGCCGGCCTCAACCAGCGTCACGCGCGCTGTCGTGTCTGCGGGTTCCAAAAGGGTCTGGGTGGGGCCAATCCTTGCGCCCAGCGCGGCTTGTTCAGGGTTTGAAAGGTCTCGCCAGCGCGCAACATGACGGCGCGGGGCAAGAACCAGCCCAGCGCCCTGGCGGATCAGGATGAGCTGTGCGTTGCATTCAACAATGGCGCTCGCCGGGGCGTCGCAGAGGGCGCAAGGACCGGGGTGCGGCCAGTCTTCAGCGCCCGATCCACCCATCACCTCTTGGTCACCACTGCGTTTACCCATACCTCCGATGCCCGATCCGGGCGGCAATCCCGGCTTTGCCAGATGTCAGGCTGACTGAGCGCGCCGCATCCATCCAGGAGGGTCTCGAGGCTATCCTCGGTCATGTCGGTAAATCGTCGCCCTTCCTTGGCCCGTTCACCCGTGCCAAGCTTGAACGACAAATACAGCGCGCCGCCCGGTGTGAGATGGGCGGCCAGCTGGTTGATGACTCTAGGTAAATCTGCCTCAGACACATGCAGCAGCGACGCGCAGGACCAGATCCCCTCAAACGGATGGTCCCAGGCGAAGTCCTCGAATCCCATCTGACGAGCCTGGACGCCAGCATGTTCTCGCGTCGCCGCGACCATGGCGGGGGAGGCGTCGAAAGCCTCGGTCTCGTATCCCAGAAGCCGAAACGCCAATGCGTCCCGGCCTGACCCTGACCCCGCATCGAGGATCCTTGCAGGTTTTCCCTCGACGTTTGGCAAAGCCGCCAGAAATCGACGCTGCATGTCCGACATGTCCACATCTCGGCTGGTCGAGATGAAGGCTCGCGCATTGGCGTCGTAATAATCCGTCATGCAGCTTTCCAAGTCAGGCGTTGATCCTTGCTGTTTTCGATTGGGCGCGCGAGCAGCGCCCGCAAATATCCTCTGTTTTTCAATGTCGTGTGAGACAGTCCGAAGGCTATCTGACATATTGCCTCGCTGTCCAGGACGAAGCTGATCGTCTCTGATGATAAAATCCACTGTTCGATGTCCGCTGATGTTCACTTTTGTCGACTAGCTGGCCCAAGGACTTACCTTTGGCATGGCGGGCGTTAGCTCGAGCTCTCGCAGCATCCCGCCCGCGATCAGCCCGTCCCGGATCCATCCCAGCGCACGCCACCACTCGTCATAGGCGCGTCGCGCAGCTTCGATCTGTTCCGGATACGGAGAGTAGGTAACTGGGCATGCCAATACCTCGACGGTGCGCCATTTGCCTCGGGTCAGCACCCGTTCGATACCAACCACCACGGTTGTTGCCCGCTCGCCATGCTGATTTTGCCGCGTCTCAACCGGCACGCAGCGCGGAACGGCACCGGGCATCCAGTCGGGCGTCATCCCGGCGCGCGCCAGTTCGGCCACGCGGATGGCCATGCGCTTTCCGCCGAGGCTGTCGGGCATCCCGGCGACGGTGGCCGCGATCACCTCGGCATCCGGATGGGTGTAGCTGCCCATCTTGTGCTGGCCACCGTCGACCTTGCAGCCCAGCGCCGCGCGCTGCAGCAGGACGTGCTCGAGGCCGAAACCGGTGCCGGTGCCGGATCCGCGTTCAGGATCTGGGCGTTCTGGCAGCTCAAGCTGCGCCTTTTCCACCCGGAATGCCCATTCCAGCGCGGCCTGCACGCCCAGCGCGCGTTTCACGCGGTGAACGCCCGTGCTGCCAATCCGTTGATGCATACTCATGATTGCATTCCTTCAAAGAGATCCAACTGCGCTGGGCGCTTTGACCCACCCGCTGGCCGCAAGACCCAAGGGTCCGAGACCATGTGCCGCGGCCAGGGGCTGCGGGAGACGTGACGCCAGGCCATTCACTGCACCCCCCTGGCCTGCAGCCGCTCCGGTGTGACCAGCCCGCGTGCCAGCATGGCGGCGCACATGGCGTTGCTGATCATGCTGGCGGGCAGGAACCGGTCGGAGTTCACCAGATCGGCGTAGAACGCTGCCAGCTCGTCCTCGCTGGGCGGAGGGCCGGCGTCGCGCTTGCGCTGTCGTTTGGCCCTTCGGCTGCCGGTACCGGCCGCGGCTTCTTGCGCATCGTGGCGGGCGGCACGTGCCATGGCGCGGTCGAGCGCCTTGGGCCCGTTGGGCGGTTCAGGATGATCGCGCCTTGTGTCGCGGGCCACCTCGACGATCCGGCTCTCGCTCAATCCAAGATCATCGATCCAGCGGCGCACATGGGTCCGAGCGGGCCAGCCCTGCCACCAGGCCGGGAGTGAACCACCCGGATCGAGGCCCAGCGCGCCGAGCAGCTCTGCAAGGAACCGATCAAAATCGACGTCGCGCGCCGGCGCGTCCTCCTCCTCCTTTACTGGTTCCCTTAAAGGTTCCCTTACAGGGTTAGTGTCCGGATTCCGGACACGGGTCAGGGCATTTTCCGGACACGGGTCGGCCTGAAAATCGGACACGGCTCCGGCCTCAATTCCGTGTCCTGTTTCCGCACACGGCTCTGGCGCAGCGGGCGTTTCGCCCGCAACCAGCTCGGCCTCCGGGCAAGGATCTCCGGGGTCCTGATCGCCGCGTCCGGTTTCCGGACACGGGGTCGCATCATCTGGCGTAAAGCCCGGCTCGAACCCCAGAATGTAGCGCGTGGGCATCTGCCGCTTCGTGACGGGATTAATGCGTGGCACGCGTCGCAGGAGGCCGGCCACCTCCAACCGACCGAGATGCTCGTTCAGCGTCGAGCGGCTGATCTCGCAGTCATGCGCCAGCCGCTCCTGCGAGGGGAAGCAACCGTAGTCCGGGTTGAACCGATCACAGAGATGCCAGAGCACGATCTTGGTGGTGGGCTTGAGCCCGCGCTTCTGGATGGCCCAGTTGGTGGCGGCGTGGCTCATGGCAGAGACCTCCGCGCCTTCGTGCCGGACTGGCGCTGGGCGGTCTCCTGCGAGACCACGCGCGTGGTGATCCCGTGATCGGCCAGCGCGCCCAGCGCATCATCGAGGCTGCGCACCAGCGCCCAGCCAAAGCCCTGCGCCTGCACGGCATCGCGAAACGCCGCCTGTGCGGGGCTGAGCCTGCCTTTCGGGGATTTCAGCTCCAGAAACAGCACGCGGCCCTCGCAGAGCACCATCAGATCGGCAAAGCCGCGATGGACGCCCATGCCGACGAGGATCGCCTGACGCCTCGCCCCGCGCGGGCCGGGTTGGGTGACCTCGTTGACGCAGTGATGGAGGACCGCCCCTTTTGGCAGGGCGAAGCGCAGGGCACCGACCACGGCGCGCTGCAGATCCGCCTCGGGCGTGCCACGCCGGGTCATGACGTCACCTCGGGGTCGTCATCCGCGTCCGGGCGCTGATGCCGGCCCTGACGCTGCGGCGTGCGTGCGTCGACGATCAGCAACAGAACCTGTGCCTCCCTGCGCTCGGCGTCGCTCTCGCCGTGGCGGGCCAGCACCTGGCAGGCCAGGCGGATCAGGTGGTCCGAGTGATGCGCCACGTCGGCGATCACCGCGCGGGCCTCACTCAGCCGGTCGGAAAGCCAGTGCGGACCTTCGGTCATTGCGCTTCGGGGTGGGGAGATGTCTCGTGTCATTTCCGCCCCCGGCGTGTCCGGGTCGCCGGGCGGCTTTGTTCCTGCGCATTGATCCAGGCCTCGACCGAGGTGCGCCGGTAATACACCTTGCGGCCGATCCGTGTGCAGGGCGGTCCCAGCTGGCGGGCTTCCCAGCGGGCGAGCGTGTCGCGGGTCAGCCCGAGTTCACCGGCAAGCTGCTCGCGGCTGATCCAGTCGGCCAGCAGGTTCAGGGGTTGGTCCTGCGGGGCAGGGGCTGTTGTCTGCATGTCGAACT
>Ga0307975_1000307_pt1 | contig 28252 bp, 37 predicted proteins | sample OrgLakmetagen917_FD_201825 | JGI IMG/M metagenome (GOLD analysis project Ga0307975, IMG submission 201825) | Saline water microbial communities from Organic Lake, Antarctica - #917 | ecosystem: Environmental > Aquatic > Non-marine Saline and Alkaline > Saline | place: Antarctica: Organic Lake... | reverse complement strand
AGACCGCTATTAACAACCTTGTTGGAATAATGGACGAGACTTCCATTCATCCACTCATTGAACTCTTCTAACGTCGTTTTTTGGTGATCAGTCATAGTGTGTTGCCTTACTTCTTTTTGAGACCAAGACACTAAACTTCGAGCCGCCGTAAGCACCAGACCTAATGTTTTTAATAGGCCAAAAAGGCCTATTTATTTTCAGGCTTATGGTGAGGAATGACTGAATACCAATCGGTTAGAGCTTATTTCCTGAAGCGCCTTTTCTATCAAGGGCGAGTTAAGAACAAAGACTTGCGGACAGCTTTTGGGATCTCTGAGCGAACGGCAAGACGATACCTAATGCAACTCCGAGAGGAGTTCAAAGAGGTGGTTGACCCGGAATCGACGAAGGTTACTTTAATCAAAGGCCAGGCCCAGATAAGCAGAAAATCTTGTCAGCCGAAGAACGCGAAATTTTCAGATGTAAGCGGAACTCGAATACTGAATGAGTTTTGGGCACCACCGCTGCATAAACTTCATTTTGGTGTAGACGTTGAGGATGCCTTTTATCGTTTTTCCCCTCGCTCTCTGCATTACATGGTTAGTCATTTAGGTGCATCGGAACTACCTAAAGATGTCGATTACTCGCCAATCATCCGCGCTTTAACGCTCAGAGAGGCTGTAGGTATACGATATGTTTCGCTAAGAAAGGGAGGGCAGGCAACTGATCGCATTGTCTTCCCTATGATCCTGAGGGTTATCGGTGACCAGCTCGCCTTATCAGCCTATGACTCCCGAGACCTGAAGCAATTATCGGGTACCCGCGAGCCGCCACTAAAGACATTTGTGCTCTTCCGGATGTTAGACGTTAAACCTGTTCGTCAGACAGGCAGCCTCCAGGATGCAGCGGAACTTATTGAGAACTTCGCCATTGGCCGTGAGCCTTTCCGGTCATACCGGGTAACACTCAATTCAAAGCTCAGTCAGGATCAGGGTACAGTGCTTCGCCGGGAGTTAGGGCTTGACGCTAATAACAGAAAATTGATGGACTCCGCGCTGCTTTTCCAGTTCAAGGCTCAATACATGATTGATCGTGATTTTTCAGAACTCCAAAGCGATGACCATGTCTGGCCAATAGTTGAATCAATTGAGGCTATGTAATGCACGTTTCTTTTATTTCCATGTGCGAAAAGACAAGCATACCGAGGACCAGGCGCTTGCTTGATCGCTATAGCGTACGAACGGGCAACGGAACATGGCAGTCCAGATTTACTGAAGAAGCCTTGGACGATGTTTACAGAGCGCTCAAATCAATCGCGTCGAAAACAACATCTGTTGCCTGCTACATCAATGATGGCCGAAAACAGATGAGGCTATTGTGGGTAGTAGGCAACCGGCGTCACTTCCAGGAGGACGGGTCATTGGCCATTGGGGAGACTCGGGGCGGTAAGAAGTCTATTCCTCCATGGGTAAAGACGGCCGCGCTTATTGCCAGAACAGCGGGCCTCAATCACGACATTGGGAAAGCCAGCGTCAGGTTTCAAACGAAGCTGCGTGATGCTCTAACCTCTAATCGACCGCTGGGTGACAAGATAAGGCACGAGTGGATGTCTCTGGCAGTCTACGATCAGTGGTTAAAATCAATGGATCGCTGGGATCTCAATGGTTCTAAGGGTCCCAAGCCCCGTATTCAAGAGGCTTTTGCCGACTTTAGTCCCGCGTGGACTCCCACGTTCTTCCCCAAGAACGGGGAGGCTCACCCGATAGATAATGCGATGGATGCCGTCAGGCTAGTCACACTGACTCATCATCGCTTGTTCACGCCTAGTGAGAACCACGCCTACGTTCCATGGTGGGGCGGCCACTTCAAAAATAATGATCAGTACGCGGACCAGACCATTGAGATATTTAGGGAAACCTTTGACCAAACGGGGTTTGACGAGTCGCTTGAAAGCCAGCTTTGGTCTCTCACCAAAAGAACCCGAGAACGGGGAGAGGACTGGGGGCAGGATCAAGATTATTGGAAAGCCATCGCCCTGATTTCTCGCATTGCTGTCATCGCTGCCGACCACGAGGTTTCTGGCCGGGATGATGTGTCGCGGACGCCACCTGCCAAAGCCAAAGGAAAGCTCTTTGCAAATACGTCCAGATCGGCAAAAGCACTCAACCAACCGCTAGACTGGCACCTTCGTCATGTCAGCGACGAAGCTGGGAACTGGATACACCGAATCGCGGATGTGGAAGGGTTTGGGGGATTGTCTGATCAAACCCGAGAAATGCTGGATATACGCAGCGGCCACCCCGATTTCCAATGGCAAGATATTGCAGCTGACGCATTGCGGGAAAGCTCCGATGAAGGGGTGGGCACGCTCGTATTTAACATGGCAGGTACCGGCAGCGGTAAAACGCTTGCCAACTTGAAGCTCATCAATGCACTCACGCCTACACACAAAGCCTGCCGAGTATCCATTGGCCTGAACCTGCGAAGCCTTACCTTACAGACCGCAAACAGTCTGAGAGATAGGACCGGGCTTCAGCCTTCTGAGGTGACATGCTTGATCGGGGATACGTTCCACGCCGATGTAGAAAAAGCCTTTGACGAGTTCAATGCAGACAATGACGAAACGCCGCCAGGCGACATGGAAATTATGGGAGAAGGCGTCGGCGAAGGACCAGAATGGCTCATCCCATGGGCTGATCGCCAAGCAAAACCTTCCCAGACACGCCAGTACCTGACAACCCCCTGCTTGGTCTCAACGGTTGATTATCTGGTGCAGGCAGGAGACCCAGGGCGACAAGGCCATCACGTTAAAGCGGCTCTGCGTATAGCTAACAGCGACCTTGTTCTGGATGAAATCGACAACTACGACGGAAAAGCCTTGGTCGCTATTGCCCGAGTCATCATGACCTCAGCGCTCTTCGGGCGAAACGTCATAGTTTCGAGCGCAACGCTTACGGAACCGGTCGCTACGGCGATCGCTAAGGCTTATAAAACCGGCCACAATATGCGCCAGGCTCTTCAGGGCGCCTCACGAGCTGCCAGAGACACGCAAGACCCTCGAATAGCGTTTATCGACAACATGCTGCCTCCGATGATTTGTGACAGCTCAGATTTCAAGACTCAGCTCCTTGGCAGGCTTGAAGATCTTATGGCTAAGGTCTCCCAGTCTCCAGAGTATCGACGGGGATATTTGCAGAAAATGGAGTCAAGCGAGACCAAGGACCCTATGGATACCTTCGTTAATGGAGTGACTGAGAGCATCGATCGCCTACATCACCATACCAGCTGGACCGATAAAGCATCCGGAAAAAGGGTTTCGTTCGGGGTGGTCCGGGTCGCCAACATAAAGCCATGCATTGCGCTGACCAAAGCTCTGGCTGAACGTGGCTATTTTATAAATGCCTACCACTCAGAAGACCTCAAGGGCAGAAGATGGGTTAAGGAACGGCAACTGGATCAAATGTTCTCAAGAGGGAGCGACCCTGACGCTCCGTTGCGTGACCCTGAGATCCGCAAGCTCATAGAGGCCTCCACCGAATCCGATATCAAATTTGTACTGATTGCTACGCCTGTTGAAGAAGTTGGCCGCGATCATGACTTTGATTGGGCCGTTATCGAGCCGTCGAGCGTGGCATCGATTGTTCATATGTCGGGGCGAGTAAACCGGCATCGTAAAGTTCAGGCTGCTGCGCCAAACGTGGCGATTTTGGACCGGAATCTACGGTCACTAAAAAGCACGGGGCCTGCGACTGCCTGCTTTGAAAACCCCGGTAATGGGTTGAGCTATTCAATTGAAGAGCAGTCACTTTCAAACGCGCTGGATCCACTTCCGGCCTCTAATCAGGATGGAACGTTTCCCATCAATTCCATGCTTCAATTCGGCTACCAGGGAAAAAAACCCCGCTTGGCCGCCGATGATGAGAACAGTTGCTGGCGCAAGATCAAAGCGGGTTTGAAAGGAATAACGGGGGACGGGCGTCGTGGATTTATGTCACTGGCGTGGACGTCCACAGATTTCTACCGTGAGTTCCCACTCCGCGAGCAAGATACACAGAGGCTGCGGGTGCGGTTTTCCTTGACGGATGGCAACCAGTGGGTTGCTGAGGAATATCAATTCAACTCCAGGAATATGGGTGCATGGGTGGATTCACCTCGAATTAACATTTACGAGTCGGAATGCCAAAATCTTTGGGGCACCCCGTCGTTCAGAGATCTTAAGGAACAGTTCCGCTCCTTAGAAGAGCCTTTGCGTTCAACATCATTTGAGACATCTCTGCGATTGTTAGAGAATATTCAATTTGATGCTCATTTCGGTGGCCACTAAGAGTAGGTAGGAAGTAAAACATGAAAACGACGATCGCAGTACTGCTAAACGTCTTATTCTCGGTTGGCGCAATGTGTTTGCTGGTCATATTAGGAGTGAGTTTTTGGTTTGCTTTCGCTCTGTTCTTGGTGGTTTTCATCCCAGGCGCCAATTTCGTGGTTGCTAAGATCACTGGGGTCGACTGCGCTGAACTTGTTTTTTAACGAGCTATCCGCATCAAGTGTTACTCGATGCTAGGCTTAACATGATGGTCAATCAAAGAGGTTTTTATGATCGGACATGACGACACTGAAGAATTTACCCAGGCCGACGCCGACAGGGCAGAAGCAGACATGCTTGCAGATATCGATGATGACATCCGCGAGATGGAGCAGGAAGAACTGGATCGTGAAAACGACGGGGACAACCCCAATCCTTGAAGTCTCACTATAAACGGAGCCTCCTAGTCTTGGTGCCCCTGTAGGCGATTGGCTCTGCTTTAATTTTTATCACAATGCGCGTAATACTCCTTCCAAGCGGAAGGTAATGCGCTTGCGCCATCATTGTCCGTTTGGTGGGAGATACAAGCGCGGAAGCCGGAGGCTTCCCTGAACTTCCTGTATACTGTTAATATGTACAGTATGCCCGATCACCAAACCGTCACCAAAACCCTGAAAGTCCGCGTCCGAGATAAGCACGCCAAAACACTTCGACGCCAGAGTGCCGCGATCAACTTCGTGTGGAACTACATCAACGATCTGAGCTTTCGGGCCATCCGTGATCGGGGCCACTTCCTTTCGGCTTACGACATTCACCCCTATACCAAGGGTGCTGGCAAGGAGCTGGGACTTCACAGCCAGAGCTTACAGGTGGTCGCCCAGGAGTACGTCACCCGGAGAAAACAGTTCCGGAAGCAGCGGTTGGCTTGGCGTAAAACCCACGGTGTCCGCCGTTCGCTCGGCTGGGTACCGGTGAATACTGGCGCGGCCCAGTGGAAGAACGGTCAGGTCTTCTTCAACGGCCAGCACTTTAAAGTCTGGGACAGCTACGGCCTCTCACAGCACCGCTTCCGGTCAGCCTGCTTTGTGGAAGACGCCCGAGGCCGCTGGTACTTTTGTGTGGCGGTCACCGTCAAGCTGGAACAACGCTGCGGTACTGGATCGGTGGGTGTCGATCTGGGTCTGAAGACCACGGCCACACCAAGTTCCGGCGAGCCGCTGGAAGCAGGTCGCTTCTACCGGGACCAGCAACAGAAGCTGGCGATTGCCCAGCGGGCCCGGAATAAGCAACGAATAAAAGCGATTCACGCCAAGATCCGCAATCGTCGCCACGATGCATTGCACAAATTCAGCCGACAACTGGTCAACGAAAACGGTCTGATCGTGGTCGGCAACGTCTCTAGCTCCACTCTAACTAAAACCAAGATGGCCAAGTCGGTGCTCGACGCCGGGTGGTCCAATCTGAAAACCCTGCTGTCCTACAAATGCGAGCACGCAGGCGGGGTTTTTCTGGAAGTCAATGAACGGTACACCTCCCAGGCTTGTTCGTGTTGTGGCTCTCTTAGCCCCAGCAGTCCGAAAGGTAGAGCAGGCCTGCGAATAAGAGAATGGACCTGCGAGTGCGGTGTCACTCATGATCGTGATCAAAACGCGGCTAGGAACATTCTCGCGCTCGGGCATGAGCGTCTCGCAGGAGGAATCCCCCACCAGAGCGCCGCTTAGGCGTTTGGTGGCGGGAGGATGTCAAGGCATTTCCTTATGGTTGGGATTTTTCACGGTCGAGAAGTGCCCAATAAAATCATGAGTACCGTAGAGTCACGGCTGGATCAGTTACCCAGCGGATCAGACCCTGTCGCTACTACGTTTATCCGACAGCAGATCAACTCTTGCGCAAGGAGCGAGTCGAAGTACTCGCCCATGGCAGATAGCTACATGGATATAGCTGGTTGGCACGGGATGGGCGAAATCTCAGAAGCCGAGCGTGAATCAGTGGCAACCTCTATCATTGAAGGCTGTGCGAGGACCACGGTTTTGGGTTCGGCCTCGGTTCAGGACGCTCGGGATCGGAACGGCATCCTCAGCAGCATGGGGATCGCCCCTTTCTCAGAGGCTCAGATGACCCAAATTGATTTCAAGGCCGGAGGTTTGAGCGGTGAATAAGCCCACAGCAAAAGAGTATGCCCAGGCAGTAAGGGAGATTGCTCTGATTCCAACAGTGATCTTCGTGGTATCTCTCATCACAGGAGTGTGGCGGTTACTTTATGCGCTCGCCCACGACTTCTCGGTTTCTGCTGCTTTTGGTATAGGCACTGGTTGGATTGGCTCATGGGTTCTGGCCATGGTCTGCTTTGCGTATATGTTGCAGTACCAGGAGCCCGTCAACATACGAGCCGCCGAGCTCTCCAAGCTCAGACAAAGGCAATCTCGCAGCAACAGCCGCTAAAAAGTCGCCGTATACAACTTAAAGACTTCTGGGATACCGGGCAGTCGTTCGGTACTCGGTACCGGTGACATCAAGCAAGAAACGAGGATCACTATATATGCGTAAAATCTTTTTTGGTGCCGCAGTAATAGGAATGCTGGCTGCGGCACTGGTGGCGTTTGCCAACGGCCTATCCGGAACTATGTCGGCGGGAACAACCATTCTCGGCCTAATGGGTCTCGGAACTATCTCCATTGTTGCATTGGTATTGACCGCTGTATGGCCCAACCCCGGATCGCATTGTAAAGGTCAACCTCGAATAGAGTCGTAAATCAGGCATAGGAAGACGCAGATTTGCGTATATGTTGCAGTACCAGGAGCCCGTCAACAGCCGATCCATTTTCCAAGGTTGTGCTCTTAAACCCAATTCATGCGGCCATCAGCGCTGATTTGTTACCAACTTTATTACGAGACCACAGCTTTGCCAATTAAGCCCAGACCGTAAGCGGGTACAACATCGACCCCGAATTCGGAGAATCCAGTTACCATGCCATTCAATCAACCACTGAGTGCAAAATCAGAGTCCGGAAACGGCCTTTTTGAATCTGGCTATAAAGTCTCAACCTTCCAGGGCTGCAAATTTGTGTTTGGCGATATCCCACTGCGTGATGCCAGTGTGATTATGCAGCTGGTTCCAGACGGTATCTTGGATTTCAAGACTGCCTCATTGGTTGGCGCCAAGCTGGTCATCGGCACAAAAGAAGCCATTGAAAGAATTCGCGCACTCAATCTTCCACCATCCGAAAGACGTAAATGTGATGAACTGGTGGCCCGCCAGCACAAGCTCCCTGAAAGCATTTGCAAGTGGCTCCTAACCGGTGATCGAACCCCGTCGTCCAAAGCTATGTGTAAAGCGGCATACGGTTTCCCAGTCGGTGCGACAACCTCGCACCCATCCGATTCGGATGACTTCTCCCATTGCATCGAATTTCTGTACAAAGTGCCCGATTCAGACCGTGGCCGAGTACTTCAGGCAGCTGGTCAAGCATCCACCTCGTGGGGCAATTTAGTAGCCCAGTGGGATTCACTGGAATCCTTATTCCTATCCGGCGAGCAAGCCAAGCTCCAGGACCTCATCCGAAATGCCGTGGATGACTGACGGCGATTGCCCGGAATCCAGTATGCAGATTTGCACTGGGCCGTAAGACCTCAACACTGTCTGAGAAGGTTGAATCATGACAAGCAATGAATCGCTTTGGGATGACCTGAAATCGAATCTCAAGAAATCGCGGTACCAACCCTACAAATTACTGTTCACTCCAGCCGGTGAAAGAATTCGGCTTGTGAAGGTCAACGTAGATGGCAAAGCCTTTGCTGGCTGTCCGGAGCTTGGGCTCATAGAGCGAGCCGAGGAGATTTTGGACGCATGGTTTCAGTTAGCCCCAAGGCTCCAGGCTGCGCTTGGGCTGCCTTCAGATACTGTGTTCAGCCAGACCTGTACCGGTCCATTCCCTATAGATGTTGCTGAGGAGTCACCCGCAGCAGATCCTAAACCTTCGATGGAAGAAGCGGCAATATCGCCACCGGCTGATGAGGAGCAGTTGGCTCTTTTCTAATTCGCTCCTCATGAGGTTTTTAGGAGGCTGCTGAAGGTAGGTGTCGTCCCGACCAGCGACTGATCGGGATCTCACAATGGGGCCTATCAGGAAGCTAGCGCCGGATCGTTTGCTTCAGGGTAGGGGGCAGGGCCGTATCGATTATCTGGGCCGCTTCTTTGGCACCAGAAGACGATCAGGATAATGAAACCAATAATCGGTATAAGGACAATCAGTTGAAGCCAACCACTGCGATTGGTGTCGTGTAGTCGACGAGCGCCAATGGCCAGGCTTGGAATAAACACGGCCAGCTGATATAGCCCGTTCAAGAAAATTGTCCCAAATGGGTCAATGACCGCGAGAGTCAAACCAATCAGGATGTTGATCAGGAAAAACATCCAGAATTCCGCTGGAGTGGATCGCCCGGTAAACGTGGCGTAAAGCTTTAGTGCGTTGAGATAATGGTTCATCAAAGTTCCTTTTGAGTAAGGCTTGCAATGCTGATTATTCAGCTACCACCAAGTTAATACACACTCTCTGAACTCTCCACACAAGCCTCTGTAAACTTTGCAAATATTTGTAAATTGTTGCTGGCAAAACCCTTTCCTGAAACTGAGAACACCGGTTCCACAACCTCCGCAGCCCCAGACTTTTATATTGCGCCCTTGATACAAGATGTGAATCTTTGCTGCACCGTAAGTTGGGCATACCAGATATGTGGCTGACACATATTTAAGCCAGAGTTTCAGGAGGTTTTAGTGGCCAGCTTCAAAAAAACGACCACCGGTTGGCGTGCTGATATTTTCAAAAAGGGCGTTCGCCGATCTAAGACCAGACGCTCAAAGCAGGAAGCGATCGCGTGGGCGAACCAGGTTGAGCATGAGATTGATCTGGGTTTTCACATCTCCGGCGCCGCTCCAGTCAACGCGACCATGCGCAACCTGTTGGAAAGGTACCGAGACGAAGTGTCCCCGACAAAGCGCGGACATCGCTGGGAGGTCACCCGTCTCAATCAAATGATACGCGACCCTTTTCTGGCGCCAGTTAAGCTTAGCGATGCAGGCCCGAGACATTTTTCTGCTTGGCGCGATCAACGCCTGAAAGAAGTTTCCGGATCCACCGTCAATCGGGAATTCAACCTGCTGTCTCATGCTTGCAAAATAGGTTGGCGGGAACGGGAGTGGCTGAACAGTCACCCAATGGAAGGCATATCGCGGCCCCGCGAAAACAGACCGCGTAATCGTGTGTTCACGCCCGACGAAATCAAAGAGTACGCTGATGCCAGCGGCTACAGCTTGGCCAAACCACCAGTGACGACGCAAAGCCGGGTAGGCGCTATGTTTCTGTTCGCGTGTGAAACAGCCATGCGAGGAGGGGAGATAGCCAGCATCAAACCGGAAGATATCGACTTCGAAAAGCGTGTCATCCACATCCCGAAAACCAAAACGGATGTGCCTCGTTGGGTTCCACTTTCGACGACGGCCGTGAAGATTCTTAAGCACGTCCTAGCGTTTACTGGAGGAAAGCCAACCGTTTTCGGTGTGACCAGTAGCCAGAGAGACGCACTGTCTCGCAAGGTTCGGGACAAAGCAGGTTTGGTGAACTTCCATTTTCACGACACCCGCAGGACCGCTTTGACACGTCTGGCTCAGGTGTTCGGACCAATGGATCTGGCGAAGATTTCCGGGCATAGCGACCTTAAAATCCTTCAGACCGTCTACTACGCACCGGACCCGTCAAATCTCGTGAGCAAACTGGATTAACGGAGCCAGCAGTAAAATCGCCCAGACGACCCTCTTACCTCAGCTGCTTCGTTGTAAATAGAAGGCAGCCGTAGCTCCGGTGAGTTCAATGCACCAAAGGAGTTTCATCATGAGAAAACCATCCGCCTTGTCGTTGCCCGTGCAAAAGTCGAGCGTGACACTGGAGCAGATCGCGAGCAGTCGTTCGCAACTGGAATCACAGATTGAAGCTGTTTCCAATGAACTGAAGGCTCTGCCAAGAACCTCTATGGGGCTTATCCCAGACGAGGTCAGGGCTTCTGATCGTTACCAGCGCCTAAAAAGCCAGTACGACCAGATGTTCCACAAGCTGCGCCAGATCAACTCGCAACTTACCTCCAACCAAAAGCGGGCTCTTTCCCGAATGAAGCGGAAAGGTGATCTCGCGTCCACGCAATGACAGGCATCTAATCTAGCCCTCTTTCTGAGGGCTTTTTCTTTTATCTTTCCGCCCCTTTAATGATCACCCCCTGCCAGTCCTGCACGCTATGCGAATTCCCTTGTCACCGTAAGTAAGGGGAGTTCAATTCATGAAGCCGGAGTTACGATTATGGGTACTGCCAACTTTACTGTTGAAATCAGCGCCGTTGCCGACCTGAACGGTGCCCCCAAAGCCCACCTGCAATCGCATCTGGAACAGGCCGTGTTCCGAGCCATCGGGGACGGGATGCTCACTGGCCACACAGAAGTGGAACTGGATGAATACCAGAGCTACATCACAATGGACCGTCACGATCTTGAAGGGCAGATTGCCACTCACTTCGAAACCCTGCTCAAAGACGAAACACTCGATGTAACCATGGTATCCAAGCGAATGGCGCATTACGCCCTGACGCTGCCCTCGGACTTCATCAACCATTTCCAGAGCGGTGAAATGTCGACCGGTGCCAAGACTTCACCTGAAACAAGCAAGGTACCCCAGGAAGACGGCAATCCCTTCACGGTAGACAGTGTTCTTTATGCCGCAGCCGCCCGAGAAGGTTGGTCCATCTTTGATTGTGAAGATTCCGCCAACGGCCGGTGGCAGGTTCAATCGTTCGACACGCCGGAAGACCTGAAGAAAATCGCTGGCAAGATTCCGGACAACATCACGGATCGTGAAGCGTGGATTTTGATCATGACTGGCAATGAGGCGCACCACATCGCGGCCAGGGCCTTCATTAAGCAGGCCAACCCGCAAGAGTTTGGGCTCATGCTGGAAGCCGTCAACGAAGATGCGGATGAGCGGTAAGGAGTAAAACAGTAATGAGTGATTGGTTGAGAAGAGCAATGCTTGAGGAAAACTACGGCACGGAAGAGGCTGAGGCGATAATGCGCCGAGAGGATGCAGTCGAGGATGTTTGGGAGCGGATTGGCGATTTGCCAGCGCCCCAACGAGAAGCTGGCACTCGACCGTCAAGCAAGTTACCCCGATCAGCCGGGCGAGCCCGTGACGTACCGGTGCCACCAGTGTATAGCGATCACTCACCCGCCAGCCCCCTTCAGTATGAGGGTTGTCTGCGGCAAGTGCGGTTGCTCAACGGCGGCTACAATCGCTGAAGACCTTGGTGCTGGCCAAGATTCCAGACAGACCAAGACCATCCAATCAGGGAGAGCTTGAGTCATATACCTTTTCCTTGAGCTTTTAACCTCCAGAGTAGATAAGGACTGAGGGATGCCAGAAGATCTTGAAAATCGACTAACGGAAGAGGGCCCGCGTGACCACAAGCGTGCTTCTGTAGGACAGCGGAACGAGGTGGGAGCGAGCCCCGACTCTGAGTCCGCCCATGACGACGGCCATACCCCTAACGTCCTGTTGGCTGTAGCGCTGGCTGTTTTGTCGCCGCTACGTTGATCATTTGTTCCGGCATCGGTGTCACCCAATCAAGGCGTCCGCAGAATTCAGTTCGCGTCACCATGCAGGCGATACAACCTGACACTGGAAGGCGCTTGCCCGACCGAAATGAAAGCAACAATACGAAAAAAACCCCTCAAGTGAGGGGTTATTCATAGAGCTTCAGATCAAATCAGCGTCGTAGGTGGCCAGTATTATGTCGGTCAACTTATCAATACTGATCCCTAGCCGCTCAAGTCTCACATGAACTGATGTCGAAACATCCCCGTACAGTGAGTCGTAGCCTTCGCGATGCTCAGTCCAAACGCCGTGACGACCCAGGTAGCACAGCAGTTGCGACACGTTCGGGTCACTGATCGCTGCAACGGCCCGGTTGACATCCGGGAAAGAGACTTCCAGTCCGTCGTGATACGCATACATTGGACAACTCAGCCTGAGCAGAACTCGCTCCTCTGGAGTTGCGGTTGCGCCATAGACAAGCCTCATTTCCACCTGCCCCTGATGGCGTAGAAGATCACGATCCTCAATTTCCAGACCAAAATGCGCTGCTACGTGTTTCCGGCTCGATGTTACTGCCATCATCGTCATACTTGTTTCCTCGTTGATTGAACTCACGAAGACTACGGCGCTGGCTTATTTACAGACTCGGGTATCTCTGCCCACCGGCCAGCCATACGATTTCCTACTTTTACCTCGAACCTTCTACCACTATATATTGTGCCCTTGTCTCAGGATTTCCGGGGATATATCGACTCCAATCACTATATGTAGTTTTGGCCCATATTATTTCCGTCTGGCCCTTTCAAAACTCGCCATCACCGTAAGACCAGTCACATTGATCGTTTTTTAGGAGCCGACTTACCCATGCCTTACACAGACACTTTCGACGCCGAGCTTGGTAAAGCCCTCGCCATCGCCGATACACCTGAAGACGCGCTCATCAGCTTCCGGGCATTCCGCTCCGGCCGCCGCTTCAGTGCCGTGGAAAACTTGGACCCCCGGTTCGAATCCGTTCTGAAGGGCAGCAAGATTGAAGGCACCTGCGTGATTTACCCCGGCAACCAGTTCTCGGATACGACACAGACACCGGTATTGCATGGTTTGAGGACTACAGGGGTGTCATTCGTGGCGATCTGGATGCCGTTGAAGAGAAGCTTTATCTCTGGGCAATCGCCGAAGACACAGACAGCATGCTGGCCTAATGGCTGGCAAGCAGGCACAAAAGGGATTCTCCAGATGAATTATGTGATCGCTCTATCGGCCCTGTTGATTGGCGTTTTTTTTCGGTATTGAGCCGAACGTTGATACGCTCATCCGTGTAACAGCATGGGGCGTTGCCGGGATCGCGGGACTGTACATCGTTGTGCGGCCCTTGACGAAATCTGCTCCCTACGTCATTAAACTCCGCGATCGGGATTAAACACAGGACCGCAAATCATGCCTGCTTATTTTGTATTAGCGGCTGCCGCTGGGTGCGCCTTCTTTGGTCTGGGCCTTTTTAGTATTGGATTGCTTCTGGTGGCCCGAGCGTTGGCGGGCGATGCAGGAAGTAATCTGGACCCCACTCACCGCCAGTACGTCAGGCGGTCGGCCAACATCGGGATCCTGGCGCACTTGCTGTTGATCGCTATTTTGGGCGTGAAGATCTGGTATGTTATTGCCCAGAATGGGGAAGGGTGGTGGCAGACGATGCTTGCTCACTGGTTTATTGACCACCTGATCGAAGCTGCTATCAGTCTGTATCTTGGGATCAGGGCTTTCCTTGGCATTCTCAGAGTCACCGACCAGGTGGACGCTTCAGGTAATCCATTGAAGCCGAAACCTCCTGCTGTAAGTGAGCAATAATTTCATATTCATGAGTGCAGAAAGCGTATGGGTGAACTTTCTACATTAAACAGCAATATGATGGCGCCTGAAGACATCGACTTTGCACAACCTCAGTCAACCATCGCTGTGAACGGGTTTCCTTTGTCTTTTCGCCCCGTCACGCTGGCGGAAGACTCCGTCGTATGGGTACCCCGTGGCATTTCCAGAAACGAACCGGGCAAGTGCTGGCGGGTGTACGCCGTTGGCGAAGAAGGCGTTATCGAAGACAACTTTGCCGACGCCGAGCATGACTCCTCACCACTGGCGTCACTGAAATCCGCGTACCGGTCCCTGACAAACCACCACCAGTGCAGTACCTCCCGGTTCGTCGTCGACAACCGTGCACGATCTCCCGGCTTCGAGCGAGATCCTCTTATTGATTCCGGGGTAAGCGGGGTCTTTGTCAGTCGAAGTTCCCGGAAGGACTATAAAATCATCAACGTTGTAGCCCAGGTGACAATGCAAGACAGTCACGGGGATCTTTCCTATCAGAACTACTACGCGGGCGGCATCAGTGAAAGGTCCGCACCCACGAGCCAAGGTGCTCAACAGCAACAATTTGAATCATTGATTCAGAGGGCCGTGGTTGTGCGGCGTTACTACAACCAGCTACGTTCTAACGGCTTATACCCCCGCAAAGTCATTACTTACGACGACGTGCCCGACGCTATCCGCCAGCAGCCGGTGACGATCCCAGACCATCTGGACCTCGTTGAGATTCTGGATTCGTATGTAGTTCGGGAGTGGACCCCGGTCATTCGGACCACAGGGGGTGATGAAGTAAAACTGACCGTTGAGCTCCAGAACCACAACCCCGCCAGCCCCCATAAAAACGTATGGCTCAATGGGTTTCAACTGAAATTCAAGAGAGGCGTTCATGAAGGTAGAACGCTGTATCTGCCAAGGTACCTGTACCGGGCCCGAGGGGAGTGGCGCATTCGCATTATTCATAAAGACGGCATTGCGTTAGAGGCGGTATCCGATGAGGAAGCTGGCGGTTGGACGGAATCACTGAATCAAGCATGGACCTTTCTATTCTCGGAGTTGCGTCAGTTGGTCGCTCCCGAGCCTTCCACAAAACGTTACGCCAGGAACGAGCTTCTCGATACCGGCATCCGACTAGCCAACATCATGCCCGCTCGACGGCTGACGAAGAAGGACAGAAGTCCCTACTGGACTTTCAGTCTGGGATTTTCCCTCCCCCATAACGGCGTTGATCCTGTGCATTGCCGAAAAACGATGTCCACTTGGCGCCTTTCAAAGATCACGGATGAACAGATTCGAGAGGATTTGATAAAGGCCGCTGCTATATCCGCTTACCGCCAGCACTTGATTGAAACAAGCAGCAAGGCTCAAGCGTATGCCGTGGACCGGAACACTCCGATTCCTGAACGTTTTTACCCCAGTGAACCACCCAATCCGATTACCGTGGACGATTTAAAGTACTTCACTGAACAGCGGGAAGCACAGTAAGGGTCCTGCTTGTTGTGGGTTGCCAATAAACATCCTTTCCTGAAGTTTTCGACGTCGTAAGTTCAAGGCATCAATTTAGAGAGGATTTCCCCATGAAAAACAACGTGAAGCGTGTGTCGTTGGCTCTTACCTTGATTACCCCGGAACCAGCACGGGCTTTGGATCTCGACAAATAAAGGCCGGGCACTGACCCGCTCGACCCCATCATAATTACCCGACATGCCTTTAACTATGCGTGCGGGGAGTCGCCAAGGTGAATGATTTATGAGTTTTGATCGACCCCATAAAAAACAACGCACCGGCCCCAAACAGGCCCGCGATGCTGAAGCTTTGTTTAATTACGGAGTCTGGTACCTCCACAAATTCGGAGACACTTCCGAGCACAACCTGCGCCTCAAAATGAGCCGAAAGACTGAGCATTCAGAGTGGGTCGACAGCGCCATTGATCGGCTATTGAAGGCGGATTACCTCAACGAACGCCGGTTTGCTGACTTGGTTTTGTATAAAGGTTTAGGCTCGAAAGCATGGGGCCGAGCCCGGATTGAGATGGAAATGAAGCGCAAAGGCGTCAAAGAAGAGGTCATTAAAGAGGCGCTGACGGCACTCTCCGATGACGACCCTGCCGCCCGTGCGGAACACGCGCTGAATAAGAAGTTCCGTTCATCTGAGATAAAAGAACAGAAAGAGCGTGCCCGAGCGACCCGGTTCCTAGCCAGTCGAGGTTTCGACTTCCAGTCGATTTCATCCGCAATTGAAGCACATAACGCTTCCATCTGAACGAAAAAACCCCTCAAGAGAGGGGCTATTCAGTTACGCATAGGCGTAGTAGTCGTTATCTTCTGCAATGGACAGATGAAATTGCTCAAAGTAGTCGATAAGTTCTTTGTCACTGAGAGCATTTTCTTCAATCGGCATTGCCAGGTATTCGCTGCCATCCGATTCCAGAACGTGGTCTGTAATGGCTTTTTTCAAAGCATGACTGGTGAACGACACGAAGTAACCGGTTGAACGATATCCCGAAAAGGCAATAATCGGTAATCGCTCGACCCGTTTCTCGCCGCTAGCATCAAACGCCCCAATCACCCGGATCACAAGCTGTTCACGCGAACGAGCAGGTTGTTCCGGTCTGGTTCCGTAGGGGAACCCGTCCGAGGCCCAGGCCATAATGTGACCAATGTGCTCTGGATGCAGGTTCAACGGGAACTGGTTGTAGGACAGCGTCGGGGCCAATTGTTGGCCAGAGCGGATCGTCGCACAGCCAACCGGGCACCATTGCTGCAAATCCGGCGCATGACGCAGCCGAATCTGAATCTCAACGATGCGGGCGCCTTCTTCAGCGACACACACCACGGGTTTCCCAGTGCTCAGGTCGAGATACTTGTTTCCGGTACCAACACGGCGAATCAGCCATTCGACATGCTTGTTGCGTGAATCTTCCAGGATCAGATAACGGTCCATAGTGAACTCCTTTGCTTGGTTTTTTGAACTCAATGTTCATACGGGTTTTGCTGTTTTAAAGCAGGAGGCTCACTGGCAATGTGTGCGATGCCGTAAGCAGGGTACGTTCGATCCAAGAAATCCCAAGTTGTAACGCCCAAGGAGATGCATCTATGAGTGATGCCCCGGAAAGTAGCCAGATACCGTTTTTGCGAGAGATTTTGACTGATGGAGTATTCGCCCCGAAAATTCAGAAGGTCTTTAATCCGCCGCTAAATTCACTTTTTCGTCGCAATGCAATGCAGTGGTTAGTGGTCATTATCGGTGCGTGCAGCTTGATGGGACTGGGTGTTACAGCAGGTATTTACGAGTTCTTCGATTTGGAGCTATCAGGCACTTTCCCCGGCAAAGGGGTCGGCCTGACGCTCATTTTTATTCTGATTACCAGCTTCCTGTTTGTCGTATTGGAACGCGCTGAAAATGTTCTTTCGAAGCGAAAGCAGCGGGCCGTAGTTTCTCAGTTGAGTCAGAGTGAGCGCATGGCTGTTGCGACAGCGCTTCTACAACGCCTGAAGGCTGCTGATATAGAAAGATTCTTGGATCAGTCGGCCATCGAGCGGGGTTTTGATGCCGGGTTGAGTTATGAGGATATGACTTCTCCAGTACTGAAACAGCAGCAGGACATTCTTAAAGTGCTACAAGAGTTTTCTGAGCAGCTTGTGTCGCATGACAAGGAAGCCGCTTTAAAGGCATTTCGGCATCTATTTGCGTGGCGACATAGCTATTTAGATGTTTGGATCAGCGATCTTCAGATAATGGTTAATCGCTTTCCCGCCGATGTAGATCGTCAGATTGGTGAGAAGCAGGATTCGGTGCTGGTGGAGAGACTCCGAGCAGAGGCTCATAAGAGCCATTGATTACAGAGCAGAGACTGACGGTTTTTGCCCATAAAAAATCCCCTGCGAGAGGGGATTGTCATAGCTAACGGGGATCGAGCTAGAGAGCGAGCTCTCCAGAGCGAACGGTTTCCGGTTTAAGGTTCACCATTGCTCTTTTGAAAACACCTTTCTCTGCTTCGCTCAAAGTCTCCGTGTCGATGCTGGCGCAATGCTTAAGAATGGCCCGGTCAGATCCAAAGATCCAATCCTCGCCAATCGAAAAGTTTTTGCGAACCACACCTTCTTCAGAGCCCAGTCCATACCAGTTCTCAACCTTTGGCTGCATACTATCAATGCCAGCGTGAGGGTAAGCCACAATATGGTCGCCGTCCTTATCTACGTATGCGATCGCCGGGACATAGTTTCCGTTGCTCATTTGGTAGAAGTGTTCTCCCTCTACACCAGCTTCACGAATACGATAGTCATCGACATTCAGCATTTCTTCATAGAAATGGCCGTCCAGGCGCTGGTACGCGCTCTCACCCTCTGGCACCAGATTCTCAGTGAGCTTCAGCCCTCTGAGCTTCAGCCACCGTAGGAGTCCATAGCGAGTACGGAAAGCGGTGAACGACAATGCGCCATATTGAACCAGGTAATAATAGGGACCGCACGTCTGCCTTGCCCTGTCATGGGTTGGCTGTGCTAATGCGAGCTCATCATATCTGATCATAACTTCTCTCCAATGGTTATAACTCGCTACCGGTACGGTCCCACCACTATTGGGCAGAGCAATGGAGTGGCTGGCAATCTTCTCGATACCGTAAGTAAGGGGAGTTCATTTTACGAAGGAGAATGCGGATGACAAGTATCCAGCCAGTACCAGCCAATGACGATATCGCTTGCCCTCAGTGTCATGGGAATGGCGATCTGCCAGAGCCGAATCAACCAAATGGCGCCCGTTTCGTATGCCCCCAGTGCAGTGGTGAGGGCGAGATCAGCCCCGATGCCCCTCGGGTTGGCACGACCTATTGGTGGAGCGACCCGGCCGCAGTCGAAGGTCCCGAGTCGGACGGCAGTAAATATGTACGCGTTACCTCTGTGTGCGGTGAGGTGGTGTCCTGCGCTGGTCTGGATGGCAGCAATGTCGAGTGCTTCGCAACTGAACTGACCGAGAAGTGACATGCAGCTGTCCCTCTTTGATCACGTCAAGCAAGCCTATTCGCAATCCGAAGCGCCTCTGTCGAATGAGCAGCTTTACAAGCGGGTGGCGAGATTAGCCGGTGTCTCCGAGTCGGAGGTCAACAATGCGGTCCCGATTGGCAAAAGTGGCCATAAGCGATCGACATTCGCCCGCCAGGTTCGCTGGCACCAGCAAACTCTTAAGCACGCAGGATTGATTCAGAAAGGTGGTCAACGAGGGCAGTGGGAGCTCACCAAAAGCGGAAAGGTCCAGTTACGCAAGATTCAGCCAAAATCGTCGCTGGTGGCATTCTCTACCCAGCTGGGAGCCGCGATCTGGTCATTGTCAGACGATGTGTTTGATGAGCTTGATGCTCCCATCACCCTTTGCCTGACGTCACCGCCATACCCTTTGCGCAAGAGTCGGGCCTACGGTAATCCGGATTTGTCCGAGTACATTGAGTTCGTGGTCGAAAGCCTGCGCCCAATCGCCGCCAATCTGGTGGACGGGGGCTCGATCTGCCTGAACATCAGTAATGACATCTTTGAGCCAGGCACTCCGGCCCGCTCCCTGTACCGGGAGAAACTGGTCATCGCGCTGGCGGAAGAGCTCGGGCTCTGGAAGATGGACGAGCTTATCTGGCACAACCCTTGCCGACCTCCAGCCCCGGCAATGTGGGCCAGCCGTACGCGGCAGCAGCTGAATGCCACGTATGAGCCGATTCTCTGGCTGTCCAACAACCCGAGGGCCGTTAAGTCGGATAACCGACGCGTTTTGCAGCCTCATAGCCAAAAGCATCTGGACTGGGTTCGCAGTGGTGGCGTGAAGTCGAATCGATCACACTCTGATGGCGCATATTCGGTGCGAGAGGGGTCCTACAGCAACGAAACAGCAGGCAAGATCCCCAGAAACATTCTGACGTTCCCTCACAACTGCCCATCGCAGAGTGAGTACAAAGCGCGAGCTCGGGAGCTTGGTTTACAGCCTCACGGCGCCCCGTATCCGTTGGCCTTGGCCATCTTTCTGATTCGCTTTCTCAGCGCGGAAGGGGATCTGGTGGTCGACCCGTTCGGTGGTAGTCTGACAACAGGGCTGGCGGCCGAAATTGAAAACCGGCGCTGGATTTTGACTGAGTGCATGTTTGAGTATCTGCGAGGGGGCGGCGAGCGCTTCAGTCCCGCGCATGAACTGGACTGGAACCCACAGTTTCTGGACGTAGCCTAGCAATCGCGGCGCTTGATCGCCCGACAGGAGCATTTATGAGCAATAAAGTGGTCAACATTGGAGCGACCAGTCAGCGCGGAGCCGTGGTTCGTGAGAACGAATACTTCCGGGCATTTGCAGACCGCTCTATCGAATATACCGAGACTGGCGTCGATCATTTTGCCCCGATGTTTGAGAAGGTTGGAATCCCGATTGCCAGGGTCAAAACCTTTGAGGAACATGCAGAAGCACTGGAACTTGTCGTGAACAACGATATGGATGAGTTGCGATCGCGAGCAAGTCTTTCGCTGGAAGGCCGAATGCTGCTGGCAATTATGGACAATGGCGACAACGAGGATGCGCTGGAGATTCAGGAGAAAATAAAGCGCCGTGATAGCTTCAGAGTGATTGAAGGTCCAGGCAAAGACTAAACTCCGGACGAACACCCGCCAGCCGTTATTTTTTAAATCCTGTGGCCCCGTAACCGTTGAGAGTTCCAAAATCACAGGAGTTACCATGATTAGCGAAGCAACGATCAAGACCAACAACCTCAATTCACCTGAAGACTTCGAACTTCTGATGTTCCTGCTCGAAAACCATCCTCTGGAGGCTCCGGGCGCCCAGCACATTAATCAGATCGAACGTGAACGCCCCGGTGTTTACACCATGGTTTTGCGTTTTCAGGATGTCGCCGTGAATTGCGTTGCGGTAGGCAAGCGCATTGATGACGATGTAGCAGAGCGGATACGCCTTGCTATTGAAAAGAATCAGCGTGAGCTCACCCCCAAGGCAAGACGGTACTTCTCACTCTGGCGTCATGAGTTGAAGGCTGTTCACGAACTCAGGAAGGACTATAACCAGCAAACGGTTGGTTTGACGCGCCCTGATGCCATCGCGAGTGTTCGGAAAGCCTGCGAAACCGCCATTGAAGGAAAAATGGAAGAGATTCGCCAGCGTACTGAGCGCCAGCGAAAAGCCGCTTTCCCACTATATAATAATGGTGGGTCGTGGTACGAGTTTGTCAAAACCGTTCTCTATCGGTTTCAGGCTCACTGAATACAGCCCCTCACCGAGGGGCTTTTTTGTGCCCCGCCAGCCTGTGAACTCTGTGTTTGCCGTAAGAGCCGCAGTTCAATAAATCAGGAGTTACATCACCATGCGCAGATTCTTTGGCCGCTCGTTCGGTTTGAGCCTTGCCGTTGCCGCCCTTGCCGGTTGCTCAGCCAATCCTGTGGCGTATCAGGGATCAGCCGTGGACGACAACGTCATCCCGGTATTCGGGCACCTGCAAGAGAACAGCGAAGGTGACTACCACTTTGCCAGCTTCACGACCGACGCCGAGACAGAGCTCAACCCCGGCACCACATGGGTTCGTCTTAACGACCTTCATCCGATGTGGAATACCGCCCCGGAAACGCGTTGCGTCATTGTTCCAGAGCGAAGCCGAGGGAAGGAAGAAGCCTGCAAGTCGGAATGGGAAGCCGGGTTTCGGGTGCAGCACTCTGATCTGAGCCCAGCGGCGATGACCTCCAACATTTTATTGACCGCAGTGACCTTGGTGGGCCCCGCCTTTTCCCGGCCAGGCTATGTGGAATTTGATAGGGACGCCTACCTTGACGCCGTTTATGAAGCCTCTGATCGCATTCCTGACTTCGAGCGACGGATGAACAATCTGAACACGGCTTTCAATCAGGGTATTGGCGATAACGCAGCGGCTTACGCGTCATACCGCCAGCAGGATAAGCCGAAAGCATCTTTCACGGTGGATAACCAGATGCCCGTGATCGGCCCCGGTGAAGGGGAGGGTGCTACCCGCCTTCTTGACCTGATGGCAGAAGACCTGAAAGGGGATTTTCCGCAGGTGACGGTGAGTCGGACTCCGTTTGTCCCCTTCGGTGAAGCACCTCTGGCGACAACCGAGAGCTTTGATGAACTTATCGCGTCGTTGAAGGCCAGTATCGGCGCTGAGAATGATGATTACATGGCGCACTACAACGTTGATTGCGAAAAGCCGGATCGCTCCCACGTTGCTTATCAGATGGATTGTCCGGATTCCGTACCCGCTGATGTGGATGAGGTGAAGGTCGGGCTGGTGGTCCAGGGCATCAAGCTTGTCGATGTGGATTTGCACACCATCCAGCCGACGACGATTAATGGCGTCACGGTTGCGTTCTATCCAGAGCGGGAAAAGCAGTGGCACATCACCAACACCAGCGGTACCGCCATTGATTTGCGGGAAATGAGCATCGAATACCATCGCCGTGAACTGTCAGTCTCACTGGCCAACTCCGGTGTCCTGTCCCCAGGAGAGGACTTCCAATTCAATATCGACCCCAAGGGGTACGAGGCTATTAAACCAGACATCCTGATCGGCGAACGAACGATTGATCGGCGGATATCGTGGGTGGTCCGGGTGGCTTATCAGGTTCAGGGTCATGGCGTGCAAGCGTCACGCTACAGCGGTTCCCATACCTATAGGCAGCTGGCGGAGGATTTTTGGGAGGCTAAGTCGCTTGAGGGTGACACGTCCCGACCAAGCATTGAATTCGCGTTGAACAATAACCAGCCGAAAGAGACATAAAGCATGGGCGAGCGCATAACTCTGACCTCCCGCCAAAAGAACCAGTTGGCAGATCTTTACTGCAACAAAGGACTTACCCTGAAAGAGATTGGCAAGAAAATGGGGATGGCTGCGAGCACGATTCACTATCAGGTTGGAAAGATGGATCTCAAGAGGGGGGAGCCTCAGAAAGCGAGCAGGCCAACCGTCTGGACGCCTAAGCGGAAAAAGCATCTCTCTGATCTCTATGCCAATCCAAACCTTTCTTTTAATGAGATTGTAAAAGCGACAGGCCTCGCCCGGAGCACGGTATATTCTCAGGCGACTAAAATGGGCCTGACGCGAGCCTCCTCAAAAGAATGGAGGGCTGAAGAAGATGAAGTGTTAAAGCAGAGCCTCGCATCCAGAGGCTTGGATTACTGCATTGCCAAGCTGGAAAGGCCCGAATCGACCGTTCGGCGCCGTGCCCAGGATATTGGGTTGCTGGAAAAGACTGTGCAGCCATCGGGGTGGACTCCGAAGGAAGATGAGCATTTGGTGAAACAACGCGCAGAGGGTGTTCCATACGCGCAGATCGCAAAAGAGCTTGGTCGCACTCAGGAAGCGTCCCGGTATCGTCACAAGGTGCTTCGGGGTGTTGTTTCCAACAAAGGCGATCGAGAACGACGCGCCAAAGCACAAGCAGCGATGAAAAAGGTCGCGGGGCCTTCCGACTCTGGCCGACCTCTGTATGAAATCGAAATGCAGGATTCCAGTACCGGCTTGATCAATCTTGTGATTTACCGGGTAAAGATGGATACGGGAACGCGTTCGAAAATCAAATCCCTTTACGATGTGCCTTTTCGTCAGTTCTTTTGCCAGATCAAGGATTGGGCTGCCTCGAATGACATCGAAAGTTTTTCCATGAACGTGATTGGCCACCCAGGACTGATGACCTTCGCAAAAGACGAGCAGGGCGAGTTTGCATCGACAGGTTTTTATCATCCTAGCCGGGAGCATGCATGAGACAGGTTATTGAAAGCATCATAGGTGTAGTCGTTGGGCTGGCAGCAGGTTATGCGCTCAGGTACTCACCAAAGCTGGTACCAGAATCCTACGCTGACTGGGCAGGGGAGTCCGTGGCAAGCAGTCAAATCATGGTTTCTGCGCTGGCGGGCTTGCAGCTGGATGGTGCCATTAGCACTGCGATTCACGAGTGGTTGATTGTGAGTGTTTTCGTTTCCCCAGCGGTAATTCTCGTTGCCGTTGTAGCCGGTGTCGCCAATGTCTGGCTTCGATCGCCGAATGCCATCACTATTTCAACGCTCGTAATGCCGATACTGTTTTACCTGTCAGCAATTCAAACCCGAGCCCTGATCGCCAGGGAAGATGAGTGGCTTGCAAACTCGTGGTGGAACAACCAGGTCGATCACTTCCAGGGCCATCTATTGTGCGCCGTACTCTTCGTGCTGGCTTTCTCCGTGCTCAATCGCTTTTTCAAGCCCTATGGCCCTGTGGGAGGTGATGCAGAGTAACCATTGCTGGCTTTCTATCCGCTCTAATTGCTGGGCGGATGCAACCTCAGGCGAAATCTTTGTCATTGGGCCCAACGGTACCAGCAACAAAGTTGATTACCGCCTTATCGATGACGTGTCCGTGTATCTGAGCATCCCTCAAACCTCAACCGTCACCAGTGCAGACCTGCTACTGGCCTCGGGCAATGACGTCCCGAAAGCATTTGGCCGTTACTCCACATCGGTAGATGTTGCAGAGGACTCGCCTCAAATCATTTCCGCCATGCTGGATTCGGCTGATGGCACCGACACGAGCGTTTTCCTGAGCGGGCTTTACGTCCCAGGTGACTACTCAGTCGATATTGATGCGTTGTCGACGGCTGTGGCGTTCGCCATGTTCAGTTCGGATACGCTGAATCTGGTCGCAAAAGACAGTCTTCGGGATGCAAAGCGACTGGCCGATGACCTGCCAGAAGTTCAGGCGTTCGGCGATCTAATTGAGAGCAAAGTAGTGGATAACCCGGCGTTTCTGGACGATCCCGACAATGCCTTCGGTCTGGCGATGAACACGGCTAGTGATGCCTTGGCTGTCGCAGTCGAGAACGCGATTGCCGATGGCGATCTGGCTGCGGCCGCACCAGTAACAGCTTCTGCCAGCAATCTGGATGTGAAGATCACGCCGGAACAGCACGGCATTTCCGTAAGCGCTCTGGAGCTTGACAGCTTTCTTCCAACAGAGAATCCGTACACGGGTGATGTTGAGGTTTCCAACGATACCCGGCTTGTACTGAGCCCAAAGGTGATTGATGCAAACTCTGGAAAAGTTCTTCAGAACCACATCAACTCCTACTTTGATCCGAACGTTATCGGCTCACAGTCATCTGGCCTCTACTTCTCGAAAGACGTTGCACTCAAGCACCCGGATTTCAAAAACGCCACGGTAGAAATTATCACCTCTGGGGATATTAGCCCTCGAACTCAATTCGACTCGGTGCACGATTATCTGCTTTATCGCATGGCGATTGAGAACCTCCTCATTCCGTCACTCGAATTAGTCGTTGGCGAATTGCCAGACTCTGCTGCAAAGCAGCTAATCGGCATGGTGGCAGCCTACGCGCCAAGTCGGATCGATAGCGGCATGAATCTGCTACGCTCAGGTGATCTGGGTGCTTTCGTGAAGGATTACTACGGTTTCATGATTGACGAGATTCAGCTCGGCGGACCTCTGAGATCAGCTTTTATTGACCTTGTTTTGGGCAAGATTATCGGCGATGTTGCGGACAATCGCCTTATCGCTACCGCTCTCAAGCAACTGACTCCGTGGGGCAAAGCCTACAGTGTTGGTAAAGGTGCTGTGCTGCTGAGTAACACTCTGTTCGATATTACTACCACGCCTGAGGAGCTCCGCTTTGACGTTGAGTGGCCTCTGGGGATCACGGACTTGAACCCGAAAGTTGTGTCTCCGAGCAAATCCAGCGTTGAGGTAAAGATCAATGGCTACGGTTTTGCTGGGCTATCGCAAGGCTTCTTTGGCTCCGGCCTTGATTTGCCGGATGTGCGATTCATCGACCAGGGCGATGGAACGGCTTCGGTGACAGTTGACTCTACGGTTCTCAAGCAAGGGACTCAGATCGGTGCATTGATGCCGACCCGATTCCTAGACTCAGCGGTTGGACCGATCATGGTGGAAATTCTACATGGTGGCGTAACCGCATCTTCTGACCCAGTGACAATCGAAGTATCTGAAGATCTCAATGTCTCTAATCTGTCTCCGGCCAAGGGCTTTCCCGGCCAGGAAATCGTGATTTCGGGCAGCGGTTTCTCTTCGGATCTTACGGGCAACGATGTGAACTTTCGGTCTGATGCTGGCGGATCGCTCTCTGCAACCGTGAAGAAGGCGTCATCGACTGAGATCGTTGCGTTTGTGCCCAAAGGCGCCATAACTGGTGACGTTACAGTTTCGGTTGACGGCGAAGCCAGTAACCCGGTTAGCTGGACCTTGCTGGTATCAAGCTTCACAGTCACGTTCGGCGACAACGGCGCGGATACTGACGATACGTTTGGCCTTCTGATTAACAATGTCCAGAAGGAAGCAATGCCGGGGCCTATGGAGAGTTATGGTCCATTCCCATACTCACTGCCCCCCGGCCGCCACAAAGCTTCCCTGAAGGGCATTAAAACCGACGACCAGAATGGCACCTACTTCATCTCGTTCGGGGGCGTTTCGGACATATCTGGACCACCTCTGACGGGCGAGTACCTGAACGCCAATGAAGTTCTTACTTGGGAGTTCACGGTTGAAGCAGGCTCCCAGGCAGCAAGCTCGGCAGCTGCATTGCCTCCGAAGCAAATCTGGAAGGAATAAACGGTAAGTGACAGGGCAGGGGGCAATCGCTCCCTGCTTTTTCGTTTGTAGAGAGGTTATCGCGGTAGGATTTGGGGCCGGTTACGAGCTCATTACGGAAGGCTCTCTTCCCCGTGTCAAAGGCGGCACGCACCTACCACCCATTTTTGATTTAATCGTCTGCATTGGACTGGTATTTGGCGGGGGCTATGGTGTTTATGCATACTGGCCTTGGCGCAAGCGCCCCGAGGACGATTGACTCACTCTCCTTAAATCACCGCCACCCGTAACTCAGGTGAGTTTCATTCAAACAAGCAGGAGTTACTGATGACGTTAATTGAACTGATCGCCAAAAACGGAAACATCTTCCGCCCAATCAGCCACACGGTCATTCACATGGGAAGCGACTCAGATGCTGTCGATGAGTACTGGTACCAGGTGATGATTGGCCAGCATCCCACCGAAGATGGTGAAGACACATGCTTTTTCCCAGCCCGCTTGAGTCTTTTTCAAACTACGGCCGGGGATATCAAGGCAGAGTTCCAGCTGGTGAATTTTGTCGGCGAAGCAGGTGAGCAGGATCGGACGTTCATTCCAATGCGAAACAAGGAATGCATGCTCGCTGACCTGAAGGCCAAGGCCAAGGAATGGGAGATACCAAACCCTGATCTTGAATCCGTTGAACCACTGTTTGTTGCCTGCGAAAAGATCCTCATGGACCTTTCGTACGACGTTCAGTGTAAAGGCACGCGCTAAGCACTGCTGAATTGAATAAGCCCCTCCTGAAGGGGCTTTTTTTGTATTCAGAATGCGCACTTGGAACAAGTCTACGGTTGGCGACAGCTGCTAAATTTTTTCGTGCCGTAAGAGCTTCAGGTTAGGACAGGCAGGTTCAACAATCCAAATATTGGAGAACTGTATGTCTAAAGTTATTTTTGGTTTTTTGGTTTTTCTCAATTTCGCCGTGGTAATGACAGGCGTAATCTTCTTCCCGGAAGAGGTGCAGCGCCTCATTGGCGCCTTGGACAATGCTTTCAACAATGTATTCACATATGTTGTTTTCGGCGTTCCGCTGGCAATCATTCTGGGTGTGAAATTGTTAAGTCGTCCCCTTAGAATTAGGGAGACAGAGAAAAACGATTAGTAGCGAAATGCTGCCAATCATCTGAGCGTGCACCCCTTTGCTGATGGGCTCTGGGGTGCCAAATCGAAAACCCCGTCATTTCTCAAACTTTCCTCCCACCGTAAGCCCACTGTATTTAATCCGACTTAACCTGACGGAGATTTCGCTGTGGGCGATTCCAGTATCAGCAACCAGATTCCTGAAAAGTTCTTTCGAGGCCCCGGCCGACCTATGGCCAGAAACGTATGGGATCTGCGCAAGCTTCTGGAGCAACTCCCGGATGACTTGTTAATCAATCCTGACGAGGGCGGCGGAAAGCTGGTCGTCTTCAATGCATCCACGACCCCGGTTTTATCAATACGCGCCGCTTCGGAGGAGGACTGAGGCAGCCGGGGGATTGCATTCCCTTTTCGCTTCTCCGATAACGCTACATCCCGCATGCAAATAGCTTTGTTGCCGTAAGATGGGGGAGTTCAATTACGCGCAACAGGAGTTCCCATGGATACTTATTTAAACGCAGCTCCCGTGGAGCAAATCGAAGTGGTGGATTTGTTCAAGAAGTACACCCTCGCAGAAATGAGCGAGCACCTTCTTTGGGTAAAAGTATTTTTTGATCGCCAGGACCAGCTTCACGACTATCTGGTCGGTCTGGTTAAGTCTCTCTACAAAATGGATTACTTCCTTTATCAACATCCGCAAAATACCCCATCCAGAATGCCCTAAGCGGCGCTTGCGCCATCCCTGACATTTGGGTGGGGATGGATAGCGGGTCGCCGTGAGGC
>Ga0307975_1000154_pt1 | contig 39177 bp, 39 predicted proteins | sample OrgLakmetagen917_FD_201825 | JGI IMG/M metagenome (GOLD analysis project Ga0307975, IMG submission 201825) | Saline water microbial communities from Organic Lake, Antarctica - #917 | ecosystem: Environmental > Aquatic > Non-marine Saline and Alkaline > Saline | place: Antarctica: Organic Lake... | reverse complement strand
GCTGGGCGATATCGGCATCGGCCAGTTCCAGTCTGTATTGGCTGCGATTAAGGTCAGCAACCGGCCATCCAAGCTGATCTACGGCTGATTGAAGTAGCTCCCAGGACAGGCTGGCGTTACGGTTGATCTCCAGTGACACATTGCCAAAACTGTCTATATTGTCAGCAATTGTAAGCTCTGAACTGAAACTGCGCTCAAACAACGAATCGTCGATGGTCACCGGTGGCCGGTCAATATCGCGATTGGCATTAGTAACAGTGCGGGTTGATTCAACCGGTATCGGGTACCAGTCCGACTGCCCTTGCTCAGCTGACGGGTTGTACTCGACGTTGATTTCACGTTGCCCACAGGCTACAAGGGCCAAAAGAGTGATCACGATAAGAAAGTGTAGTCTCACGTCAAATGACACCCGATTCCGTCAACGCTTTTCTTACAATGTCATGCATTGGCGCTGACAGCGGAGTAAGTGGCAACCGTATGCCTGACGGGATTAGTCCCATCACAGTGAGTGCCCACTTCACCGGGATGGGGTTGGCTTCAACAAAAAGATTGGTATGCAATGGCATCAACAGATCGTTCAGACGAGTCGCAAGTTCCCGGTCCCCCGCTATGGCTGCAGCACACATGCTGGCCATGGCTTTGGGCGAGACATTGGCGGTAACCGAAATATCCCCGTGGCCACCCATTAGCATCAGTTCCATGGCCGTGGCGTCGTCACCACTGTAGATGGCGAAATCTTTCGGCGCGTTTTCAATCAGAAATTGCGCCCGCTCCAAATCACCCGTCGCTTCTTTAATACCAATAATGTTGTCGACTTCGGCCAGGCGCAACGCGGTTTCGGGCAACATGTCACAGGCGGTTCTGCCAGGCACGTTATAAAGGATCTGGGGGATATCAACATTTTCAGCGATGTAACAATAATGCTGATACAAACCTTCCTGGGTAGGCTTGTTGTAATAAGGGGTCACGAGCAACGCAGCATCGGCCCCTGCCGACTTTGCAGCGCGGGTCAGATGCATCGCTTCGCGGGTAGAGTTGCCGCCGGTACCGGCAACCACGGGAATGCGACCCGCGCATTTATCAACAGCGAAACGAATGACTTCCTCGTGTTCTTTCATATCAAGCGTCGAGGCTTCACCGGTTGTGCCCACCGCACCGATAGCGGCAGTTCCATTGTCAACGTGAAACTCGATTAGCTGCTCAAGGCTGGCCCAGTCGACCTCACCGTCAGGGTGCATCGGGGTAACCATAGCGACAATACTGCCTGTGATCATGGAACAAACGTCTCCGGCTGTGCTCTTGATTCAATCGCCGCGGCTCGAGTGGGTCGATCCGGGCGCTGGGTCTAACTGCCATCTTAAAACCGCAATGGTACTGGCGTGCCTGCAACGACACAAGTCCGTCCAACGCCATTTGAGACAGCAACCAGTTCAGTCGACTGGCGTTGTGCACATAGTGAGCCATACTTGAGTGTTAATGTGCCATCCCGATGCGATGTCTATTCCGCCCTGATGGCTGCCAGGTGCTCGCTGTGAACTTGCGCCTGGCACTTAGCATTCCCATGGATAACAGCGTAAGGAACATTGCTATGACGCTCGATATCGGCCAAGTGGTGCCGGATTTCGTAGTACCTGCGACAAGCCACAAAAACGTGCGCCTGCGTGCGCTTCGCGGCTACCGTGTCCTGCTGTTTTTCTATCCCAAGAATCATACGCCCGCCTGCACCATCGAGACGCAAGACTTTGGTGCCAATTACCAGCGCTTTCGTCAGCAAAACATCCTTGTTTTCGGCGTAAGTCGGGACAGTCTGGACAGTCACGAAGCCTTTAAGAAAGCCCAGAGTCTGCCGTTCGAACTGATATCAGACGCCAACGAAGCGCTGTGTAAGCTTTTTGGCGTACTAAGGGAGCGTGAGCTATTGGGGCGTCGCTCCCTGGGCCTGGTACGCAGTACCTTTCTGATTGATGAACAGGGGGCTTTGTCGCGGGCCTGGATCGATGTCGATGCCCGCAACCATGTCCACCGCCTCCTGGACGAAATAGACGCCAAAGCCAGACGTACCGGCTGATGTCGCGGCTGGCTGCATCAGCCTCTGTCACCGGGTCCGGTAGTGTCCTGATGCTGCTCCAGATCGGCTACAGCCTGCTCTTCCGCCGCCAGCTCATGGGCGGCGGCGTCCTCCTGGTGCTTGGGCCAGGCATTGAAGATCGCTTTGACCAATGTCGCCAGAGGAATCGCAAAAAAGACGCCCCAGAACCCCCAAATACCACCAAACAGCAAAACCGCAACGATAATGGAGACAGGGTTCAGATTGACCGCCTCGGAAAACAACAAAGGCACCAGCACATTACCATCCAGTATCTGAATGATCAGATAGGCCATCATGATGTAATACAGCTCGTTGGTAAAACCGAACTGAAAGGCCCCAATGGCGAAGACCGGGATCGTGACAATGGTCGCACCGATGTAGGGAATCAAAACCGACACACCGACCAGGACGGCCAGTAAAGCAGAATAGTTCAAACCAAACATTTCGAAAGTAACGAACGAGATACTGCCAATCAACAGAATCTCGATCACCTTGCCTCGAATGTAATTGGCGATCTGCTGGTTCATCTCGAGTGCGATCTGGTTCATCAGACTGCGACGAGCTGGCAGCACTGCTTTAACGCTCCGCCACAGCGTAACCCGGTCCTTAAGCATGAAAAAGACCATCAATGGCACGACAATCAAATAGATGAGAACACCGACAGCACTGGGTAAGGTATTCAGAGAAAACGTCAAGACTCTGGGCAATAAGCCGCTTAGCTGCTGACTGATACCGCGTAAATCAACCCCCAGCAGCCATTGCTGAGCCAACTCGTTGGAAATAAGCTCCGGAAAACGATCGGGCAAAGCCTGTATCTGTTCCTGCATCAGCCTGATCATTGCTGGCATCTCGCTGACCAGACTGGTGATCTGACGCAACAACGCTGGCACTATAATCAGTATTCCCAGCACCAGCACACCAAAGAACGCCAGGCACACAAGGGCCACTGACAACATATGGGGAATTCTCAGGTTGTTGAGACGATCAACAAAGGGGGATAACAAATACGCCAGTATGACCGCTGTGAATACCGGCGCCAGTGCCTGTCCAAGGCTGTAAACCAGCAGCATGAACAGCATCAGCAAGATGAAGAAAATGACCGCCTCTTCATCGGAAAAATAGCGTGAAAAGAATCCCTGCACGACACGATACAGTTTCAAATCAATCTTCTCCTCGCTGGATCAGGAAACTAAAAAACCCTGTTTCAGTATCGTCCTGGCCCAGTAACTGGTGGGGTGCACGGCTCAGATAGGCGGGAATATCCCGCCAGGAGCCAGCGTCGGTTGCTATTACTGCCAGGATGTCTCCAGGCTTCATACCTGACAAAGTCTGTTTGGTGCGCAATAAAGGCAAAGGGCAGCGCAATTCACGAGCATTCAGGTGATGTGTCGGTTTATTTTTACACGTCAATTACAACGCCTCTCTATCAGGACTCTGTTGAGCTCGTATCATAGGAACACACATTCTCATGGTATGGAACTCACGTGCAATCAAGGCAAGCACAGACTCACAGGGTCTCTCCAGGTTCAGCACAGCATCTGCCTAGTCATTGGCGCTCACCTAAGCGGCTTGGTGCATGGCTTTGCCTGAGCCTGTGTCTCGTGGTGTGGCCTGCGGCGCAGGTGCACGCAGAATTCGGAGACTCCTCTCTGGGCTGGACCAAAGAACAGGAAATTGCGGTCGCAGGTTATCTGACGCGCAGATTACAACGACAAGGCACTGTCATCAATGATGTTTGGCTTGAATACTGGCTCGCTGAACGCGCAGAACGATTGCGTCAGGCTTCCACATCAAGCCTTGGACCACTGAGTGTCGTACTGATCAATCAGGCGTCCTTCAATGCCTTTGCTTTACCCGGTAACGTCATGGGCTTTAATCTTGGGCTCTGGTCAAACGCCCGCACTGAAGACGAATTCACTTCAGTGGTTGCCCACGAAATAGGCCACTTGAGTCTGCGCCACTTCAACCGGCTGTCTGACAGCAATCGCCAGCAGGCATGGCTGGCGATTAGCGGCGCCATACTGGGTTTAGCGCTAGCAAGCAGTAACTCGGAATTGGGCGGTGCAACGCTCATCGGGTCTCAGATGGGTGCTGTACAGCAACGCCTGGCGTTCAGCCGGGCAATGGAGAGCGAAGCAGACAGTTACGCGACCAATTTGCTACACGAAGCTGGCTACAACCCTTCTGCCGGTGCTGCGGTCTTTTCTCGCTTGCAACAAGATCTTAGCTCCCGCTCCGGTTCCGATTATTGGCAGACACACCCAAGGGCAATCACCCGCGCAGCACAATTGGAATCACAGCAAGGCAGCGCTACCAACCCATCGGCAACCACCAACAACCAGTACGACACCTTGCGCTGGTACGTTAGCCAACGGTATGCCAGTAACGACGATTTCGCCCCCGCACCTGAGTGGGCAGCCATACCGGCACCAACCGATAAGCGCTTACCCGCTGAGCTAATGATTACCCCGGATCCGAATACGATGCTCGGCTGGATACGCACGCAGGAAGAAAGTAACGACCAGCAGTCCACAGAACGCCTGGCCCTTCTGCTCACCCTGTTCCCCGACTTTGATCCGGCCTGGTTTGACCAGGCAACCCTGACAGCACAAGCTCGCTCAGAAACAGCCTGCCGGGAGGCACTGGCAATGCTTGACCAGATAAAGGGAAATTATTTGCAAGTCCATGAATTACGACGCCAACTCAGTGGTGAATGCCTTCCCAACAGAGAGGCTGAAGCGACTGCCGCATGGTACTGGCATCGCGGCGAAGAGACTCGGGCGCTGTCACTACTGAGGCGCGCGATAGAGCAGCCCAACAGTGCCAGCAAGCTCGCCCGGATACGTCAAAAACTGGCTGAATATGAGCGTCAGCTGGCGTTATTGCCTGATTAACTGCCTGTTGAAAGACAACTACAGTACAACCAAGGAGACTCTTATGTGCCTGCTTTAAATGCCAGCATCCGGTCTAACGGGACTCTCGCCTGTCTAATCAACGCCGGTGAGACCTCAATCACTTCGTCTCCTTTTACCAGAACCTGATACAGACGCTGCAGATCGTTCATCGCCATCCACGGGCAATGGGCGCAACTTCGACAACTGGCGCCCTGACCTGCTGTCGGGGCTTCAATGAATGTCTTACCCGGTGACCGTTGTTGCATCTTGTAAAAAATACCGCGATCCGTCGCTACAATAAACTGCTGGTTGGCTAACCGCTCAGACGCCGCAATCAACTGTGTTGTCGAACCCACAACATCAGCCAATGCCACAACCGATTCAGGTGATTCAGGATGCACCAGCACCGCCGCATCCGGATACATTGCTTTCATGTCTTGCAAACCCTTGGCCCTGAATTCTTCGTGCACAATACAGGAGCCATTCCAGAGCAGCATGTCGGCGCCGGTTTTACGCTGAATATAGCGGCCAAGATGCTGATCCGGTGCCCACAGTATTTTTTTGCCAGCACGATCTAGATAATCAATCACATCGAGCGCAATGCTTGACGTTACTACCCAGTCAGCTCTGGCTTTAACGGCAGCCGAGGTGTTGGCATAGACCACAACCGTCCGATCAGGATGTTGATCGCAAAATGCTGAAAACTCATCAACGGGGCAACCGAGGTCCAAAGAACAAGTAGCCTCAAGCGTCGGCATAAGCACCCGCTTTTCGGGGCTGAGAATTTTGGCGGTTTCGCCCATAAAACGCACACCGGCAACAACGACGGTATCGGCATCAACATCCCGGCCGTATCTGGCCATTTCCAGCGAGTCGCCGATGAATCCCCCGCTGGATTCAGCTAAAGCCTGAATCAAAGGATCCGTATAGTAGTGAGCGACCAGCACCGCATTCTTATCCCGCAGCAGTGACTCAATATCATCACTCAACGCTTTCGCCCGCTCCGGCGTCAGGCTGCTAACCTGTTCGGTTATGGGAATTTCAAAATTGATCGTCAGATCTGACAATACGGCAATATCAGTCATAATTACCCGGTCACCCTGTTGTCTGGAGTGTTTAGTAGCAGTCTAATGGTTAAGCATGGTAATGCCCAAGCAAACCATGTTACTGCAGAATCGATGTGGGGACGCTTCACTCAAACAGCAATGCCACTTTGACTGTATAAATGTCAGGTATAAAAAAAGGAGAGCCTAGGCTCTCCTTTTTTTATACTGGTGGGTCGTGCAGGATTCGAACCTGCGACCAATTGGTTAAAAGCCAACTGCTCTACCAACTGAGCTAACGACCCTCAACTGAATGGACTAGTTTACCTATGAAAGATAAAAAAACAAGTTAAAACAACAGCTTAGCTTCAACTCGAATCACCTATCTGCCCTACCGCCCCGACATGCTCTGCCCAAAAAGGAAGTGGTGGGTCGTGCAGGATTCGAACCTGCGACCAATTGGTTAAAAGCCAACTGCTCTACCAACTGAGCTAACGACCCAACGGAGGCGCATATAATATGTATTTTTCAGGTCGGCGCAACCCCGGTCGCTGACTTTTTTTACCCAAGCCTTTGATCTACAAAGGCTTTGAACAGGCTATCCTGTTACATAACGCGTTGGATCTGCCACTCCGGCCTGCTCAAACCCTCTCTTACGTAAGCGACAGCTGTCGCAGGTACCACAGGCTTCACCCGACTTACTCGCCTGATAACAGCTGACCGTCACGCTATAGTCAACGCCCAATGAGATGCCCAGATTGACGGTAGCAGCTTTAGTCAGATTAATCAGCGGCGCCTGAACGGTAACTGCCTGCCCTTCCACCCCCATTCGTGTTGCAAGGTTGGCCAGGCGCTCGAAGGCTGAGATGAACTCTGGACGGCAATCCGGATAGCCTGAATAATCGACTGCGCTTACTCCAATAAAGATACTGTGCGCACCCAATACTTCAGCCCAACCCAGTGCGATCGACAAAAAAACCGTATTCCTGGCGGGCACATAGGTAGCCGGTATGCCTTCACTGGCCTTCGTGGGAACGTTGATAGTGTCGTCAGTCAACGCAGAGCCGCCCAGAGAACGCAAATCGATAGGGATAACTTTATGACCTTTTACGCCCATGTTGCGGGCTATAAGCCTGGCAGCCTCCAACTCAACATCATGTCGCTGACCATAGTCGAAGCTGAGTGCGTAGACTTCATAACCCTCGGCCATGGCCTTGGCTAGAACGGTGGTCGAATCAAGCCCACCAGAGAGCAGTACAACGGCTTTTTGGTTCACAGTCGACAAGTCCTGTTGCTATCAATAATGGCCCGGCACACCGGGGAAAAAGGCTAATTATGGCAGGTCTGACGCCCATTTTGCAGCGTCAGTGTATTTGGATGTTAGTTACTGTTCAGTCGCGCTTGTGCCAATTTGGCACTTTGACTGCCTGGGAACTCCCCGATGACCCTTTGAAAAAAAGCAGTCGCCTGTTGTGCCTGATTTTGCTGCTGCGAGATCACACCCAGCTTATACAATGAATCGGGGACTTTGGCGTTATCTGGAAAATCTTCTACCACAGTTTCGAAAGCGGTTTGTGCCTGAGAGACTTCTCGGCTGACCAAATGCACTTCACCCAGCCAATACCAGGCGTTCGGTGTCAGTTCATTGCCCGGATGATCTCTGGTAAAGGCTTGAAGTGCACTTATTGCCCCCGGAAAATCACGGGTTCGAATAAGCTCACGAGCGGCATTGTACTCTGTCAGGGCAACTTCATCACTCACCGCACCTTCGCTGACACCCTGGCTTGAGTTATTGCCTGATGCTGCTGGTGCTGATACCTCGGTATCGAGTTGCTGCTGCAGGCTAAGAATGCGCTGATCAAGATCTACATAGCGCTCTTTCTGCTCCTGCTGCATGCGTTGTATTTGGTAGTTCAGCTCTTCGACCAGGCCTCGTTGCTCGGCCAATTGTTGTTGCAAATCCCGAACCTGGAGCATTAGATTCTCGACGAATGCCGGATCCGGACCAGTGGGAGAGAGTCCTCGCGAGGGTGAATTAGCAGCACGGTCCGGTTGAGACTCGACTACCTGAGGTTCAGCCTGCAAGGAACCCACTGCAAAAGTGCTGCCGAGAACGGCAGCACTTATTATTACCAGTTTCTTAAACATGGTCACTCGATTATTGATATACAACCTCTACACGGCGATTTTCAGAGTAGTCACTTTCAGTGCTACCCAGCGCCAGAGGCTTCTCTTCACCATAGCTTACGGCATCAATCTGGCTTGCAGCAACGCCGCGCAGCATCAGATAATCAGACACGGATTTCGCACGACGCTCGCCCAGTGCCAGGTTGTATTCGCGAGTACCACGCTCATCTGCATGACCTTCCAGTACAACCTTCATCATCGGGTTAGCAGCCAGATTCATCGCATGAGCGTTCAGCACAGTGCGGAATTCGGTCCGGATGTTGGACTGATCAAAATCGAAGTAGACAATGGTCTGGTCAAGCAAGTCCAGGAACTCACTGGTTACTTCATTGGCCATCGCGTCATCTTCCGCAGCGTCCATAACAACCACAACAACAGGATCTTGTTGTTCAACTTCAAGTGTCAGATCGCCCAGACCTTCGTCTTCCATTCCAGTTTCTGTCGTTTCAGCACCGCTGGTTTCTTCTACGTCGGTTGACGCACAGCCCGCCAGGAATACCGCAAACGTTATCGCAGCAGCATGAATCAGTTTGGTTTTAGACATTTTCCTTTTCCTATCAGTTGTCGATCATTATTGTCAGGTGCCTTACAGAGCACCATGCCTTACAGGCATATTGCCTTGGTTGTTCACCCAGTTCAAGTGTAACTAATTAAGGTATGGAGACCATGACGGTTCAATAACATCTCCATGTATCGATGGCATCTCACTGGTTACTTGTCCATCCAGTGAAACCCATGCGAGCACCCCCCTACCTCTGGACTTTGTAGCATAGACCAGCATTGTACCGTTAGGGGCAATGCTGGGTGATTCGTCCAAATTTGTCTCGGTCAGTACCCGGATATCGCGGGTCGCCAGGTTCATTGCCGCCACATGAAAACGGCCGTCTATCTGGTGAATGAAAACCAGATACTGTCCGTCACTGCTAAACTGAGCCTTTAAATTCTGGCTACCCTCAAAGGTTAAGCGTTCAGCCTGCTGTGTAGCAAGATCCATTTGATATATTTGTGGACTCCCCCCCCTTGCTGACGTGTAGACCAGGGATTTCGAGTCTGGTGAGAAGCTCGGTTCGGTATCAATATAACTGTTTTGCGTCAACCGAGTACTGTCACCGGTGGAAAAATTGTAGAGATAAAGCTCAGGGTTTCCAGATGTGCTGGATACATAGGCAAGGTAGCGCCCATCCGGGGAGAACGATGGCGCTGAAGTATAGCCCCTGGGACCATTGATTGAAGTGGACTTACCACTTGCCAGCTCCTGAACAAACACTTTCCAGCGATTACCCACTTTGTTTGCAAAAGCAACGCGTTTTCCGGTGTGCGACCAGGTGGGTGAAATAATCGGCTCGGTAGACTGGTAGACTGTACGAGCGCGCTGCCCGTCTGCATCAGCGACCTGCAACCGATACTCAAATTCCCCGGCAGTTGTAGGCCGGCGCGTCACAAAGGCGACTTTAGTCGAAAATATCCCTTTCACGCCGGTAATACGCTCATGAATGAGATCGGATACCGAATGCGCCAGGTCGCGCAGTTGGAAAACACCTACCGTCTGATTGCCACCGACCATGCGCTGCCCCTGAACGACATCAAACAGCGAAAAACTGACTTTAACCCGCTGATCCCCCAGCGGCTCTATAGAGCCGATAACCAGATATTCCTGGTTCAATAGCCGCCAGTCCCGATAAAACACAGTATCTTCCGAGGTCGGTTGGGTGAGCATGTTTCCTGGTGGCAATGTTTCAAATCGGCCTGTTCGAACCAGATTCTGTTGAATAATGTCGTGCACCTGCTCAGGCAAGGCTTCGCCGCCCTGCCAGTAAAACGGCACGATGGCGATTTTGGTTTTAGTGTCATAACCTCGCGTAACAACGATATCGAGGTCTTCTGCCTGCACCAGGCTGGCGCAAACCAGCATGAACATCGCTATCAAACTGGTAACAAATGTGCCTTGATTTCTCACTGCATCAGATCCTCAGGTTTAAATGTAATGGTGAAACTGCGAAAATTCTGATTAAACACCTGGCTATCTGCTGGCACTTCAAATCGCCGCACACGCTGCAAGGCTCGCAACGCCGATTGATCCAGACTATCAATACCACTGCTGCGTTCGATAACGGGCTCCCCCTGCAACTCGCCAGTAGGTAGCAAGTTTATACGAACGACCGTCGCTTTGCCTTGCAAATCCATTATGCGCAGCTCCATTGGCCTCGACCAGGAACGCTGCACCTGTTGTCCGATACGAGCTTTATAATCATCCGTCACTGAACCTATCCGTACCTGTTCCTCACGGCGCTGTTCGAGCTGCTCCTGTTGCTGCTCAATGGCTGCGTCTTCACTGTCGAGACCGGCCAGTAGATCGTCAAACGTCGTTACTGGAGCAGGCCTTGGTGTCGGAGCAGGCGCCGGTTGTGGTTCTGGCTTTGGTGTAGCCGCTGGTTTCGGCGCTGGCTCTGGGGTCGGCGCTGGCTCTGGGGTCGGCGCTGGCTCTGGGGTCGGCGCTGGCTCTGGGGTCGGCGCTGGCTCTGGGGTCGGCGCTGGCTCTGGGGTCGGCGCTGGCTCTGGGGTCGGCGCTGGTTTTGGAGTCGGTCTTGGTTCCGAAGCGACTGTTTTAGGTGTCGGATTGGTCCTCAGGCTTGCCTGCATTACCGGCGGCAATACAAAGCTATCCGGGCTTGGAGTGGTGACACTAAACCCCACCAGCAATACAAAACCCAACACAGCGTGCAACCCTATCGCGCTGGCGAATGGGCCAAACATGGCACGCCAATGCGCCCTATCAGCCCTCATTCGGTGCCTCGGTGATCAACCCAACCGATGCAATCCCCACTTGCTGCAAGGCAGCCATAACGCGCATTACAGTGCCATAATCAATACGATTATCGCCACGAATATACACTTCCAGGCTCGGCTGCTGCTGCAATACCCTTAGCGTATACTCGCCGACTTCACTGATCTGAACGCTTTGCGGCTCTTCCTCACCACGCTCAACAAACACCTGGCCCTGGGCATCGACCGCGACGATCAGGTATTCCTGAGTATCATCACGATTCAAAGGCCCGGAAACAACTTCGGGCACCTCCACCTCTACACCCTGCATCATCATCGGTGCTGTCACCATGAAAATAATCAGCAATACCAGCATCACATCGATGTATGGCACTACATTGATGTCGGACATGGGTTTGCGGCCACGACGCACCGTTATCATGCCGGCTCTTCCTGTTTGCGCGCGGACTGACTACCCAGAATATGTGCCTGTCGATGCAAAATAGCGGAAAATTCTTCAGCGAAGGTTTCATAACTCCCCACCAGCTTGTCAGCCTGAGCCGAAAAACGGTTATAAGCGATAACCGCTGGTATGGCAGCAAACAGACCCATGGCGGTGGCAATCAGCGCTTCAGAAATGCCGGGCGCAACCGTCGCCAGGGTAACCTGAGGCACAGATGCCAAGCCCCTGAACGAATTCATGATGCCCCACACGGTGCCGAACAAACCGATATAAGGGCTGGTTGAACCGACGGTGGCCAAAAACGGCAAATGATTGTCGAGCTTTTCCATTTCTTTGCTGCACGCGATACGCATGGCGCGCTGACACCCTGACATTATGGCATCTGCATCCGTCATATTTTGCTGGCGTAACCGATTAAATTCTTTGAAGCCCACTCGAAAAATGTGCTCTCCGCCATTATCCTGGTCCGGATTGGCGTTTACCTGCCGATATAACTGCGCCAGATCCATACCGGACCAGAAACGCTCTTCAAACCCGGCAAACCTACGATAGGCTGAGTTCAGTACCTTACGGCGCTCAAAAATGAATACCCAGGTCGCAATAGATGCTGCCAGCAATATCAACATGACCAGCTGTACTAACAGCGATGCTTCGCTGACCAATTCCCAAATTGTTATTTGACTGCCCACACCCAACCCCTCTTACTTGCGTCGGGCGCTAGGCTAAAGAACTTTTCTGAAAAATACTAGCAGCGCCCGAAAAGGCCTAATGGCTTTTCAATCCCTTTGCACAGCTTCGGGACGTTGTTTTGCAATACAGTGTCTTCAGGAACCCTGCAAGTCGAAATGCAGGTAAGCCAGATCGGTAACCATTCGACCCCGGGGGGTGCGAATCAGAAAGCCCTGTTGGATCAGGTAAGGCTCGACCACATCTTCAATGGTGTCCCGCTCTTCACTCAGAGCAGTCGCCAGGCTTTCGACACCGACAGGCCCCCCGGCAAACTTTTCGATCAGCATTAACAGCAGCCTGCGATCCAGATGATCAAACCCGGCTTTGTCTACATTCAGCATGTCGAGCGCCAGATCGGCAATGGTGTGATCGATCGAGCCGTTGTATTTCACTTCGGCGTAATCCCTCACTCGTCGCAACAGGCGATTGGCAATGCGGGGGGTACCCCGCGCACGACCGGCAATTTCCATCGCACCTTGCGGGCTTATTTCAACGCCCAGTTTTCCCGCCGATCGCTCGATGATTTGGGTTAGCTCAGCCACACTGTAAAACTCAAGTCGCTCGACAATGCCGAAGCGGTCCCGCAGTGGGGACGTCAACAGACCGGCTCTGGTGGTTGCACCCACCAGAGTAAAGGGTGGTAAATCCAGCTTGATACTGCGCGCGGCCGGGCCTTCACCGATCATGATATCCAGCTGATAATCTTCCATCGCCGGATACAATACTTCTTCTATATGCGGAGCCAGGCGATGTATTTCATCGATAAACAATACATCACCGGATTCGAGGTTGGTGAGCATGGCTGCCAGGTCGCCTGCTTTTTCCAGCACTGGACCCGATGTTGTTTTAATACTGACACCCATTTCATAGGCAATGATGTATGCCAGCGTCGTTTTGCCTAGCCCTGGCGGACCAAACACCAGAGTGTGATCCAGTGGTTCCTTACGCATTCGGGCGGCACTGATAAAAATATCCATTTTCTCGCGCACCACTGCCTGCCCAATGTATTCGGCCAGACTGGTCGGACGTATAGCCCGATCGAACTGTTCCTCACGCGGACTTTGGGGTTCCGGTGCAATAAAACGGTCAGTTTCTATCATGGCTTAGGGTCCAGTGGGGGCGATAACCCGTTACAACATGTGTTTAAGGGCAGCGCGAATCAGACTTTGCGAATCCATACCCGCTTCATTGACATTGGCTATGGCTTTGGCTGCCTGAATCGGCTTATAGCCCAACGCCACCAGGGCACTCTCCGCATCTTCTTCCGGTCTTGGCACACCAGGCTCAACCTGCCCGACCAGAGGCATTGCCAGTAAACGCTCAGCCCCTCCAAGGTCTTTGATGCGGTCGCGCATTTCAATGATCAGTCGCTCAGCTGTTTTTTTGCCAACGCCTGGAATTTTAACCAGCGTACTGGGATCTTCATCGTGAATGCATTGTATGAAACGGTCAGGCTCCATACCGCTGAGTATCGCCAGCGCCAGCTTGGGACCGACGCCACTGGTTTTTATCAGTGCGCGGAACAGACTCCGTTCTTGCTGACTACCAAAGCCGAACAGCAGATGAGCATCTTCGCGCACGGCCAGATGAGTATGCAGTACGACGGTCTGACCGACGGCCGGGAGCTTGAATGCGGTCGACAACGGCGCCTGAATGTCATAGCCAACTCCGTGCACATCGATCAAGAGATCTGGCGCGCGATTTTCCAGCAATATACCTTGCAGTCGACCGATCATGGTTCCCTCGGATGGTTGTCTTTTCGATAGGCTACGGTACTGAGAAAGCCTGGTAACGACAATCGCCAATGAATGGCTGCGGCGCGAATCATACACACCAGGAGAAAACCGGTCAGCCACACCCAGGAAGACCCTGGCCAGAACTGATGGCCTAGCCAGACTGACACTGCCCCGCTAAAGCTCGCTGTAGCGTATATATCGCGCCGAAATATCAATGGAACCTCATTGGCCATGATGTCACGCAGGATGCCGCCGAATATGCCAGAGGCCATACCCATCATCACCACGATCAACCCTGGCAGTTCATATGACAGGGCCGCCTGAGTCCCCGAGACGGTAAAGGCTGCCAGACCAATGGCATCGGCGTACAACAACACTTTGAATGGGACGGTAAAAAACCGCGCCATAAAGAACATCAGCAGGCCACCACCAAAGGCGGTGTAGGCCAGCGTCACATCACCTATCCAGGCCAGTGGGGAAACGTTTAGCAATAAATCACGCAGCGTACCCCCGCCCAGCGCAGAGACGAACGCCAGCACCAGGACCCCAAACAGGTCAAGCCGGTTACGCGCAGCTTCCAAAGCACCCGCCATGGCGAATACAGCAACCCCAAACAGTTCAATTGCGTAAAGTATCGTCATTCAAGCCAACGCCCCCGTCGCGAGTGCCGAGTGCCCGACACCCGGATTAAACCGGCATGAGTATTGGCATGGCAAAGCGCCACGGCCAGAGCATCTGCAGCATCCTCTTGGGGCAAGCCCGGTAATTTAAGCAGGAACTGCACCATATGCTGAACCTGCACCTTGTCAGCACCGCCCTTGCCCACAACCGCCTGCTTGACCTTACGCGCTGCGTATTCACTGACGGGCAATTTAGACTGGGTTGCCGCCAGCATTGCAACGCCCCTTGCCTGGCCCAACTTCAGTGCCGAATCGGCACTTCGACCCATAAACACCTGCTCTATGGCCGCCTGCTGAGGAGCCCACTGCTCTATGACCTGCATCAGGCAGATGTAAAGATTATCCAGACGTTCGGGAAAAGTGGGAAACGCCTCGAGCCTGATCACACCCGAGGTGACGTATTCTTGCCGGGAACCGACCTGATTAATGATACCAAAACCGGTCTTGCGTGAGCCCGGATCGATACCAATAATCAGGCTCATAGTCTGACATCCTGGCAGCACAGCCAACGTTTCAAGTTTCTGTTTCTTCCGTAAAAGCTGCGTTGGAATAGACCGCCTGCACATCATCCAGGTCTTCCAGCATATCGATCAGGCGTTGCACTTTTTCAGACATCTGGACATCGAGCTCGGTTTCAGTAGCGGGAATCATGGTCACTTCCCCTTCAACCTCATAACCGGCTTCAACCAGTGCCTCTTTGACGTTCAGAAAGTCTTCCGCCGAGGTGCGCACTTCAAAGCTGGCATCATCATGGGTGATGACATCTTCAGCACCTGCCTCCAATGCAGCTTCCATTACGGCCTCTTCACTGCCCTTTTCGATAAACAGCTGACCGGCATTACTAAACAGGTACGCCACCGACCCATCAGTACCGAGATTACCCCCGCACTTGGTAAAAGCATGGCGGACTTCAGACACCGTACGGTTGCGGTTATCAGACAGGCAGTTGACGTAGACAGCAACACCTCCCGCTCCGTACCCCTCGTAGGTCATGGCCTCATAATCGTCTCCATCTGCAGCACCCGCGCCACGGGCAATAGCCTTGTCTATGGTGTCACGCTTCATGTTGGCCGTCAGCGCCTTGTCCATAACACTGCGTAACGCTGGATTGTCCTCCGGAGCCGGACCGCCATTCCGGGCGGCAACAACCAACTCCCGAATCAACTTGGTGAAAACTTTGCCTCGCTTGGCATCCTGGGCCGCTTTGCGGTGCTTGATGTTGGCCCACTTGCTATGACCTGCCATAAATTACCTCTTCGTTTGAGCAATCAATATTGCCGGAATCAAGCCCCTGTCAGGACTCGGCGACCGGTTTGCGCACACGAATGTTCAAATCCTTCAACTGTTCGTTGCTCACTTCGCCTGGTGCCCGGGTCAACAGGCAGGCGGCAGTCTGGGTTTTCGGGAAAGCGATAACTTCACGAATGGACTCGGCGCCGGTCATCAGCATAACCAGGCGGTCCAGCCCGAACGCCAGGCCACCGTGCGGAGGTGCTCCGTAGCGCAGCGCAGACAACAGGAAACCAAATTTTTCTTCCTGTTCTTCCGGGCTGATACCAAGGACATCAAAGACTACATGTTGCATGGATTCATCGTGAATACGAATCGAGCCACCACCCAGTTCGGTGCCGTTCAGTACTATGTCGTAGGCCCGGGAAAGCGCGCCTGCAGGATTAGCTTTGAGGTCATCGGCCGAACAGGATGGTGAGGTAAACGGATGATGCAGCGCCGCCAGGCGTCCCTCGCCAGTCTCTTCAAACATCGGAAAATCAACAACCCAGAGCGGCGCCCACGCTGAGGTATACAATTTGAGATCCTCTCCCAGCTTGCAGCGCAGTGCGCCCAGTGCATCATTCACTACACTGGCCTTATCGGCGCCAAAGAAAACAATGTCACCGTTCCGGGCGTCCAGGCGCTCCATAAGCTGCTTCAAAATCGACTCTGGCATGAACTTGACGATTGGCGACTGCAGGCCGTCAGGCAAACGGGTCACGTCATTGACCTTGATCCAGGCCAGGCCGCGCGCTCCGTAGATACCAACAAATTTGGTGTAGTCGTCAATCTGTTTGCGGGTCAGTTCAGCCCCACCAGTCACTTTCAACGCAGCGACACGCCCTTTGGGGTCGCTGGCCGGGCCGGAAAAGACCTTGAAATCAACCTCACTCATCAGATCACTGACGGTGACCAGTTCCAGCGGTATGCGCAAGTCAGGTTTGTCACTGCCAAAGCGCTCCATAGCCTCTGAATAAGGCATGTGCGGGAAATCGCCAAGATCGACTTCGAGCACATCGCTGAACAGACCGCGAATCATGCCTTCCGCTATCGACATGATGGTTTGCTCATCAGCGAACGCCAGCTCCATATCGATTTGGGTAAATTCTGGTTGTCGGTCCGCCCGCAAATCTTCATCACGGAAACATTTGGCAATCTGGTAATAACGATCGAAACCGGAAATCATCAGCAACTGCTTAAACAGCTGCGGTGACTGCGGCAGGGCGAAGAACTCACCCGGATGAGTTCGACTGGGTACCAGATAGTCGCGAGCACCTTCAGGCGTGGCGCGGGTCAGAATCGGTGTTTCAATGTCCAGAAAACCCTGGTCTTCAAGATGGCGACGTATGCTGGAGGTGATCTTGCTGCGTAAAATCAGTTTTTGCTGCATTTCCGGACGACGCAAGTCCATAAAACGGTAGCGAAGGCGAACGTCTTCACCAACATCGGAATACTCGTCCAGTGGAAACGGCGGTGTTTTGGCGACGTTCAACACCTTGATTTCGCGACCCAGCAATTCGATCTCGCCGGTATTCATATTCTGGTTGATGGTGCCTTCCGGCCGGGCACGCACCAGGCCGGTTACTTCGATCACGTATTCGCTGCGCACCCGATCAGCGGTATTGAAGCTTGCTTCGAGATCAGGATCAAACACAACCTGCAGAACGCCTGCCCGATCGCGCATATCCAGAAAAATAACGCCACCGTGGTCACGACGCCGGTGAACCCAGCCGCTGACGGTAACGGTTTTGTCGATTGAGGCGCTGTCCAGCTCCCCACAGTATTGGCTTCGCATATGATATCCTGATCTGGCGGTTCAAATTCGAAAAGGGCGGCATTATACCGATTGATAGCGGGATAAACTACCATGAGGGCACTCTGAATCATTCCCGGAAAGGAGGAACAGTCTGGTTAGTAGTCAAACACATGCAAGGATGAATTTGGTTTGGAAAATACCCCACGTTTTCAGCTAAACTTTCCAAGAGCATGTTTTTAGCCCATTCATAACCCAATACTAGGATATGCCGTGCGTCGACTGTTGCCTTTACTACCAACTGCAGTACTGACTCTCTTGCTTGCCATACTGCCAGCCTGGGCAGAAGACTCTCCGGATCCGCTGCTATTGGCCTCCCTGGAATCCGCCCTGGCTCAGGACGGCTCGTTTGAAGATCGCTACGTCGGCCAGGTATGGCTGGCGAGCATGTCCGGTCCACTGGAACGCTGGGTCAAACCGGCCGATCAGAGAGTAAACCTGTTAAGCCGTATTCATCGCGAAGCAACAGCCGCGGGTCTGGACCCGGGCCTGGTACTGGCGCTGATTCAGGTCGAAAGTAACTTTGACCAGTATGCCATTTCATCTGCCGGTGCCCGTGGCATAATGCAGATCATGCCATTCTGGACCCGGGAGATCGGCCGTGAAGACGACAACCTATTGGACCTGGACACCAACTTGCGCTACGGCTGCACCATTCTGGCCCATTATCTGGAAGTTGAGGACGGCAGCCTGATAAGAGCGCTGGCACGCTACAATGGCAGTCGCGGTCAAACCTGGTACCCGGAACGCGTGCTGCGATACTGGCATCAGCGCTGGCGATTCAGCGCCGGTTAGAGAGCCTTGACCGCCAGAACATTGCGGTCTGGGATACACAGAGCAAAATATGAACTGCTTGCCACAGGCACTGCCCGACTCCCCCTAACCCAGTAAAAACCCGCCAGGCTGGTGCTCTCCAGGCTCAACCCGTTCCACATCGATGCCAAGCACCTGTGAAAAGCGCGGTCCCCTATACAATGCGTCAAGCATAGTGGCAAGTTGCGGCTCATCGCCCACCATCATTACTTCGACCCGACCATCATCCAGATTGATGGCATAACCAGTAATGCCCAACTCCCGAGCCTGTCGCCGGCAGAACATCCGGTAACCAACCCCCTGAACCTTGCCATATACCCAGGCTTTCATACACAGCACACAAGTGACCCTCTTGTTTAATCGCATTTCCAAGTTTATCGGCATCGCCCGACCGGTGTCAGCAGTGCAATGGCACAACATGCCTGCTATTGGGCGAATAACGCGTCACCAGGGTTAAAACAGTGTACTTAATGAGAGCTGCATCACATAATTGACAGATTAATTGAACTTGGTCTGATTTTGAACGCCGGTCATTTACAATGCTGGCTATAGTTGCTGCGGAACATCAGGCTTTGGATCAGCGTCTGCTGAGGAGCACAGAACCATGAGTTTTGCGTCGTTACACCTCACTTTGCCAAATCAGGGACTGCACCTCAGCCAGGATACCCTGACATTGTATCGTCATGTATTGGTCAATCAGATAATGGAGGCTGAGGACGTTGGCCTGCGTCTGGAAAAAATCTCCGCCTGTTTACACACTCTGAACCGGGCTCCCCTGCAAGGTGAAGTACGCCAGGAATTAACTGAAAACCTGATTCAATATTACTTGATCTTTATACAACAAACGCCACTCAAGACCGACCGCGGCTTGTCAGCGTCTTTTTTGAGTGAATGCAATCGAGAACTGTCTTACGCTAGCAAGCTGCTGCTGCGTGACTGCACCCCAAGATCCAAAGAAGAAGGGGCGCGATTTTTGTACTGGGCACTGTCGGCCTTGTCTATCCACCTCAACGACTTCTCGTCACAATATCGAAGCCAGCCTGGTGTACTGTGGGGCGAGCTGCACCGCCTCTACCAGTTTGCCAGCCAGCGACGCCTGACTGATTTCCAGGCGCTTGCACCTGACCGTGGCGACATAGAGACACGCTATAAACATACACTTCTGCTCTCAGCCAGCCAAACTGAACATCTCAGCCATACCGAACGCGCCATTCTGGATGTCTACCTGGGTCACTGGGCTTTCAGGGCGGGACTAGGCCATCAGGAACGACGAGATTTCAACACTCGTTATTTCTATATCGACACGGACGCCAACCGGGGCATCCAGACAGCAGGTCAAATAAAAGGCGCCGGCAATGATGAATCCATTCTGGTTCTGAACCCCTTGCCAGTGATCGAACAGGCGCGCCAGCCTATGAAGAATCAGCGTCAGGGGTTGGCACCTGAAAAGCTGGGGTTGCCAGCTCAGATCGATAGCATCGATCTGTTTATGACCCTGAAAAAAGCCATTGCTGCCTGGAAACAGGCCGGTTCGCGTCGCTTTGAACGCGAAGCGGTGGATCAACACACCCAGGCTGCTATCGGTCTTCATTCGGTTCATCAATATTTGCGTGTTAATGGCACCCGGGGAGAACATCTGGCAAATATTGAAACGCTGAATGCCAGTAAGCAAGGCGCATGTATTCGACTGGAAGATGACACTATTTGCCTGAATGTGGGTGACGTGCTGATACATGAGGGTCTACTAGATTCCGACCATAGCGAAGGAAGGCTGGGAATCATTCGCTGGATGCATCGGAACAGTCGCGGACGCCTCTGTGGTTTTGAATATCTGACCGGCAATCTGCAACCTGTTGCTGTGCGCTTTAAAGATCACTTGTCAGAGGCCGTGCTGATTAGCGCCCAGGGTAACGACTCGCTGATAACACACAAAGGATACTGCACCAGTAATAGCTCGATCAGACTGAAAAACTTTGGCCACGGTTTTTCGCTTGAAGCAAGAGCCCAATCTCTGCTGCAACGAGGAGAAACTACAGACCAGATAAGGCTGAAACGCAGCTCAGCATGATCTCACTGTTAATAATTTAGGCACCTTTCTCAGCTGGCAACGATACATCTTCAGAAGATTCAGGCAGTGCCAGCTATCTGATCTAGACTATTGGGGAATCGTGTTAAAAAAAACGGTAAACCATCAACTTATAGGAGCGATATTGATCTGTGTCATTTGCAAATGCCATATCGACTCAGCATACTTTCGCCCACGAAAACCTTTTAACCATTAACACCTCTTATCGGAATCTGATCCATGAGCAACTCGACTACTGTGCCTGAGGAGCAAACGACGTATAACTATACGGTTGTGCGTCAGTTCTCCATCATGACTATTGTCTGGGGGATTGTCGGCATGCTGGTTGGCGTTATTCTCGCTGCCCAGATGGCATTCCCTGAACTGAACTTCGGTCCATACTTCCATTTTGGTCGTTTGCGTCCACTGCACACCAACGCCGTGGTTTTCGCCTTTGGCGGCTGCGCTCTGTTCGCCACTTCCTATTATGTGGTTCAGCGCACTACTCAGGCACGGCTTGCATTCGAAGGGTTAGTCAAATTCACGTTCTGGGGCTGGCAAGCCGTTATCGTGGCTGCCGTTATCACACTGCCCATGGGTCTGACATCCACTAAAGAATACGCCGAACTGGAATGGCCCATCGACATTCTCATCGCGCTGGTGTGGCTGTCTTATCTTGCCGTTTTCCTAGGCACCCTCAGTCGACGAAAAATGCCGCACATTTACGTTGCCAACTGGTTCTATCTGGCGTTTATTATTACGGTGGCCGTGCTACACGTGGTCAACAGTGCCGCCATTCCGGTCTCAATGTTCAAATCTTACTCGGCCTTTTCCGGAACCACAGACGCGATGGTCCAGTGGTGGTATGGCCATAACGCGGTCGGTTTCTTCCTGACCGCCGGCTTTCTAGGCATGATGTATTATTATGTGCCCAAGCAAGCTGAACGTCCGATCTACTCTTACCGGCTATCCATCGTTCACTTCTGGGCCTTGATTTCTATTTATATGTGGGCTGGCGGCCACCACCTGCACTACTCATCGCTGCCTGACTGGGCGCAAAATCTAGGCATGGTAATGTCACTGGTTCTGCTTGCTCCAAGCTGGGGTGGCATGATTAACGGTATGATGACAATGAGTGGTGCCTGGCACAAATTACGCACCGATCCCATTTTGCGCTTCCTGGTGGTATCACTCTCGTTTTACGGCATGGCCACCTTCGAAGGCCCGATGATGGCGATAAAAACGGTCAACGCGCTGTCTCACAATACAGACTGGACCATTGGTCACGTGCACTCAGGCACACTCGGTTGGGTCTCAATGATCACCTTCGGTGCCTTGTATCACACCTTCCCGCGTCTTTATGGACAAACCCGAATGTACAGCATTGCACTGATCAACACTCATTTCTGGCTGGCAACGATCGGCACGGTGCTTTACATCGCCGCTATGTGGGTCAACGGCATTGCCCAGGGCCTGATGTGGCGTGCTGTCAATACCGATGGCAGCTTGATGTACAGCTTTGTACAGGGTGTTGAAGTCAGCTGGCCGGGCTATGTGGTGCGCCTGATTGGCGGCATCATCTTCCTGTCCGGCGTGCTTCTGATGGCTTACAACGTCTGGATGACCATCCGGAACGAACAGAAAACAGTCGCAGCTGATCCTGCTGCACAGCCCGCTTAACGGTTAGGACTTATTCAATGCAACACGAAACGGTTGAAAAAAATGCCGGCCTGATGGTCGTGCTGGTGCTGATCGCGATCAGCTTTGGTGGTCTGGTCGAAATTGTTCCGCTTTTTTTTCAGGACGAAATCACTGAACCGATGGAGGGCCTGGAGCCATACAATGCTGTGGAACTGGAAGGTCGCGATATATACATTCGTGAAGGCTGTCATGTCTGTCACACCCAGATGGTTCGACCTCTGCGTGCTGAAGTGGAACGCTACGGACCCTACAAACGGGCCAGCGAAGACGTTTATGAGCACCCCTTTCTTTGGGGGTCAAAACGCACCGGTCCGGATCTGGCGCGTGTTGGTCAACGCTACAGTGATAGTTGGCACAAGGCCCATCTGTATGACCCGCGCTCTGTGGTGCCAGAGTCCAACATGCCAGCCTTCCCCTGGTTGTTTGAATGGACGGTTGATGGCTCAAAAACCGCTGCAAAAATGACAGCTTTGCGTAGGGTCGGAGTGCCCTATACCGATGAACAAATTGCCAATGCGCAAAGCGAGGTTGATGGCATGACCGAAATTGAAGCACTTGTTGTCTATCTGCAGCAGCTCGGCACATTAGTGACAGGCCGCTGATTATGGATATTAATGATTTCAGAGGCCTGGCCACCATTTTCACCATGGTCGCATTCTTCGGCATTGTCATATGGGCTTACAGCAGTAAACGCAAAAAGAAGTTTGACGAAGCTGCCAACCTGCCTTTTGAAGATGAAGAGATGCACAAGAAGACCCAAGCCGGGACAGGAGACAACAAACGATGAGCAGTTTCTGGAGTGCTTACATCTTCATCTTGACGGGTATATCCCTCGTTGGACTGCTCGTTCTGATTACGGTCACCCGACGCATGAAGGATCCTGGTGGTGAAGGGGCTGAGACCACCGGTCACAGTTTTGACGGCATTGAAGAACTTAATAATCCGCTCCCAAAATGGTGGCTGAACCTGTTCTGGATCACCATCGTTTTTGCTGTGCTCTATCTGGTTGCCTACCCTGTCGGAAACTGGGACGGCTTGCTTAACTGGACGTCGCAGAATTCACTGACCGAGAGTCAGATTGCTCACGATCGCCGCTATGGAGAAATCTATGAGCGTCTAGCCAGCATGCCGGTTGAGGAATTGCCCGGCAGCGCACAGGCTATGCGTATCGGACAGCGTTTGTATGAAGATAACTGTGCTTTGTGTCATGGCCAGGCAGCTCAGGGTGGCTATGGTTTTCCCAACCTGGTCGACGATGACTGGCTTTACGGTGACAGTGGTGAAACCATCAGAGCGTCCCTCGTTAATGGCCGCCGTGGTCAGATGCCAGCCTGGGGTGACGCTCTGGGGGCTCAGGGTGTTCGTGCTGTAACCGAATATGTCATGGAGTTGTCCAGCCAGGAGAATGTCAATGCATCGCTGGCTAGTCAGGGTAAGGCTTTGTATAACGCCTCCTGCGTTGCCTGTCATCAGGAAAATGGCACCGGCAACCAGGCTCTGGGTGCACCTAACCTGACTGACGATATCTGGCTGTACCAGATTCCCGGCGAAACGGTGAGATCTTCGGTACAATTTACCCTGAACAATGGGCGGGCGGGAAACATGCCTGCCTGGGAAAACATTCTGGGTGCAGAGAGAGTGCATATCCTTGCCGGGTATGTGTATAACCTGAGAAACCAATAGCGCAGTCCTTCGGGAGAGCAGTTCACTGCTCTCCCGAGAAGGGTTTCGGAAACATGCCTGTGTTCCCCAAGCCTTTCAGTAAGTTCGGACTATGACCCAAAAAATTGAAGTCAAAGACGTCACGGACAACACCGTCAAAACGGTCGACCTCTACCAGGAACGTGAAAAAATATATGTCCGCCGGATCAAGGGGCTCTATCGTTCCTTGAGAGTCTATGGCGGATCACTATTATTTCTCGCCTACTTTGGCACCCTCTGGTTAACCTGGAACGGGCGCCAGGCCGTATGGTTTGATCTGCCCACGCGCCAGTTTCATGTATTCGGCATCACCTTCTGGCCACAGGACTTTATGTTGTTGTCCTGGGCGCTGATTATAGGTGCCTTCGCGCTATTCTTTGTCACGGTGTTCGCCGGTCGTGTCTGGTGTGGCTATACTTGCCCGCAAAGCGTATGGACCTGGATTTTCATGTTCATCGAGGAGAAAACAGAGGGCAAACGCAACGCCCGTATCAAGCTCGACGAACAACCGATGAGCCTGATGAAATTTGGTCGGAAATTTGCCAAACACTTGTTATGGATACTGGTTGCGCTGGTGACCGCTACCACTTTTGTCGGCTATTTTACACCGATAAGGCAACTGATACCGGATATGTTCACGTTTGAAACCAGTGCCTGGGCTATTTTCTGGATTGGGTTTTTCACACTGGCTACCTATGGCAACGCGGGCTGGTTGCGCGAACAGGTGTGCATTTATATGTGCCCCTATGCGCGTTTTCAGGCGGTGATGTTCGATCAGGATACCTTGATCGTCAGCTACGATGAAAAGCGTGGAGAACCCCGCGGCTCCAGACACCGCGGTATTGATCCCAAAGAGCTTGAGCTGGGCGACTGTATAGATTGTGACCTCTGTGTTCAGGTCTGCCCAACGGGTATCGATATTCGAGATGGTCTGCAATATGAATGCATCGGCTGTGCCGCCTGTATCGATGCATGCGACAGCGTTATGGATAAAATGGGGTATGAGCCTGGCCTGATTCGTTACACTACCGAGCATGCACTGGAGGGCAAACCCTCCCGCATCCTGCGACCTCGCCTGATCGGGTACGCAGTGGCATTGCTGATAATGATCGTATTATTTGTCTGGGTCATAGCAACCCGGATTCCGCTGGAAATGTCCATCGAACGCAGTCGCGGTGCCTTACACCGCATAACACCCCAGGGGCTGGTAGAAAACAGCTATAACATTCAGGTGATGAACATGTCGCAACAGGACCGTAGCTACACACTGAGTGTGGATGGACTGGACGGGCTGAACATGATCGCACCGGAGAGTATCGACGTCAGGTCCGGCGGTGAAGTAGCTTTTACAGTGCGCTTGATGATCGAACCCGATGCACTGACCGCTCCCAATAATGACGTCTTTTTTACTGCCCGCGCAATTGATGACGATCAAATCAGCACTGAAACTGAAAGCCGATTCTTTGGACCGGCCGACTTCTGATTTCCGGCTCTGATACACAGAGCCGACACCACCCTTTTTCAGTCCAAACAGGGCCATAATGGCCAACCTTTCGGAGCAATCAAGTGAACGAAGCAGCAGTTACACCCTGGTACAAGCAATTATGGCCCTGGATCGTATTCAGTCCCATGATTTTTGTAGTGCCTGCGGGTTTTTGGATGATTTATATTTCTGTGGTAACTAACGACGGCTCGATCGTCGATAATGTATATAGGGATGGGCGCACCTACATTGAGCGTACCGAGGAGGACACAATGGCCGTGGACCTTCGATTAAACGCGCAGATGCAAATGATCGGTGATCAAATCAGCTTGCGCTTGAACGGCGACCTGGCACAAGCCCCACAAAGTCTTTCGTTGCTCTATATTTTTGACACCAGCGCCCTCTATGACCACTCAGTCGAGCTTAACCGCACGCCCGATGGTCGCTATACCGGGAAGTTGACCGAACCGATAGAAGGCCAGCGCTCATTGTTGCTGGAACCGATCAACGCTGAACCGCATTGGCGCTTGCACGGGCAGATTAACCTGCCGACTACTATGATACAGACACTGCAGCCCAAAGTGAGATGAACGAGGCCTGCTTTCACTGTGGCTTACCGGTTATTGATGATCGGTTAAGCCTGACTGTAGCAGGCCAATCGCGATTGTTCTGCTGTATTGGTTGCCAGACTGCCGCGCAAAGCATTATTGATAACGGTCTGGAAGCTTACTATCGATTTCACGATCCGGATCAGACCCCAGCGCCACTCCCCGCGTCTGTCCGGGATCAGGAACAACTGCGCCTCTACGACCGGACTGACGTTCAGGCTGATTTTGTTCTCACCCTGGAGAACCATCTCCTTTCAGCGACGCTGATGATCGAAGGTGTCAGTTGTTCCGCCTGCAGCTGGCTGATCGAGAAACGTCTGAGACAGCTAACCGGCATTTACACTGTCAGTTTTAACCAGAGCAGCCACCGATGTCAGGTCAGCTGGGATCCGAATGCTCTGCCCTTAAGCGATGTATTCCTGTCGCTGTTTGCACTGGGATACCGTGCCCACCCTTATCGCCCTGATGCCGAAGAAAAACTTCGCGAAGTAACCCAGCGTCGTTACATACTTCGTCTGGGCATCGCCGGAATAGGTATGATGCAGGCCATGATGAATGCTGTCGCCATTTACAGCGGCAGTATGACCGGCCAGTACGAACTACTGATCCGCTGGGCCAGCCTGGTACTGACCATCCCGGTGCTGATCATTGCTGCCGGGCCCTTTTTCAGTTCTGCCTGGCGCAGCCTGACTGCTCGCCATTTGTCGATGGATGTTTCGGTATCACTGGCCATAGGTTCAGCCTTTATTGCCAGTCTTTGGGCGACCCTCAGCGGCGGAGGCGAGGTGTACTATGAGTCAGTCAATATGTTTACCTTTTTCCTGGTTCTAGGGCGTTTTCTCGAATTTCGGGCTCGCACCTCAATTCACGCCAGCGGCAACAGCCTGTTGCGCCATTTGCCAGCCACCTGTCAGGTCTGGCGAGATGGTCAGTGGCAACGTGACATATTGCGCGACATCAAACCCGGCGAACAGCTGCTGGTGCGAGCCGGTGAACTGTGCCCGGCCGATGGTCATATTCTGAACGGGCGCAGTGACTTCGACGAGTCCCGACTGACCGGTGAATTTACCCCACAGACTAAATCAGCAGGCGATGCTGTCCTCGCGGGCACACTGAATCAAAGCCAGGCGGTCGAGATCGAGGTAGAACGCGTCGGTCAGGACAGCTCGGCATCCAGCCTGATGCAGTTACTGGAACGGGCCAGCAGCGAGAAACCGCGCCTGGCAGAACTGGCTGATCGCGGGTCTCACCATTTCGTATGGTCCACCCTGCTTATTACTGCAGTCATTGGACTCGTCTGGCTATGGGTCGATCCCGATCGGGCGTTCTGGGTCGTGATCAGCGTGCTGGTGGTCACCTGCCCATGCGCCCTGAGCTTAGCCACGCCCACTGTGGTTGCCCAGGCAACCAACAGTTTGCGCCAGCATGGACTGATCATAACCCGGGGACATACCCTCGATCGGTTGGCATCGATCACCGATCTTGCCTTTGACAAAACCGGCACTCTGACTGAAGGTCGCTTTATGCTGACCGGAGTTGAGCTGCAGTCCGAAGCGATACCTATGGGTTACTCCGAATCGGACCTGATCGCCTGTGCAACAGCACTCGAAAGCACCAGTGAACACCCGATCGCCCGCGCATTCCATCACTCACACAACCCTAACGCACGACAATTCGTCTTAACAGATCATCAACGACATGCAGCCGCTGGCGTCTCAGCCCACGATGAGTCAGGGTATTGGCGTCTGGGGCACCGCCATTTTGCCAGTATCGAGGACCATAACGCCGCCCAGCCTGCAGACAGCCGTATCTGGTTAAGCCTGGATGGCATGCTACTGGCCGCCTTTTCAATCAGTGATGACCTGCGCAAGGATGCCGATAAAGCCCTGATCACACTTGAATCACTGGGCATTCGTTGTCACATACTGACCGGAGACCCCAGTGGTCAACTCGACTCCCGGCTTTCTTGGATCAACGATCTGGGCCGCTTTCACTTTGGCCTCAGTGCCGAGCAAAAACTGGCTTGGGTTAACAATCAAGCCCATGGGGGAGCCCGGGTAGGTGTGGTTGGCGATGGCATAAACGATGCCCCGGTACTTGCCGGTGCCCCGGTATCGGTTGCCATGGCATCGGGGACAGATCTCGCCAAACAGGCCGCAGATGCCCTGTTACTCAATGAAAACCTGAGTACTCTGGCGCTGGCCATCCAGGCCGCACGTAAAACCCGGCGCATCATTCGCCAGAATTTGATCTGGGCACTGGTGTACAATGGCACAGCATTACCATTGGCAGCCATGGGATGGGTTGCCCCCTGGCAAGCGGCCATAGGCATGTCACTGAGCTCCTTGCTGGTCGTGGGTAATGCCTTGCGGTTACGCCAATTTACCTGAGCAGCCAGACTGTTCATGATCCGACGGAGTAAGACTGTGGACATTTTATTGTTGCTGATACCGGTGAGCCTGCTACTGCTGCTAGTCGGTGGCGGCTTATTCTGGTGGACTGTCAACAGCGGGCAGTACGACGACCTTGACAGCCCGGCTCAGCGTATCCTGTTCGATGATGACGGTGAAATGGTGCCCGAGCGATCCGTTAAACCACAAGCAAACGGGGAGCGCACCAACCCAACCGGTGAACCCCAAGCCAAAGACCGGGAAACAGACAATTTATGATGGTTGATGCGGCCTCGGCACTGCTGATAGGCATTATTTCGGCTGGTCACTGTCTCGGCATGTGCGGTGGCCTCACTCTGGCCTTTGGCGTCCAGAGCAAAGGGCCCGGCGTGCTCCTTGCCTACAATCTGGGGCGCATAACTACCTATACCGGGCTCGGCTTCCTGCTGGGTGCCGGCCTGTCCTGGCTACCCGGCAGCCTGATTCCGGTATTGCGGTTGGTTGCTGCGGGCTTGTTGGTAATGATTGCACTCTACTACCTTAATATTGCCGCCTGGATTACTCGCCTGGAGCAACTGGCGTTGCCCCTCTGGCGACGCCTGCAACCATTGACCAAACGCTGGTTACCAGTCACCACTGTTGCGCGTGCATATCCTCTGGGTCTGATCTGGGGCTTTCTACCCTGCGGTCTGGTCTACTCTGCGATTGGCTTTGCCGCAACGGCCGCTAATCCCTGGGCCAGTGCGACCTTGATGCTGTGCTTTGGTCTGGGTACGCTGCCTGCCATGATGCTGACAGGCATAGCCGCCCGGCCGTTTCAGCGCGGTCTGAAAAATCCATGGGTGCGGCGGCTGCTCGGCACAACTCTCCTGTTTTTTGCCGCCTGGCTGGCCGTACAGGCTATCGGGATGACACACTGAGGAGCAAAATATGCACTGTATTTTTGGCTACGGCAGCCTTATTTGTGCCGACAGCCGCACCCGAACCGGTGTCAGCGGGGACGCTTATCCGGTCGAGGTGACCGGTATAGCCCGGCGCTGGTCTGTGCCCGTACCTGATTATGGCGCCACAGCACTGGGCGCGCACCCTGACCAAAAGGCCCGTTCTAATGGTGTGGTCTTTATTGTCGACGACGACAATTTATCCCGATTTGATCATCGTGAACGGGGCTACGACCGCATCCGTATTGACTGGCAGCAAGTCGATAATCTTGGCCAACGCTCATTGCCAACCGATCATCCGTTATGGGCCTATGTGGGTCACAATACCGATGATCCGATACCGGAACGCCCTATTCTGCAGACCTACCTGGATGTCATTTTAAATGGGTGTCTGGCGATCAACCCGGCCTTTGCAGAGCGTTTTATCGCGACGACCACGCCCTGGCAACACCTTCACAACGACCGCCACGCACCCGGCTATCCGCGGGCAATGAAGGATCACAGCAGACACCCCGACATTGACGCATTGCTGCATCGTACTCTGCCAGAGCTGCTCAACGCTCGCTAGAATGCTCGGTCTGCTAGAATGAACGATCAGCCATTGCAACCATAAAGCTGCGTCATCCGACACCGGAGGAACAACCATGCGATTTGACCAGATCACCCTGAAAAACCTGATCACCAGTTACCCGGACTGGCCTGAAGCGGGTGTTACATTCCGCGACCTGACGCCGCTTTTTAACGATAATCGGGCTCTGCACTTATGTGCTCATGCCTTTGTTGAGCGATACCTGGAAGCAGACATCACCCATGTAGCTGCGCTGGAAGCTCGTGGATTTATTCTCGGCAGTATCATCGCCTATCAGTTGAACCTTCCGATTATTTTAGTGCGCAAGAGCGGCAAACTTCCCGGCCAGGTCGCGTGTGAACGGTTCATGCTGCCCCATGGTGAACGCAGCCTTGAACTACAGAAGGGTTGCTGTGGCGACGGTGACCGGGTCTTGATCTTTGACGACCTGATTGCAACCGGCGGTTCAGCGTTGGCCGCATCAACACTGATTCAGAGCCAGGGTGCGCAGGTGACAGAGGCTGCCGCCGTAGTAGACCTGCCTGATATGGGGGGCGTCGATCTGCTGGGTGAGGCCAATATCCCGACGTTCACTTTGCTGGCCTACGAAGGCAAATAGCAGTAGAACCACCGTTTTAGGTGGCTTCTTGAGCGTAAAACTTGTGCCGGATGAGCTAAGCTGGTAGAAAATGCGCCCGCATTAAATTCCGCCATACAGGTAAGTATTTAGGCATGACCACCTCGTTAACAGACGTCAAAACGTTCACCAGGCAGTCCTCGGAGTCCCCTTCAGGGTCTGGCGGGAAGAAGGCCAAATCTGAATTCAACAAGGTACAAAAACGATTGCGCCGTGAAACCGGCCGGGCCATCGCCGACTTCAATATGATTGAGGAGGGCGACAACGTTATGGTGTGCCTGTCAGGCGGCAAAGACTCTTACACCATGCTTGATATTCTAATCAGTCTGCAACGCAGTGCACCGGTGAATTTTGATTTGATTGCCGTCAACCTTGATCAGAAACAGCCAGGATTCCCCGAGGACATTCTGCCCAACTACCTAAAACAACTTGGTGTGCCCTACCATATTCTGGAACGCGATACTTACAGCATCGTTCAGGAAATGGTCCCTGAGGGTAAAACCACCTGTGGTATCTGTTCACGATTGCGGCGTAGTACCATTTACGCCTATGCCGACCAGATTGGCGCCAGCAAAATCGCGATGGGTCACCACCGTGACGACATTACGGAAACGCTTTTCCTGAACATGTTCTACGGTGGAAAACTCAAAGCCATGCCGCCCAAATTACTGAGCGACAGCGCCACCAATGTGCTGATTCGACCCCTGGCTTATTGCCGTGAATCGGATATAGAACGTTTCGCCACATTCAAGCAATTTCCAATCATTCCGTGCAATCTCTGTGGCACTCAGGAAAACCTGCAGCGTCAGGCGATCAAAGCCATGCTACAGGGGTGGGAGAAAGAGTTTCCAGGCCGAGTCGATAGTATTTTCCGCTCCATTCAGAATGTAGCACCATCACAGCTTGCTGACCGTGATCTGCATGATTTTGTCTCGTTGCAAGCAACCGGAATCTCTCTGATACCGACCAGTGCAGGTGGTGAATTCGGTCCTTTGGCTCAAACCTCGGTTAATACCTGGGTTCCGGACAGCGAGCATTGACTCCAGAGCGCAGGCTTTGGTGGTTTCTGCTGGCAATCGCACCTGATTCAGCTACCATGATAAGTAGACAATAGTAATTCGTAAGAAAAACCCGAGAGTCTGGAGCAAACGCCCCGTGAAGCTGAAACCTCATTGCAGCACCTGCAGTTTACATCCTCTGTGCCTGCCACTGGCACTGAATGGGCAGGAAATGGATCAACTTGATGCGATTATTCGTCGAGGGCGTCCGGTGCGAAAAGGGGAAATCCTCTTTCATCAGGGCGACCCATTCAATTCGATTTTTGCGGTTCGGACCGGCACCATCAAGACGTTCACTCTGACTCAGGATGGCGAAGAGCAGATCACCGGGTTTCACCTTGCCAGCGAACTGGTCGGACTCGACAGTTACGATTCAATCAACTACACCGCAACCGCCAAAGCATTGGAAACCTCTAATATTTGTGAAATTCCGGTAGACCGGCTCGACGATCTCTCTGGTCAAATGCCTCAGTTGCGTCGCCAGCTGATGCGGTTAATGGGAAAAGAATTGCGCGAAGAGCAGCAAATGATGATGTTGCTCAGCAAAAAAAGCTCGGAAGAAAGGCTTGCTTCGTTTCTGCTCAACCTGGCCGCACGCTTCAAGCGCCGTGGCTATTCCGGCACCAATTTCAGACTGACTATGTCTCGCAGCGACATCGCAAACTATCTGGGCATGGCGGTTGAAACCGTCAGTCGCATTTTCACCCGCTTTCAGAAGCAGGGGATTCTGGGAAACGGTGACAGCGCCAAAGACATCATCATAGCGAATCTTGTTGCCCTGACTAACCTGGCCAGTCTGGCCGACTGTGAGCGCATCGAGCTGGGTATCAGTGCCTGATCCGGTAAAAAATTGATCAGCGTCAATTGTATCGCCGCATTTGACTGACCCAGATCACCTCCCACAACCTAGGCTCCCTTACACTGTATTCAATTATTCAGCGCATGGGAGCCTGATCATGTATATAGACACTGTTGTTTTCGCCAGTTTGCTGACCGTTGGTCTGATGTTCGGTTTTATGGGTATTTGGGGTTTCGTGGTTTACAAGGGACTGCACAAAGAAGAAAAAGATAACTGAAATGACGGGCCCTTGCTTTCGAGGGGCGCTACAAGGTGCCCTCGATCCAGGCCTTGCGATACCGATTGATCATCCAACCGGCGATCGAAAAGCCGGGCGGTATCTTCGGCAGGGCATTGATGGAAAACCAGCCTGCATCCGCAATCTCGTCTTCCTGAAGCCGTATATCGCCACCATCATACTCGGCCCAGTACCCCAACATTAACTGATGCGGAAAGGGCCATGTCTGGCTGCCCTGATAACGCAGGTTAGTGACGCTGACGCCCACTTCTTCCAGAACCTCACGGTGCACTGCTTGCTCGGCCGACTCGCCTGTTTCTATGAATCCGGCCAGCGTGCTGTACCAGCCGCGCGATCGATTACGCACCCCCTGGGCCAGCAAAACCTCGGCCCCGCGAGTAATCAATACAATGATGCATGGACTGACCCTGGGGTAGAACCGCAACCGGCAGGGCTCACATACCATCGCGGGCTCCCCGGCGAGCCCGTGTGTCTGCTGGCCGCACTGACCGCAAAAACGGTGTTGGCGGCGCCAGTCGAGCAACCCTCTGGCTCGGGCAGCCAGCATAAAAGCGGTTTCACTGATGCCAGCGACATCGCGTAATGCCTGTGTAGCCACATTGGCTGATGAGGCTATCCGGCCGGTGTAATATCTATGACCGTCCAGCAAGCCCACAAACTCCTCCTCCTTCCAGGAAAATTGAATATCTCGTCGCTCGTGGATATGGCTGTTTCCGTTTAAAACCAGCTCATCACCATGCCACAACATTATCCGGTCAGTAGGCGCTTGCTCCGGGGCCTTTCCCGGTAATTCAATTCGATGTTGACCTAATTCGTATAGCACCTGATTGCCTCTGTCTGTAACGTCTATAACTGGCTGGCCGAGGTGGAATTATTGCTTACCGGACGCTGACAGGAGCGGTAACGTCAGTCGCACAGCACCGTCTTCATCGCGAATAGCATTGAAACCAAAACGACGGCCCAGCATCAACATGGGAGTATTTTCTGACAACACATCGGCCACCACTGCGCCAACCCCCTGCCTGGCTGCGTAATCCAGTGTTTTCTGCATCAGACGACTGCCAAGCCCGGTACCCTGAAACGTTGTGGACACCATGATCGCAAATTCCATTTCGTTGGTATTAACGTCGGTCCACAATCGTATTTCACCTACGATCGAGCGTTTGGACAAAGCCACAAAAACCATTTCACGGCGATAGTCGATCTGGCACAGTGTCGCCAGCTCACGATGTTCAAAATGCAATCGACTGCCAAAGAAGCGCAAACGCAAGGATTCAGCATCGAACCGACCGTAGAACAATTTCAGTTGGGGCTCATCTTCACCCCGGATCGGTCTCAATGTAACCAATTGGTTGCCTTTCAGCGTGACGGTCTCGACCATCTCACTCGGATACGGATTCAGAGCAGGCCGCTGGAGCTCACCGATACACGCTGCAACACCAATCACCAACAAACTATCACCCGGTTGCAACAACACGTTGGCTTCCAATCCGGCCAGTTGTGGCCAGTCTATAACCATTTGCGCCATGGCTTTGAGGGCTCGTACCAGTTGCACCAGATCATGTTCCAGATCCTCGCTACGCTCGGCCAGCACCTGATACCCGTGTGAACGCATAATCATCTGGCGTGCCAGCGAACTGTTCAGAGGTGGCAATGCGACCTGACGGTCAGCCAGCATGTCGGCTCTGGAGCCGCCCTCGCCAAACACAATAAGCGGACCATAGTCGTCGTCCCGGGTCATACCAAGGCTGAATTGCAAGTGGTCCATCTTGCGCCTCATGGGCTGCACGCCCCAGCCCAAGGTCCTGCTATTCGGGAATTGTTCACTCTTTTCGGTCGCTAGTAATTGCCGGGCATCACGCAACTCATCTTCATTGGCTAGCTCAATGCGAACGCCACGCCAACGCTCTGACGGGGCCGTATCATAGGCAAATGGATAGCAATAAGCCTCGTGTACCAGTCGCAAAGAAGCCGGAAAATAGCGCGGAGTCAGGCGTTGCACTACCTGTTCAAAATCAACTCCGAACGTACTGTCCACCAGACTGAAACCGTATAAACGCATCAGGGCACGGGCCTCTGCCCACGTGAAGTAGCGCCGGCCCTGCTCTGCAATCTGACGGAACAAATCCTGACCTGGCTGACGATCCGGTACAAACCCTAGTGACGTTGAACTTGGGGTTTCACGCAGTCGCTCCTGAGCCAATTCGTGACGAGCCACAATAAAAAAGGCATCTACCGCATCGTTCGGTGAATCGAAATTCAGCAAACCAGCCTGATCAAAACGCTTGCGAGCCTCAACGATACTGACACCACCCATAAAACAGGTCAGATACATCCGGCGGCTGCGTTTGATATAGGGTTGCAGATGGTTTGCGACCTGCGTGCTGTCAGAACGCTGGTTGGGGCTGTGAATCACCAACACGCCCCCTATTGCCGAATCACGTTCCAAAACCTTAAGCACTTCCAGGTAATCCTCTCCCGAGGCCTCGGGAGGCAGAATGGCCGGGTTATAACCGGTCTCATCCGCATACCAGAGGGATGGTAGCTGCTTCTTATGATCCGAGATCCGGGCCAGCTCACCGCCCAGCGCCTGCAATCGCTGGCTCGCCAGCATGGCAGTGCCCAGACCATTACTGACGATGGCCAGGTTAGTACGATGTAACGGCCGGGCCCTGGACAACACTTCCAGACCGCTGAATAGCCCATCTGCGCTATCGACCTGCAGCACACCGGCCCGGGAGAAATATTCATCATCAACCGGGCGACGATCAACCAGACCAAGGGGAACGCTAAGCCTAGCCTGGGTACGAATTGCCAGTACTTTTTTGGAGCGTGCCGCAGCACGCAGTGCAATCAACAGCCGGTTTGCATCCCTGATGTGTTCGAGATGAATCAGAATGGAGCGTACCCGTCTGTCAGTGGATAAATAATCGACGATATCGGAAATTCGCAAGTCGGCACTTGAGCCCACGGTCAGAAAATGGGAAAACCCGATGCCCCGGGCTCCGGCCCAGTCAAGCAGGGCTGACCCCAGTGACGCTGAATGGCCAACGTAGGCCGACTGCCCGGGCAAAGCATTCAGATGTGCAAAACTGGCATTCAGATGCTCATCAGGCACCAGCACGCCCATACAGTTTGGCCCCAGGATACGAATATTGAGCTCTTGCGCCAGTTTCAAAATACGGTCGTTCAGGGTCGTGCCCAATGACAATCTGCGGGAAAGACCACCGGTCAGAATGATTGCTGCTCGAATGCCTACCCGGCCCAGTTGGCGCATCACCCGCAGTAACGACTCTGGTGGCAGACAGATAACGGCCAAGTCAACCGGGTGCGGAATTTCGCGCACATAGCGATAAGCCGGATCGCCAAAAACCGTTTTGTATCCTTTGATGTTCACCGCATAAAGCGGATGCGGATAGTTGCCCTGTCTTAGGTTTTGCATAACCACAGCCCCCATGCTCCCCTGCGTTTCTGAGGCCCCTATTACAGCAATGGATTTGGGTTGAAAAAAATTACTCAGATCGGGCATTCTGCCACCAAAGTAGAAGGAGTGTGGGCTGGGTACGATGTAGCCCCTCGTCTAATGTAGTCGTATACTGACTGTACTTTCAATGGTGATCCCTGATGATTCCAACAGCTTTGCTCCATCATGCGGTGTACCACTTGCACGATATGGGGAACGATCATCCCGAGACACCGCAACGCCTAGACGCTATTCTCAATCAGCTTGAGGCCAGCGGGTTGGGTGCTCAAATGTGCCACCGGGAAGCGCCGCTGGCTACAAAAGAAGCCGTCTTACGAGTGCATCACCCGATCTATGTTGAGCAGCTTGAACGAATCAGCCCTTCGCATGGCCTTATTCTGGCCGATCCCGATACACTGATGGGCCCTTATACCTGGGAGGCCAGCTACCGGGCCGCTGGTGCCGGTATTCAGGCTGTAGACGACATAATGGCTGGACAATACACGCGTGCATTTTGTGCGGTTCGGCCACCTGGCCACCATGCTGAACCCGCTTCGACCATGGGTTTCTGTTTTTTTAACAACATCGCCGTCGCCGCACAACATGCGCGCCATCACCATGGGCTGAAACGCGTCGCCATTATCGATTTCGATGTGCACCAGTGTAATGGCACCATCGAAGCGTTTGCCGATGAACCCGATGTTTTGGTCTGCAGCAGTTTCCAGCATCCATTCTACCCGAACACCCATTGGCAAAGCAGTCACCCGCACATGATCCTAACCCCACTGGTTGCGTTCGCCACTATTGACGATGTCAAGGAAGACTGGGAAGCACGCTGGAAGCCGGCACTGCAGGCCCACCAGCCGGAAATGATTTTTATCTCGGCCGGTTTTGATGCGCATACGCTCGACCCCATGGGCCAGTTGAACTGGCAGACAGAAGACTATTATTGGATCACCCAAGTGATTATGGAACAAGCCGATCAATTGTGTCAGGGCCGTGTCGTATCCATGCTAGAGGGAGGCTATCACCTTAAAGCCCTGGCCAAATCGGCTGAACAGCATATTAGAGCCTTAATGGGCTGTTGATGCAGATTACCCACCAGCATGCGGATCAACATCCAGCTCCCGGTAAGGCACCTCATTGTCGGGCTCTTCCAGACTGATTCGCCCCAGTACACCATTGCGCATTTCCTTCAGGATAATCTCGCTGACTTTATGCCAGTCTACTTCACGACCTTTAATGCAGGCGCGCTTGCGTGCGATAGCCTCCATACAATCCATTGCACCTTCAGGAATGCTGTCGAGTTTGTATCGCTCGATTAACCGCTGCGGATAGCGTTGCATCAGGTAGTCGACGGCAAACAGTGCGATGTCTTCGTATTCAACCGCCGTGTCACGAATAGCCCCGGAGGCGGCTAACCGGTAGCCGCCGACCTCGGATTCGGGCGAGGGCCACATAATGCCAGGGGTATCCATCAGCGTGAAATCATCGGCGATCTGAATGCGTTGCTGGCGACGGGTGACAGCCGGTTCATCGCCAACTCTGGCAATGCGCCGGCCGACCAGGCCATTGATAAGCGTCGACTTACCGACGTTGGGAATGCCTACCACCACCGTACGAACCGGCTTGCCAATTCCGCCACGATAGGGCGCAAGCTTGCGGCATAAATCAGGAATTTTGGCAATTTGACGGCGATCAGTCATGACAATGGGTAAAACGGTTATGTTGGCGTCGTCACTGTAATAGCGGCGCCAGGCTTCAGTAACCTCGGGATCAGCCAGGTCGTCCTTACTGAGTAGACGCACCACCGGTTTGTCTCCACGCGCTTTGGCAATGACCGGATTCATGCTCGATTTGGGCAACCGTGCGTCGAGCACTTCAATAACTACATCGATGCCCGGCATGATTTCTTTGATTTGTCGCCGGGCTTTATTCATGTGCCCCGGAAACCAATTTATTTTTGCCATCGAGGCTGTTACCTGCTATCTAAAAGACCGCAGTGTACCACAGCGTAGCCGCCAACTGCTTCGGCCTTAGGGAGGCTCCCAATAATTCACGCGGAGCTTGCGTGAACTATTCAACGCCGCCCTTGCAGACCCCCCGTATGCAGAATGCCAAGCCGTTGCTGACGCAACTCAGGTTCATCAGCAAGCCGCTGCTCGAGGGCAAGAAAGACTTTACTGGTATAGACCGGATCCAATTCGATACCCTCCCGCTGCTCGAATTGGGTAATAAAAGCGGTTTGCGAGTCCGTAGCTTTTCCAAAACCACGTCCGGCATGACCGGTCCACAATTCATATTGCTCAGGAGTGACTCCCGACTCGGCGAGTTTGCCGATCAGGTCAATATACTGGCCAGGATCGCGATAGACCGGCACACCAATAACCCGAGTTCCAGGTGGAGCAGCCTTAGCAAGCCCCGCCAGAGTGGTACCTGATCCTACCGGGCAAATCAGGGCATCCAGATCATCTCCTGCCAGGCGCCACCAATGAGCAGAGCCGTCAATGGCCTCAGAGGACCAGCCACCTTCGGGAATGAACAGACTGGACTCATCAGGACATGCCCACTGCTCGAACTCGGCCGTACCCCGCAGTCTGTAATGGTCACGCTCCAGAAACACCAGGGTCATACCCCAGCGCTGACAGTCTCTCAGGGTTGCAGACCAGACCCCAGGCTCAGGACCTCTTACCAGTCCTGTCGTAAAAACCCCAAGAACCCATCCGGCATAAGCCAGTGCATGCAAATGATTAGAATAGGCCCCACCCACCGAAACCAGTTGTCGAACGCCCAACTGACAAACACGTTGCAGCCAGGGAAGTAGTTTGAACCATTTATTGCCAGAAATTATGGGATGCAGATGATCGCCCCGAACTGTGTAAACCAGCGGTGACTGCGACCAGGGCGTCCGGTCAACGGTCAGCAACTGTGGATCTGCGGGGAGACGGGAGTCACTCAACAAACACCGATCGCCTTTACTGAT
>Ga0307975_1000134_pt1 | contig 40772 bp, 37 predicted proteins | sample OrgLakmetagen917_FD_201825 | JGI IMG/M metagenome (GOLD analysis project Ga0307975, IMG submission 201825) | Saline water microbial communities from Organic Lake, Antarctica - #917 | ecosystem: Environmental > Aquatic > Non-marine Saline and Alkaline > Saline | place: Antarctica: Organic Lake... | reverse complement strand
CCAGTGTGCTGATGGCGTTGCTCAGCGACCTGACTCGTGAGGAGCAGCGCACCAAAGCCATGGCGACGGTGGGGGTGTCTATCGGGCTCTCATTTTCCTTGTCTCTGGTTCTTGGCCCTTTACTTGGTTCTGCTTTCGGCCTTGCCGGTATTTTTTACGCGACGGCCGGGCTGGCACTGATTGCGATGCTGATTGTGTCCCGGTTGGTGCCGACGCCTCATCAGCACACCGTCAGCGCTGATACCCAGCCCGCCAGGAAGATGCTGGGCAGGGTGCTGGCTGATCCACGCCTGCTTCGGCTGGATTTTGGCATCTTCGCGCTGCACCTGGTTCTGACGGCTATTTTTCTGGTATTCCCTACCTTGTTGCAGGATCAGTTCGGCTTGCCATCCTCAGCCCACTGGTGGTTTTATCTGACGGTGGTGGTTATGTCTTTTTTTGCCATGATTCCCTTCATTATTGTTGGCGAGAAAAAACGCAAGATGAAGCCGGTTCTGTGTGGTGCCATCACGATGCTGACCCTCAGCACCGCTGCCATCGGCTATCTCTCCCAGTCGTTGATGGGGGCCTGGGCTGTTCTGTTCTTCTTTTTTATGGCGTTCAATCTGCTGGAGGCAAGCCTGCCGTCCCTCGTCAGCAAGGAATCGCCGGCGGCAGCCAAGGGCACGGCGATGGGAGTTTATTCTACCGCCCAGTTTATGGGTGCTTTCCTCGGTGGGTCGCTGGGTGGTGTATTGCTGCAACAGGCCGGATTACAAGGCGTGATCTGGCTGATGGTCGGTGTGCTTATGCTGTGGCTTCTGGTCGCGTTGACCATGCCCGCGCCGGGCCACACGGCAAGTTTCGTGGTACAGTTGCGGCACCAGGCACCGGCTCAGTTTGATGATATTGACGAAAGCCTGCGGCGGCTGCCCGGCGTGCAGGATGTTGTTATTCTGGAAGACGCTGACACGGCTTATCTGAAGGTTGACCGGAGCCAGTTTGATGCAATGCGGCTTGCGGACTTTCCATTTGTCCGGCCGGTAAACGAAATCTGAACTTAGGTTGCCCGAAGGGATAGCGGGCATACCAACAACGCATAATCAGGAGCGAACCATGGCACGAGGCGTAAACAAGGTTATTCTGATCGGTAATCTGGGGCAGGACCCTGAGACCCGCTACACCCCGAACGGGAATGCGGTGGTCAATCTGAACATGGCAACCGACGAAAGCTACAAAGACCGTCAGACCGGTCAACTGGTTCCCAAGACCGAGTGGCACCGCATCGTTATGTTCGGCAAGATTGCCGAAGTAGCGGGCCAATACCTCCGCAAAGGCTCAAAGGTCTACATTGAAGGCAAACTCCAGACCCGCAAGTGGCAGGGTCAGGACGGCCAGGACCGCTACACCACGGAAGTCGTGGTGGATATTAACGGCCAGATGCAGATGCTGGATAGTCGCGGCGGCGGCGGCGACGGCGCGAGCCAGGGAGCGCCCGCGGGTCGCCCTCAGCAGTCAACCCCGGCGCCAGCCCAGAATCAGCAACCGGAGCAGCCTTCCAAGGGCAGCATGCCGGAACCCATTGATGATTTTGACGACGATATTCCGTTTTAGGATAAATTGTCTCGCTGCAAGCCCCGACCATTCGGGGCTTGCTTGCGTTGCCGAGTTGCAAAAAGTAACGTAAATTGTTCGAAAAACATGGAATTACATTGAATAGTTCAACTATTATTCAAGTAATATCCATAATTGCTCATTTTTTTGAGTGCTGAGGCTGGCGAGTGATCCGTGGCTTAATAACAAAAATAACCGGTCGTTCTAAACGTCGACAACGGGTGTTTCTCGAGATTCGCCCCGACGGCATTGCCTGGGCGACGCCTGACGGCGAGATCGGCTTTATAGAATGCTCCGCAGCCAGGCGAGAGCAGGAATTGAGTGCGGCTGTCGATCAGCACGGCTGGGCCGATGCACCCGCGACGCTGGTTTTGCCGCTGGACCAGTATCAGGTCTTCCAGGTCGAACGCCCCGAAGGTATTGAGCAATCCGAGCTGGGTGACGCCCTCAAATGGAAACTGAAAGAGTTTCTTGATTTCAGTCCCTCCGATTCTGTATCCGACGTATTTGCTTTCCCCGAAGACGCGTCCCGTAACCGTGGCATTCTGGTCAACGTGGTGGCCGCCCGCAAATCCCTTGTGCGCGAGCTGATCCAGCTGATTAACGCCTGCGGCCTTGAGCTTGTCGCCATTGATATTGCCGAGCTGGCGCTGAGCCATCTCGTGGCCCGGCTGGATGTGAACCAGCGCGGCGCCGCGCTGGTTCACATGCGCGGGCGTTACGGGCAGATGGTCGTGTGCAAGGGCAACATGTTGTATCTGTCCCGCCGCCTGGACGTCTCGATTGACGATCTGCACGATGCCTCGCAACAGGAAAATGCAGTCCAGTCTCTCGCACTGGAAATGCAGCGCTCCCTGGATTACTACGAAAGCCAGCTCGGGCAGGTTCCGCCGGCCAAAATCCAGTTTGTTACCCAGGACACGTCCTTACCGTTGTCGTCGATGCTTGGTTCATACGTTGCCAGCGGTGTTGAGGCTCTGGACTGGGCAGGCCTGGGCCTGGAGGATGCGATCGACAGCCGCTGTCTCTCGGTCTGGAGTGCTTGCCTCTCTGCGCCCGAGGCTAAGGTTGACCGGCCACAGCAGATCAACCTTTATACCGAGGAACTGCGTCCGACAAAGGAAAAGATGCAGGCGGTAACAGCGGTGGTGATTTTGGCACTGGCCCTCGGGGGCCTGGCGGTTGCTGCCGGATTCGTGCGCTATCAGAACGCGCAACTGACGGATCAGCTTGCGTCCCGGCAGCAACAGGTCGAAAGGCTGGAGCAATCAGTGGCGCAACTGACGCAGGAAGCCGGGTCCCGGCAGCCGGATCCGCAGGTTGAAGCAGCGCTGAGCAGGGTGACCGAAACCCTTGTCCGGCGGCAGCGTTTGCTGGCTCAGGTAGAGAGCCTGATGTCGGACGACACGGCGGGTTTCGCCGCCCCTCTGTCGGCGCTGGCCAGGCAAGTCCCCGGTGGCGTCTGGCTGACAAGAATTCGCCTGAATGCCCAGAATGGCGACGTTGGGCTGAGCGGACGAGCGCAGGCCGGAAGGCTGGTGCCCTCTTATCTTGAAGCGCTGGGCGAGGAACCCGCTTTTCAGGGTAAAACCTTTGGTACGTTCCGGCTTGAACGAAGTGACCAGGGCAGCTGGATCGAATTTCGCGTGGCCACCAATGAAAGCGCGGGAGGTGAACCATGAGCGAGGCTCTCAAGCAGTCATGGGATAAAGGCGCCACCTGGTTCAACGAGAGGCCCGTCCGCGAGCGGCTACTGATCACGGTAACCAGCCTGGTTCTGTTGCTGGTTGTGGTCTGGGAGCTGGCGATAGCCCCCGTACTTACCAGCAACAACGAACTGACGACCCGGTTGAAGAGCCTGGAGCAGCAGCAACAGTCATTGCTTGAGCAGCAGCAAACGCTTACCGAGCGCCTGTCATCCGATCCGTCCCAGGAGCTCAGAGAGCGCCTCGCATCCCGGCAGTCAAGGTTGGACCGGCTGGATGCCGAGCTGGCGGATACCACCGGAAAGCTGATTGCCCCGCGTGCCATGGTCAGGCTTTTACAGGATATGCTCGTCGCCCAGGAAGAACTGGAACTGGTGGCGGTTGAGTTGCTGTCGCCCACGCCGATTTTTGATCAGCAGAAAGAACAGAAAGAGAAAACCGCAGAGGCTGACCCGCAAGCAGCCAAGCCACTGCTTTACGCTCATGATGTTGAGCTGGTCATCCGGGGTGGCTATCTGGATGTGCTCAATTACGTCGATGCTTTGGAGGGCATGGATGATCGATTGGGCTGGGTTTCACTGGACTACCAGATGCTTGAATATCCCAATAATGAGATTCGCATCCGTGTCCGCACACTGAGCCTTGACCAAGCCTGGTTAGGAGTCTGATATGGCACCCAATCGTTACTCTCGCGGCTGGATGCCTGTTCTTCTCGCACTGGTGTTGTTGCCCGCAGAAGCTCATGCTCTGCAAGACCCGACCCGGCCCAACGGATTCCGGGCGCCGCAGGCTGAGCCGGCGCAGCAACGTTCATTTGATCTGGCCTCTATCATCATCGGTGCGGATCGGAAGATTGCAGTAATAAACGGGCAGGCCCGCCGGGAGGGCCAGACCTTTGAGGGAGTCCGCCTCAGGCGGATTTACCCGGACCGGGTAGAGCTGGTCGATCAGGGACGAGTACGCATTCTAAGGCTTGATACCCTTCCGCAAGTGCGGAGTTCTCAATGAGACAGAAACGAGCAGCTATGACACTGAATAAGACACTAATCAGCTTTTTGCTGGCTGGCGCCCTGGCCGGATGCAGCAGTAATCCTCTGCCGCGCACCAGCCAGGCAACGTCCACCGATGCTGCTCACGCCATTGACGATGAGCTGGCAGCAGCGGAAGGCAAAGAGGACGTTGCCCGGCCCGCAGGCGGCAGCGCAGCATCCGCGATGAACGAATCACTCAGTCAGGCGCTTTTACCGCCTCTGACCAGCGGCAGCGACAGTGACGACCGGTTCGACATCAACGCCCGTGGCCTGGAAGCGGGTCCGTTTTTTGAGGCGCTGGTAGAGGGCAGCCGCTACAACGTCGTGGTGTATCCCGACGTGGACTCGCTGATTGACCTTCGCCTGCGGGATGTAACGGTGCCTGAGGTAGTGGATATCGTGGGCGAGCTTTATGGCCTTCAGATCGAACGCAACGGACGGCTGTTCCAGGTCAAGGCGAGCGGCATACAGACGCAGATTTTCCCCATTGATTATCTGAACTTCAAGCGCAGCGGTGGCTCTGAAACCCGTGTCAGTTCCGGTCAGGTCAGTAGTTCACGGAACAGTTCCGGCAGCTCTGGCAATTCCAGCGGACAGTCCGACACATCGAGTCTTGTAGGCACTCAGATTTCCACGGAAACCGAGTCCAATTTCTGGCAGGACATTCAACGTTCCCTGCAAATGATTGTGGGAACGGAGAATGGTGGCCAGGTGATCATCACCCCAGGCGCAGGGCTGGTGATGGTCCGCGCTGATGGTGACTCACTCTCGCAGGTAGAGGAATACCTTCGCCGCACTCAGCTGATCATGCAGCGCCAGGTCGTGCTGGAAGCAAAAATTCTGGAAATCGGCCTGAACGAAGGCTATCAGCAAGGCGTTAACTGGTCTGACATCCAGAGTGCCTCGTCGGTAACCGCAAGCGACGGCTTGCCGGCCGACTTTACAGCCCAGTCACTTGCAGGGCAGGCGATACAGACGGCAGATATTGGAGGGCTTTTTTCAGCAACGTTCAGGGAAGGTACCTTCACGGCGCTTATTGAACTGCTAGGCGAACAGGGTAACGTTCAGATTCTTTCCAGCCCCCGTATCTCGACGGTGAATAACCAGAAAGCAGTGATTAAGGTAGGCACCGACGAGTTCTTCGTGACCGATATTGATTTCCAGGATGACAGTTCCGGCAGCACCTCATCGGACAGTACGTCGACTTCGGTGGAGCTCACGCCGTTTTTCTCGGGCATTTCGCTGGATGTGACTCCGCAGATTGCGGAAGACGGCACCGTTATTCTTCATGTTCACCCGTCGGTCAGTGAAGTCAATGATCAGGAAAAACTGATTACCGTGGGCGACCGCGATGTGACGCTGCCATTGGCCAGAAGTACGGTTCGGGAAACCGACAGTGTCATTCGGGCAGAAAGCGGTCAGATCGTCGTGATCGGTGGTCTGATCCAGAACTCCAGTGAAGACAGCAATTCCGCCGTGCCCTTCTTTAGCGAAATACCGATTCTGGGTGAGCTCTTCAAACAGCGTCGTTTTCAGTCTACCAAGAGTGAGCTGGTCATTCTGCTTCGCCCGGTGGTCGCTGGTATTGAGGAAATGGAGGCGGATGTTTCCGCAAGCCGGGAGCGCATGAGCGTTCTCCGCGAAGTGCTGGAATCATCACAGTCCACCATCCCTCAGGCCGAGAACCGCGAACGTTAGCATGTATGAATCCCATTTCGGACTGCAGGAAGCACCGTTTGCATTGACGCCCAACACCCGCTATTTCCTGCGGGCGCGCAGCCATAATGATGCGCTGGAATTATTGTTGGTGGCGCTGCGGGAACGGGAAGGTTTTATCAAGATCACCGGCGAAGTAGGCACCGGTAAAACCCTGCTTTGCCGGTTGCTGCTCAACGAGCTGGAGCACAAAGCCTATACGGCTTATATTCCCAACCCGCATCTGACTCCGGAAACGCTTTACGCCGCCGTAGCCGAAGAGCTGGGCGTGGATGTAGACGCCTGCGCGAATACCCATCAGATTCTCAAAGCGCTGAACCAGCGGCTGATCGCCTTGGCGATAGATCAGCGCCCGGTGGTGTTGGTGATTGATGAAGCCCAGGCCATGCCGGAAGACACCATTGAGGCTCTGCGGCTGCTGACGAACCTTGAAACCGAGAGCATTCGCCTGCTGCAGGTGGTGTTGTTCGGTCAGCCAGAGCTGGACGAGCTGTTGAAGCGCGAGAGCCTTCGTCAGTTGCGCCAGCGCATCACTTTCCAGTACCGGCTGGCACCGCTCGACAAAGTTCTGGTTGCCCAGTATCTGCGACACCGGCTTGCCCAGGCGGGCTACAACGGCGGGGACCTGTTTACCCCGTCGGCGCTCCGGCTGGTCACCCGGTCGACTGGCGGTATCCCCAGGCTGGTGAATATCATCGCCCACAAATCAATGCTGGCGGCCTGGGGTAAAGGTGATCGGCAGGTGGCCCGGGCCCACGTCATGATGGCCATCCGTAACACCGACAGCGCTCAGATGCCGAACCCGCTGGTGAGGTGGTTATGAGCCTGCTGAATAACGCACTTCGCGAAGCAGAAGAACGGCAGCGGCGTCCGGACATAACCGGAGCCTACACAGGTATCGTCCATGAAGGCCATAGCGGACAGCGCAGGCTCGTGGTACTGGTATTTCTGCTGGCGTTCGGCCTCGCGGCGGCTGGTCTCTACTGGTTTGTCATGATGAATCCTTCCGCGCCTGAGCGGTCAGAGGAGAGTGTCGGGGAGAGAGTCGAAGAGAGTACCGAAGAGAGAGCCGAGGAGAGTGTCCAGCAAGGCGAGGTCGAGCGTGCGCCAGCTGTGAACGATGAGGCTATCGCACCCAGACCTGTAACTGAGCCCCCCGAACCCAAACCTCCGGCGCCGGAACTCCCGAAATCAGAAGCGCCGAAGCCTCAAAAGCCTGAACCGGAGGCAATAGAGGTGCAGGCAGTTTCGGTCCCTGAGCCAACCGCGGATGTCTCAGAACCAGAGCCAAAGCCGGCGCAGGCTCCGACCATGAAAACCACACCGAAAAGCCCCAGGGCCATTGATCGGCAAACCGCAAAAGAGCTTGAGAGTCTGGTTGCCAGCGGGCGTATGGTCGAAGCGGAACGTCGCCTTACAAGCCTGATTCAGACCCAGGCTGCGCCGCGCAGCCGGTTTATGGTGGCGCGGGCGTTGGTGGTTGATGGCGAAATCCAGCGGGCACTGAACTGGTTGCCCGAAGCAGTGGCAGCCGGTGATTCTACCCTGAGAATGCTGCGCGCCAGAGCGCAGCATGCCGATGGCAGGCTGGATGCTGCAGTGGCGACGCTGGTATCGAATGTGCCTGCGGTTTCCGAACAGCCGGAATACCGGGTAACGCTGGCTACCTTGCTGCAACAGCAGGGGCAGGGCCAGGAAGCGGCTGCCCACTGGGCAGAGCTGATTGCCTGGAACGACAGCCGCGCACCCTGGTGGGTCGGCCTTGCGATAGCACTGGAAGATCAGGGCGAAACCCGCGGCGCCACCCGGGCTTACGAGCAGGCCGTTGCGTTGCCGGGCCTGCCACCGTCGCTGGCTGATTATGTGCAGCGCAGGCTGCAGTCACTGAGGGCGAGATGATCGATGGCTGAACCAAAGAAAAAGATCAGAATCGGCGATCTGCTGGTTCAGAACGAAGTCATCACTGAGCAACAGTTGATGACCGCCTTGCGTGAGCAGAAAAGCACCGGCCGCAAGCTTGGGCGGACACTGATCAATCTGGGCTATGTGGAGGAGGACAATCTTCTCAACATCCTGTCTAGTCAGCTTGATGTGCCCTTTGTGCAACTGCGCCACTATCAGTTCAACAACGACCTGGTGAAGAAACTTCCGGAAGCCCTGGCGCGCCGTTTCCGCAGCATTGTGCTGGCGGAACAGAAAGGCGAGTTGCTGATCGGCATGGCCGACCCGCTTGATATTTTTGCCTACGACGAACTGGTCAGAGTGCTTAAGCAGCCGATCAAACAGGCGGTTGTGCGGGAGAGCGAACTGCTCAGTACGCTGGACCTGGTTTACCGGCGCACGGAGGAAATTGCGTCCCTGGCGGAAGAGCTTGAAGACGAACTGGGTGATGACGCCTTCGACCTGGCGGACTTGTCTGCCGAGTCCGAAAGCGCCGAAGCGCCGGTTGTAAAACTGCTTCAGACACTGTTTGAAGACGCGGTTCAGGCCCGCAGTTCTGATATTCATATCGAGCCGGACGAAACCGTGGTGCGGATTCGTCAGCGGGTGGACGGTGTGTTGCAGGAACAGGTGATGAAGGAAAAGCGCGTTAACTCGGCGCTGGTTCTTCGCCTGAAACTGATGGCCGGGCTGAACATTTCGGAAAAACGGATTCCCCAGGACGGGCGCTTCAACGTGCGGGTCAAAGGCCGCAGCATCGACGTGCGGGTGTCCACCATGCCGGTGCAGTATGGCGAGTCTGTGGTGATGCGTTTGCTGGACCAGAGTCAGGGCATGCTGAACCTGGACAGCACCGGAATGCCGCCGAAGTTGCTGGAACGCTTCCGGCGCATGATCAAAAAACCCCATGGCATGATTCTCGTCACCGGGCCAACGGGTAGCGGTAAAACTACCACCCTCTACGGTGCGCTGACAGAGTTGAACGGTCCGGAAGTAAAAATCATTACCGCCGAAGACCCGGTTGAGTACCGATTGCCACGCATTACCCAGGTACAGGTAAATCCAAAAATTGGTCTTGAGTTTGCCACGGTTCTACGGGCTGCCCTGCGTCAGGATCCGGATATCATTCTGGTGGGCGAGATGCGGGACCATGAAACCGCAGAAATTGGCCTCAGAGCAGCGATGACCGGCCACCTGGTGTTGTCGACACTGCACACCAACGACTCGATCAGCAGCGCCATGCGCCTGATCGACATGGGCGTTGAGCCATTCCTGGTGGCCACCTCACTTTTGGGTGTGGTGGCTCAGCGCCTGGTACGCAAGGTTTGCGACAACTGTGTCGAAGCCTACGAGTTGACGGACCAGGAAAAGGTCTGGCTTGAAGGGTTTGACCTGGACCCACTCGATCTGGAAGCGGGTTTTGTTCACGGTCGCGGCTGTTACCAGTGTAGCAACAGTGGCTATCGCGGGCGCCTTGGCGTTTATGAAATGCTGGAAATGAACGAGCCGATGCTGGACGCCCTTCGGCGGGAGGATATCGCGCTGTTCACCCGCGAAGCCCGGAAAAGCAAGCTTTACCGCCCATTAGGCCTGTGTGCCATGGACTATGCGCTGCAGGGTATCACAACGCTGGAAGAGGTCTCGAAAGTCGCGGCCACATCGGAGGGCGACGTATCGCTGGAAGAGGAGGTGCCCGAGCTGGTGGACGAAGTATCTGATGATGCTCACCCTGATGATGGAGAAGGCTGATGCAGTTTAATTATCGGGGAAAAGACAGTCAGGGCGGAGTACAGCAGGGTGTGCTGGCAGCATCCAGCGCGGATGCGGCGGCTTCGGATCTGATGCGGCGAGGCATCACACCGCTTTCTATCCGAGAATTGCAGGAAAGCAATTCGCTGGGTGATCGTATTGCAAAGTCGCCCCTGTTCAGAAAGAAAATCTCTCTGGATGAACTGATCGTGTTCTGTCGCCAGATGTATGCGCTGACCAAGGCCGGTATTCCACTGATCCGAACCATGCGCGGCCTCGCAGACACAACCCGTTCGCCGGAGCTCGGCGAAGTGTTGGATGATGTCACCACTCGCCTCGAAGGTGGCGCTACCATGGCGGCGGCGATGCAGGCCCATCCGAAAGTCTTCTCGGATTTGTTCATCGCGATGATCCACGTTGGCGAAAACACCGGCCAGCTGGACGATGCGTTCAAGCGGCTTTCGGACATTCTGGAGCTGGAACGGGACACCAAGCGCCGGTTATCACAGGCCATGCGCTATCCCACCTTTGTGTTGATTGCGTTGTTTGGGGCATTGATGGTGGTCAATTTCTTCGTCATTCCCAAGTTCTCAGCCGTTTTCAGCAAGCTGGGCGCTGATTTGCCATTTCTGACTCAGGTGTTGGTGGCAACGTCCAATTTTTTGCTGGCCTATTGGTACGTCATGCTGGCCTTCATCGTCATTGGCGTGACCCTGCTCAAACAGTGGAAGGCAACCACGCAGGGCAGGGTGACGTGGGACCGGTACAAACTCAAAATGCCCATTATTGGGCCGCTTCTGGAGCTGATCACGCTCGCCCGGTTTGCGCGGAACTTCGCCAGCATGCTGGCGGCGGGCATGCCCGTGACCAATGCGCTCACGGTAGTGGCGGACGCAACTGACAATGCGTGGATCGCCAAACACATCAAGGAAATGCGTTATGGAATAGAGCGGGGCGAAAGCCTGCTGCGCACAGCGCGCCAGAGCGACATGTTTACGCCATTGATCCTGCAGATGATTGCCGTGGGTGAAGAAACCGGTTCGGTAGACGACATGTTGATCAGTGTCGCTGATTTTTATGATGAGGACGTAGATTACGGCCTGAAACGACTGGCGGAATCCATTGAGCCCATTCTGATTGTGGCGATGGGGGTCCTGGTGCTGATCCTGGCACTGGGCGTGTTCCTGCCGATCTGGGATTTGGGCGCTGCCGCCACGGGACGAGGCTGACGTGGGGGCATCGTCGCTGTCGACCGGTGCTCGTTGGGCCAGCTTGCCCCGGCAATTTCGGTTTTGGGTCGTTCTGTGCGTGCTCGGTGTGATGGTTTGGTTTCTGCTGAATGCCCTGGAGCGCGAAGCCTCGAGGGTTCAGGAAACCGCCAACACGTTGATGCTGAATCAGTTGCGTGCGGCGCTGGTGGTGAAAGCCGCCGAGGTGCGCCTGAGCAACGAGGGTCGGTATGAAGACTGGGTGGGGACCAACCCGATGGCATTGCTGAGGTTGGCGCCTCAGGGCTACGAAGGGGACTGTGGGGACCGCGTGTTGCGCCCGGGGCAGTGGTGCTTTAAGGTTTCGGGCCGATCGGCAGTGAACCGGCCGATCGGCACGCTCATCTTTCAGTCCGGCCAGCCGATAACAGAGGAACTACAAAAAGTTACCAAAAATCAGGTGTTAATGTGGCAGGTAGTGATTGACTATATAGATAAAAATAGCAATGGCCGACTGGATAGCAAAGATTTACCGATCGGATTGAAACTTAGTCGAGTTGGTAAACATCCCGATATTTTAGAACCGAATGAATTCGAAGGGGCAACTAAATGAACCAAACGCAAGCAAATCAGACGCCACAGCGTGGTTTCACGCTGATTGAACTGGTCGTGGTGATTGCCATTCTTGGTATCTTGGCGGCGTTTGCACTGCCCCGGTTTGCCGAGCTCTCGGACGAGGCGCACCGTGCCAGCATCCAGGGTACGTCCGGTGCCTACGCGGCGTCCGTGGCCCTGGTTCGTGCCCAATGGACCGCCAGGGGCGCCGCGGGTGCACAGGCGGATCTGCCCGGGTTTGGCGAGGAAAACGTGGACGTCAGTGCAGACGGCTGGCCGACCGGCGTGGGAGGCAATACCACCCCTGCCAGCATCAGCAATGAAGACTGCCGGGCGCTCTGGCTGGCTCTGATGCAGTCAAATGCGCCAACGGTTGCAACAACCGGCACGGCGACGGATTACACAGCGACTTCAAGTGGGTCTGTGTGCACCTACGACTACAACCTCAACGGTGGCACGGACAACATTCAATACAACGCCAGTAACGGCGAAGTAATCAAAGTAATCAACTAAAAACTCAAAAGCAGTAAAACGGGAAAAACCATGAATATGATGAATCAGATGGCAGCAAGAAAAGAAAAAGGCTTCACCCTTATCGAACTGGTCATGGTGATTGTAATTCTGGGTATTCTGGCGGCGTTTGCGTTGCCGCGGTTTGCTGATTTGGGGGGTGAGGCACGAGCAGCCACAGTGCAGGGGGCTTTTGGCGCGATTAAATCTGCATCAGCGATAGCCCACTCAAAGGCCTTGGCGGTTGGTAATAGCCCCGCTTCTGTTGATTTGGAGGGGCAAACTGTAGATATGATTAACGATTACCCGCAAGCGCTTGACGTAACAGGTGCAGCAGGTAATGGTGGGATTCTAGATGCCGCACAAGTAACTACTGGAACCGATGGGGATTTTGCTGTTGTTGATACAAACGCAGGCGCCACTGCTGGTGATGTAATTGTGATTCAGGCAAAAGGTGCGACGGCACCGGCCAATTGCCAAGTAAGCTATACCGAACCGGCGGCAGCAAACACTGCGCCGACAATTACAGTAGACGTAACTGACTGCTGATTGATGGCCTCATCTAGTGAATCCAGCTGATAGATTCGAATTGCAAAGCATGATCAGTCTGGTAGGTCGGATTTACCCGTGAAGGGCACAATGAGCGAAGCGTAATCCGACAAAACTGGTCACCCATGGCACCCGATGTCGAGTTACGCTTCGCTAACCCGACCTACGTTTTTACGTTTCAGGGGCGACTGGAAATTCGGGAGAGGGGCATGACAATAAAGAACGCCCCGAGATCATCGGGCTTCACCCTTGTTGAGCTGGTGATGGTACTGATCATCATCGGCATCCTCTCCGCCCTTGGCATCGGCCTGTTCGCAGGCCGGTCCGCCTTCAGTCCTCTTATTGCCCAACAACAACTCTCCTCAGCCGTGGTGCTGGCCCAGCAAGCGGGTCTTGCGGGTAATTCGGCGGCCACCCTGACGGTTGTTCAGGGTGCGGATGACTTCGTGTTTACGGTGGGTGCCAGCGTGTTTCGTATCGCCCGTGCAGGCACCAGTATCTCTGCGCCAAGCCTACCGCTCACGATCACTTTCGATGGCCTGGGCGAACCTGATACAACGGGTGATACCCAGTTTATAATTTCCGGCGACAGTACGTACCGCGTCTGCCTCAGTTCCCTGGGTGCAGTCTATGGCGGGGTCTGCCCGCCATGATCAAGCAAGGTAGCCGACGCTTCAGCGTCGGAGCCGTCCGCAGGGCTGCCTCGTGTCATGGCGCCAGGCGGGCGCCGGCCGGAGCCTCCGACGCTGAAGCGTCGACGGCATTGGGGTGGTGTCACCAATCCGGTACCACGCTGATAGAGCTGGTCATGACCATCGTCATTATCAGTATTGCTATCGCCGGCGTGGTGGGGGCGTTTTCCCTGATTGTTGGCCGTAGCGCCGACCCTCTGAACCAGACCCGGGCCGTCGAGCTGGCGCAACTCTATATGGATGAGATCCTTACCAAGAAATACGATCACGGTACTAAACAAGGGGGAGTCCCCAAGTATGGCGGTGGCTGCAATATCGATAACAATGGCCAAAGCCGGGCTACTTACGACGATGTCGATGACTATGACAGCATCGGCAATGAAGCGCCCTCCACTGCCAACGGGCCTATTGCGGGCTATAACGGGTTTTTGGTGTCTGTGGCCGTGACCTGTGCCGGGGGTGATGTCGGGCTCGCCAGTGCGGAGGCGAAGCGAATCGACCTCACCATTTCCGCGCCGGGCAATCAGAACTTTCTATTTTCAGCGTACCGGGCCAATTTCTGATGACCAGGCCGCGCGGGTTTACGTTGATTGAATTGATCATAGTGATTGTCTTGCTGGCCATCGTGGCCACCATTTCGGTTCAATTCGTGACGTTTTCGACCCAGGGCGCGATCGATACCAGTGATCGCCAACAACGGTCCCTGACCGGCGTAGTCATCAGTGAGCAGATCACCCGGGCGTTGCGGGAAGCGCTGCCAACCTCGGTTCGTACGGACGGTACCTGTATCGAATGGATGCCCATTCTGGCGGCCTCTAATTATCTGACGCTCCCCAAGGGCAGCAGCCCAACCTCCTTTGACGCGGTGCCGCTGGCGAGCGGCACCGCGGTAAGCGGTCGCATTGTGGTGTACGGCTACAGTGGCAGTCTGTACAACGCCAGCAATCCCGACCCTGGCGTTATTTCCCCTCCCGCATTAATGGATTCCAGCACCAATCCGGCGCCGGTGACCTTTAATGGTGGCGCAAGCCATCGCTTCAAGGGTAAATCCCCGGAAAGGCGTTTCTATGTGGTGGATGAGCCCAAAACCCTGTGTCAGTCCGGCCGGTTTCTTTATCGCTACAGCAATTACCCGGTATCGGGCAGCATCGATCCCAAGGCCGTGACGCCGGAAGTGATGGCGGCGACCCTGCAGGCAAACTCATTGGTCTTTGCCATTGCGCCCCCAAGCCTCAAGCGTGGTGCTGTGGTGTCGTTCCAGTTGGTACTGGAAAGCCCCAATTCCGATGAAACCCTGACAATTCAACAGGAGGTTCAGATTCGCAATGTGCCCTGACCTCATGCCCACCAGACAGCCGGCCCCCATGCCCATCAGACAGAGTGGTGCCGGGCTCCCTCTGGCGCTGTTCCTGATCACCGTGCTGGCGCTGCTGGTGGTTGGTATGGCCCAGTTGCAGCAGAGCACCGGGCAATCAATCAGTTTGCAGATCCAGTCCCAGCGTGCGTTCTTTGCCGCCGAGAGTGGCGCCCAGGTAGCGGTAGCGGAAGCGCTCGATGCGGCAAGTTGCGCCGCCGTCAGCTCGCCCCTTAGTTTCAGTGTTGACGGTCTTGCGAGTTGTGAGGCGGTCTTGACGTGCGACGCCGTGCAGGCGGATATCGACGGTAACAGCAGTCTTGAAACCGTTTATACGCTGAGCAGTACCGGGCGTTGCGGTGCCGGCAGTGACTTCGCCCAGCGAGTAGTGGAGGTTCAGGTGCGATGAGACCACAACGAAATCTGTTAGTACGTGTGCTACTGCTCGTCGCCCTGCTGGGCGGTTCGGCGTTGACCCATGCTGCGGAGTGCTCGGCGATCTTCACCGACCCCTCGGGCATCAATGACAACCTGCCCAATGACCGGAGGTTGGACTATGACAAAAATAGCTGGCCAGCGGACTCGCCATGGCCGGCGTCAGGGACGCAATTGGCGTCTGGAGACTACTATTTTGAGAAAGATAAGCTCGGTGACGACTACATACTGACCGTTGCGCCGGGCGCTACCGTACGAATATTTGTGGATGGGAACATGAAGTTTGAGGACGACGCAGCGCTTAATGCCTCCGGCACTCCCGATCAATTACTGTTGCTCGTCGACGGTAAAATTGATGTTAAGGACGACGCCATTGTTCGCGGTCTCGTGTATGCGGAAAAAGACCTTAAAGTAGAAGACGATGCGCTGATCGAAGGTGTGACGGGCTCTGAAAGTAAGATCAAATTGAAGAAGGGTGGCACCGTTAGTCCCAACAACTCGGCGGTTAATGCGAGTCTTTTATCGGGGCTTTGTGATATCTCTGCCGCCGGTCCGGATCACATCCGCTTAACACACCCCGGTAGCGGCCTGACCTGCTCGCCAGCGGACATTACCGTCACTGCCTGTGCTAACGAAGATTGCAGTACCTTATTCAGTGACCATGTGACCGTGGACTTCACATCGCCCACGGAAAACTGGTCGCCGGACCCGGTCACCTTTAAAGAAACTACCAATGTCTTGCTACAACACACCGCGCCTGAAGCAGTGACGCTTGATGCCGAGGCCAGCAGTCCGTCGGCGAACAATCCGACCCGCTGCTTCAGTGGGAGTGGGGGATTGAAAACCTGTGAAATGACCTTCCTTGATTCGGGTTTCATCATCGATGTGCCTGACCATATCGCCGCGGTAACGGTTGGCGGAACGATCGCCGCGGTTAGTAAGGATCCTACCAGCCAGCGCTGCGTGCCGGGGTTTTCGAACGTCACCCGGGATGTCGCCCTTTGGTCGACTTACAGTGACCCGGACTCGGGAACGGAATCCGTAGTGGTAGACACGCAGCCAATTGCCAAAGCCTCACCAGGCACTGTGAATACGTTTGAATTCGACGCTGATGGCATCGCGGCCTTCGATCTGACCTACCCGGATGCCGGATGGGTGGGTCTGAGCGCCCGATACGATGGCAGTGCGGACAATGGCGATACCGGCCTTGTGCTCACTGGTGAGGCCGATTTTATTGCCAGGCCGGAGCGTTTTCTGCTTGATGTCACCGGCAATCCTGAAGCTACGGATGCAAACGGGGGTGTTTTCAGGGCTGCAGGCGAGACATTTGAGATTACCGTGTCAGCGCTCAACGCCAACGGCGATGTGACGCCTAACTTTGGGAAAGAAAGTGCGCCCGAATCGGTGCGCATCGAATCCTCCCTGGTGGCGCCCTCCGGTGGTGAGGAACCTCCCGTTGCCGGCGATTTTGGCGCCTTCGGTCAGGCCTGTGATGGAACGAGTACCTTTGATGACACCGCCTGTGGTGAGTTCAATTGGCCCGAAGTGGGTATTATCGCTTTGACGCCTCGACTGGCAGGGGCCTCCGGCTATCTGGGGTTTGAGGATGTCGTAGGGACCCGCCTGGACAATGTGGGTCGATTTATTCCGGCGCGTTTCGAGCTGACCATCGCCGAACCGGGCATTGTTGAGCCCTTTTGTGCGGTCAGTGCGGTCAATTTTGCTTACATGGGTCAGAGCCTGAGCTGGCAAAATGGTTTCGAGCCCATCATTACCGTTGACGTGCTGAATACCGCTGGCGTGGTGACCCAGAATTATACGTCTGGCGATTTCCTGAAGCTGGATGCGCTGGATCTGGCCAGGGCGCCGGGTGCCAATGACAAGTCGGCCGTCGATGCACAGGGAAATCCTTTCTCGGTCACGACGACGCTTGCGGGCATGACTTTTTCGAACCTTGGTGCCGGGAGGGTGCAGTACATTTTCTCTGATACGGACAACTTGATTTTCGATAAAACCATAGATTCCCGCGTGGCGCCGTTTACGCCGGACTATTCTGTTGAGTTGAGCGGGTTGGAAGATTCGGACGGCGTCACCGCCTTGCCACAGACACCCGTTGAAGTGAGCCCCTCATTCGGCTTCCAGGTACGATATGGTCGACTGAACGTTGACAATGCCTATGGCCCCGAAATAGCCGACCTGATCGTGCCATTCAGAGCCGTCTATTACACAGGCTCGGAGTTTTCCCTCAATGAGCCGGACAGTTGCTGGGCCTACGCCACGGGAACGGACGTGGCGCTGGATGATTCAGGCCTGTCGGGGGGCAGCACATCGGTGATCGCCAAATCAGACACGCTGGTTCTTGGAGAACCCGCCGTCGGCAGCGAACTGATTTTGTCAGCGCCAGGGGAGACCAACACTGGCAATGTGGGCGTGACCTTTGCGGTACCCAACTGGCTCCAGGGCGACTACGATGACGACGGCACACTGGATAGTCCCTCAGCCCTGGCTACTTTTGGCGTTTACCGTGGCCACGACCGGGTCATCTACTGGCAGGAACGCTAGTCCTCCTCGCCCTCCGGATGATGCATCCCCAACTCATTAATCTTCCGGGTCAGCGTGTTTCTGCCCCATCCTAACAAGATGGACGCATCTCGCCGGCGCCCGCCGGTCTGTTTGAGCGCGGTTTCTATCATGATGCGCTCGAATTCCGGCACAGCCGCATCCAGAATGCTTTTGTGGCCTCGCTTGAGCTCCTGCTCTGCCCAGTTGCGCAGGCCGTCCTGCCAGGTCTGGCCGGTGGCTGGTGCTTCGGCCTGCTGCATCAGCTCCGGCGGCAGGTCGTCAATGTGAACCTCACGGCCACTGGCCATCACCGTCAGCCAGCGACAGGTGTTTTCCAGCTGGCGGACGTTGCCCGGCCAGGGCAGGGTGGTCAGATATTCTTCGGCTTCCGGGCGCAGCAGCTTGGTTTCGACGGCCAGTTCCTTGGCGGCTCGCTTCAGGAAGTGCTGCATAAGGCAGGGTATGTCTTCCCGGCGCTCTGCCAGTTTTGGCAGGTGCACCCGAATCACGTTCAGTCGGTGAAACAGGTCTTCCCGGAAAGTGCCTGCCTGCACCAGTTTTTCCAGATCCTGGTGTGTGGCGGCGATGATCCGGACGTCCACCTTGATTGCTGTTGTACCGCCGACCCGGTAAAACTCGCCATCTGCCAGCACCCGCAGCAGGCGGGTCTGGGTGTCTGCGGGCATGTCGCCGATCTCGTCCAGGAACAGGGTGCCACTGTTCGCCTGTTCGAACCGTCCCGTTCGGGCGGCTGCGGCACCGGTAAACGCACCTTTCTCATGGCCGAATAACTCCGATTCAATCAGATCTTTCGGAATGGCGGCCATGTTAAGGGCAATAAAGGGGTGGCTGGATCTCGGGCTGTGGTTGTGCAACGCCTGGGCAACCAACTCTTTGCCGGTGCCACTGTCGCCGTTAATCAGAACCGTGATATTGGAATGGGAAAGGCGGCCAATAGCCCGGAAAACTTCCTGCATGGCCGGGGCTTCGCCGATGATTTCGGCATTGCGCTGATTGCTATCGATCGGCGGTTCGCTGGTTGCGCGTTGCTCGTGGCTGTGGGTAACCGCTCGTTTGACCAGTGCAACCGCGTCATCCACGTCGAATGGCTTCGGAAGGTATTCGAATGCCCCGGTCTGGTAACTGGTAACGGCGCTTTCAAGGTCGGAATGCGCTGTCATGATGATCACAGGCACGCCCGGGTAACTTTCCACGATGCTGGCCAGCAGGGTAATCCCATCCACGCCCGGCATGCGGATGTCGCTGATAATCGCATCCGGCTGCTCGTGGCCCAGCCGCGCCATGATGCTTTCGCCACTGTCAAAAACCCGGGGTTGCATACCGGCCTGGTTCAGGGCGCGCTCCAGCACCCAGCGAATACTGCGGTCGTCGTCAATGATCCAGACGTTTGCCGGTTGGCTCATTAGTTGTCCTCCAGGGGCAGGAAGATGATGAAATCGGTTCGGCCGGGCTCGCTTTCACATTCCACAAGCCCGTGATGTTGTCCGATGATGCTCTGGGTGATCGATAGGCCCAGCCCGGTGCCGTTCGCTCTGCCACTGATCATCGGGTAGAAAACGTTCTGTAAGAGTTCAGCGGGAATGCCCGGGCCGTTGTCGATTACATCGACGCGGCCGACCAGGCGGTGACGTCGGTGGCCGATGGTGAACTGGCGCAATGCCCGGGTCCGGAAGCTGATGGTGGGCGGTTCTGCTGACCCGCCTTCCGGTCGGTTCTCGAAAGCCGCTTCCATGGCATTGCGGGCAATATTCAGAAACGCTTGAATGAGCTGCTCCTTGTCGCCCTGAAATTCGGGCAGGCTGGGGTCATAATCCCGGTGAAAACTCAATCGCCCGCGGCTTTCTGCTTCCAGCAGGGTTCTGACCCGCTCGAGCACCTCATGAATATTGGTGGCTGCCATTTTTAGTGCTTTGTTGGGACCAAGCATGCGGTCCACCAGCGAGCGCAGCCGGTCTGCCTCGGCGATGATGACTTGCGTGTATTCGCGTTGATCGTCGTCATTGAGTTCCCGGTCAAGAAGCTGGGCCGCGCCGCGAATACCCCCCAGTGGGTTTTTTATTTCATGGGCCATGCCCCGCACCAGAATACGGGTCGTTTCCTGCTGGGCGATAATGTCCTCTTCGCGGCTGATTCGCAGCAGGCGGTCCCGGGGCTGGATTTCAACGATCAGTTCGGACGGTTCAAGGCTGACCGATGTGACGGAGTAATCGACGGTGAGCCTTGAGCCACTGGCGAGCACAAACTCTGCTTCGCGACGGGTGTAGCTCTGGCCGGTGTCAGCGGCGGCGTAGAGCGTCCTCAGTGCCTCTTCTGAATCGACCAGTATGTCGCTGATCGGCAACCCCTTGCTGCGGGTGATACTGGTTTCGAAAAGGCTTTCGGCGGCCGGGTTCAGATATTCCACACGCAAACCATCTTTCAGCACCAATATGGCTGCTGTCAGACTGTCCAGTATGTTTTTGTACTCGGCCGATTCCACCATGCTTTTTCCTTTTCAGATTGGCAGGGTACGCTCAAATTCGCCCTGTGAAAGCACAGAGTATCGCCAGTTTATGGTGCGAACGCACCAAAATAAAGCATACCCTGAAAGGAAAAACAGTACCGAATGGGCAAACGAGTGAGCGCAGAAGAGTAAGGGCAGGGATCAGAACCAGAGAACACGGCCAAAGAACAATGGGTGCTCTCCGGCGGATCAATTCACGACACTAGGCCGGTGGATCGTGAAGCTGATGGTATCGCCGGTTTTAATGGTGACGCCGCTGCTATTAATAATGCCCACGCCAGCCTGGTGGGTGCCGCGATCAATATTGCGCACGGTAACGGTGCCTGATGTTGTCTGGCCTACTGGCTGGCCGTCCAGAGTGACCTCGTATTTGTGACTGCCTTTCAGCCCCGGAGAGCTGATCACCTGAAAGGACACGTCGCCATTACCGCTGTAAAAGGCCTGTTGGTCTTGCGGTGCTGAAAAGCGGAGATCCGAGTAGACGGCCCCTTCGGTCTCGACTTTTTTACGCAGTTCCGCCGGCTCGCGCACGGCTTCCGGCTTGGGCAGGGTAATTGTGGTGACCGGTTTTATTGTTACCTTCTCTGCGGGAGCCTGGTCCGACGGCTCGTCGGTGTAGGTCACATTGCCCTGAGCGTCTACCTGCCGGTAAACCTCGGCGGATACGGGAACAGAGAGCAAAAGCGTGATGCCAGTTACAAGAGTGAGCCTGCGCGTCATACGACCAACCTTTTGTTGATTTTCTACGATTATCGGCGGGGTGCTGCTGTTTTTCAATCCTGCAATAACAAAAAGCCCCGCACAAGGCGGGGCTTCAGACTACCGTTTTCGGGTGACCGAATTAGCAGGAGTAGTACATTTCGAACTCAATCGGGTGAGTCGTCATGTTCAGGCGCTCAACTTCTCCACGCTTGAGGTCGACGTAACCCTGAATCATGTCTTCAGTGAAGACGCCACCGCGAGTCAGGAACTCATGGTCATTTTCCAGGCAGTCCAGCGCTTCCTGGAAAGTCTCGGCTACGACCGGGATGTTGAGAGCTTCTTCCTTCGGCAGGTCATACAAGTCCTTGTCCATGGCATCGCCAGGATGGATCTTGTTCTGAATGCCGTCGAGGCCGGCCATCAACATGGACGCGAACGCAAGGTACGGGTTCGCTGATGCGTCCGGGAACCGCACTTCGATGCGGCGTGCCTTGGCGCTGTTCACCCAGGGGATACGAATCGAAGCTGAGCGGTTGCGGGCAGAGTAAGCCAGCATAACCGGTGCTTCGAAGCCAGGTACCAGACGCTTGTAAGAGTTGGTCGACGCGTTGGTAAAGGCGTTGATGGTCTTGGCGTGCTTGATGATGCCGCCGACGTAATAAAGCGCTTCTTCGCTCAGTCCAGCGTAGCTGTCACCCGCAAAAACGTTCTTGCCATCCTTGTTCAGGGACATGTGAACGTGCATGCCTGAACCGTTGTCGCCAACGACCGGCTTGGGCATAAAGGTTGCGGTCTTGCCGTAAGCATGGGCAACGTTGTGAACGCAGTACTTGAGGATCTGAACTTCATCAGCTTTGCGGGTCAGGGTGTTGGCGCCAACGCCAATCTCGCACTGGCCAGCCGTGCCGACTTCGTGGTGATGGACTTCAATCACAAGACCCATGGACTCCATGGCAGCGCACATAGCGCCACGAAGATCGTGCAGGCTATCGACCGGAGGCACCGGGAAGTAACCGCCTTTCACGCCCGGACGGTGACCGATGTTGTTGCGCTCGAAGTCGTCGCCGGAGACCCAGGCAGCCTCTTCGGAATAGATTTCATACATCGCGCCCTGCATGGCGACTTTCCACTTGGCAGAGTCGAATACAAAGAACTCGGGCTCGGGGCCGAACAGTGCGCCGTCAGCGATGCCGGTAGACTTGAGGTATTCCTCGGCACGACGTGCAACAGAGCGCGGGTCGCGCTCGTAGCCCTGCATGGTGGAAGGCTCAACGATGTTGCAGGTGATGTTAATGGTGGTTTCTTCGGTAAACGGATCCATAACGGAGGTTTCGTCGGCCGGCATCAGGATCATGTCGGACTCATTGATGCCCTTCCAGCCGGCGATTGACGAACCGTCGAACATCTTGCCGTCGGTGAAGAAATCGTCATTAACTTCGCTCGCGGGCAGAGTCACGTGCTGCTCTTTACCGCTGCTGTCAGTAAATCTCAGGTCGACCCATTTAACTTCGTGTTCTTTGATCAGATCAATCGTCTTGGACATTATGCATGCTCCGTCTGTTATCCCGCCGGGCGGGCCATTTCTGTGTAGATGCTTGCCGGATCGTTCAGCGTGACTGACACCCGATCCTGTTCAGGCCTGGCAGCTTAGCAAAAGCTATCGCCAGTTACCTAGAAATTCGGTTGATGGACTCGTGTTAATAGGCTTGTTAGCAATAGGCTTGCCAGTTTCTCGGTGGTGCGCCAGAACTGCGCAATTAGGGGCATTTCGGGCTTTTTTGGCGCGGATGCACCGGCCCATAGTCAGTTTTCGCCCTGTTGTGGTGCGTTAATTTGGTGCGCAACCGGAGAAAATGCACCATAAAAGATCATTTTTATCGTGTAACGGCCGGATGAGATTGGTCATATAAACATCAGCCCTATTGCTATATACTGCGCGCCACTTAATTTTATCGCTATAAGTGAACTTCCATTTTACAGATTTGAGACGGCATAAGAGGCTAATGGCCTGCTGACGACCGCTCAGGTCATTCAGTGCATGCTGCAGGAAACTCGTTGTGATTGATAAACTACGTAATGTCGCCATCATCGCCCACGTTGACCATGGTAAGACCACGCTCGTTGACAAACTATTGCGCCAGTCCGGCACCCTTGACCGCAAAGAGCTCGAGAGCGAGCGGGTCATGGACTCCAATGATCAGGAGAGAGAGCGGGGCATTACCATTCTGGCCAAGAATACCGCGCTGAAGTGGCACGACTACGACATCAACATTGTTGATACCCCGGGTCACGCAGACTTCGGCGGCGAAGTTGAGCGGGTCATGAGCATGGTGGATTGCGTTCTGCTGGTGGTTGATTCTATTGACGGCCCGATGCCGCAAACCCGGTTTGTGACACAAAAAGCCTTTGCCGCGGGCCTGCGCCCGATTCTGGTGGTGAATAAGATAGACCGTCCGGGCGCGCGCCCGGATTGGGTGGTTGATCAGGTTTTCGACCTTTTCGACAATCTCGGGGCCACCGAAGAGCAGTTGGACTTCCCGATCGTGTTCGCCAGTGCGCTGAACGGCGTTGCCGGGATGGATCACGAGAATCTGGATGACAACATGGACGCTGTGTTCCAGGCGATCATTGATCATGTGCCAGCGCCCAACGTTGATCCCGATGGCCCGTTTCAGATGCAGCTCTCCCAGCTGGATTACAGCAGCTTTCTGGGGGTTATCGGTATCGGGCGGATCACTCGCGGTAAAATCACCACCAACTCACCGGTAACGGCGATTGGCGCGAGCGGCAAAAAGCGAAACGGCCGTATCCTCAAAATTATGGGCCATTCCGGCCTGCATCGTGTTGAAGTCGATGAAGCTCAGGCGGGCGACATCGTTTGCGTGAGCGGTATGGATTCTCTGCACATTTCCGACACGCTTTGTGATCCCGCAAATGTTGAGGCGCTGCCTCCGCTGACCGTTGACGAACCCACGGTATCCATGACCTTCCAGGTGAACGATTCGCCCTTTGCTGGCAGAGAAGGCAAGTTCGTAACCAGCCGCAACATCAAAGAGCGCCTGGAAAAAGAGCTGCTTCATAACGTCGCCCTGCGGGTTGAAGAGGGTGAGACGGCTGATAAATTCAAGGTCTCCGGGCGTGGCGAACTGCACCTGTCGGTGCTGATCGAAAACATGCGTCGTGAAAACTTCGAGCTGGCGGTTGGCCGCCCGGAAGTTGTTATCCGTGAAGTCGACGGTGAAAAGCAGGAACCCTACGAAAACGTCATCGTCGACATCGAAGAGCAGCATCAAGGCGCGGTGATGGACCAGATGGGCTTCCGTAAAGGCGATCTGACCAATATGGTTCCGGATGGCAAAGGACGCATGCGTCTTGACTACACCATCCCCGCCCGTGGTCTGATCGGTTTCCGCAACACCTTCCTGACCATGACGTCAGGTACCGGTATCCTGACGTCTACCTTCAGCCACTATGGCGCGATCAAGGTAGGTGACGTTACCAGCCGCCAGAACGGTGTGCTGGTGTCCATGGCCACGGGTGCGGCGTTGACCTACTCGCTGGAAACGCTCCAGAGCCGTGGCAAGCTGTTCCTCGATCCGGGACAGGAGTTGTACGAAGGTCAACTTTGCGGCATTCACAGCCGCGACAACGACCTGGTCATCAACCCGACCAAAGGCAAAAAGCTCGATAACATGCGGGCGTCTGGCAAGGACGAAGTGATTGCTCTTGTGCCGCCCATCAAGCACACGCTTGAGCAGGCTCTGGAGTTCATCGACGACGACGAGCTGGTGGAAGTAACGCCTAAGTCGCTTCGTCTGCGTAAAAAGCTGCTTACCGAAAGCGAGCGCAAGCGGGCCCACAAAAAGTAACGGGCCGTGCCTGGCGCTACCTGAATCAAGAAAGGGGCAGATCCTATGCGGTCTGCTCCTTTTTTTTGTGTCAGTCAGCTAAACTCTGAAGACATACCCGTGGCCGGAATTCCTCATGCTTACGCTCTATCCTGATATCAAACCGAACGCTCAGCACAGAATTGCCGTGGACCCACCCCACGAGCTTTATATTGAAGAAAGCGGTAACCCGGAAGGCATTCCGGTTCTGGTGGTTCACGGTGGGCCTGGCGGTGGTTGTGAGGATTACCATCGGCGCTTTTTTGATGCCGAACGCTACCGGATCATTTTGCTGGATCAGCGCGGGGCCGGGCGCTCCCAGCCTCTTGCGGAACTGGAAGGCAATACCACTCAGGCTCTGATCGCTGATATGGAAGTGGTGCGGAACTTTCTGGGCATCGACCGGTGGATTCTGTTTGGCGGAAGCTGGGGTTCTACACTGTCGCTGGTTTATGCCCAGGCCTATCCGGAGCGTGTTTCGGGCCTGGTTCTCAGGGGCATCTTTCTTTGTCGTCCGGAGGATATCCAGTGGTTTTACCAGTACGGTGCCAGTCGTGTCTTTCCGGATTACTGGCAGGATTTTCTGGCTCAGATTCCGGAACAGGAGCAGTCTGATCTTGTCAGCGCTTACTATCGCAGACTGACCAGCGCCAATGAACTTGAGCAGATTCAGGCGGCGAAAGCCTGGTCGATCTGGGAAGGGCGCTGCGCCACGCTTCATCCTAATCCGCGGGTCGTGGAGCATTTTGGCCATCCTCATGTGGCCATCGCCCTGGCGCGAATTGAATGCCATTACTTCATGAATCAGTCGTTCCTGCAGCCGGATCAGATCATCCGGAATGCGGGCAGGCTGAAAGACATTCCGGGAATCATCATTCACGGTCGCTACGATATGGTCTGCCCGTTGGACAACGCTCTGGCACTCAGCCACGCGTGGCCAGAAGCCGAGCTCAGAATCATCCGCGATGCCGGGCATTCCGCATCCGAGCCGGCCATCGTGGACGCCCTGATGCGTGGCGTTGATGAAGTGGTTGAGCGCATAAATGATCTTGCTAACCGGGATTGACGGGGATACACTTCAGTTAATTATTTACCCGCCTCTGTTTCTCGGTATTGAAAAACACGACGATATAGAAAGCGCGAGATATCTATGCCAACGCGTGGCCCGCTTTCGACTCTTTCCTGATGATTCCGGCCGAATGAACCTCAGTGTTTCTGACATTGAAGGCTCGTTCCCTCTGTCAGGCGTTTACTGAGAACGCGAAAGCTACCCTCGGTGCAGAGCGGGTGGAAACCGGGCAGTTTGGTGCGGATATGAAAGTTTCCCTGACGAACGACGGCCCGGTGACTTTTCTGCTGGAGACACCTGATTAATACCATGGTCGAATGTCTGCACTGTGATGATGCGTTATAGTGGCCATCGTTCTGTCATGGTGCAGGAACCGCTTGCTGGCTCCGGAGCACAAGCCGTCGCGGGGCATTTCTGACTCTCAGATTGCTGTTTTTAGTGGAATAAAAAAACATTGGCATCGCATTTGTATGGGTAGAGTCTAAAAGCTCGTTTACGAAACATTGCCATAAAACATTGCGTTTTTGCTCCAAAATAAGCTAAAAAGTGTTCCACGGAAATTTGCAATAGCGGTTTATCTGTATTAAAAAGAAACGTAATGCAGGTTGTTAACAACAGTCTGTAAGTGATTGACGGGAAAAGGCGCGATGCGCTGAATGCCCCACAAGAAAACGACGAACACAAAAACGACAAAGCCTGGTGAATCGCGTGTCATAAAAATGTCACGCTTTTTGCACAGCATAGAGTTCATCCAGCACTGCTGGTGAAGTCTGAAGACTGGGAATATAACCCGTCGAAAAACCTGAGTTAACTCAATAAAGGAAGACGCAACATGAAAAAAACGCTCCTCGCATCCGCAATTGCCGCCGCAACCTTCTCCGGTTCTGTGATGGCCATGCAAACCGCTTCCGAACTGGCCGAGCGAATGGATTCCATGCCGCAGGTTTATGGCAACGTCCAGATGGTTTACACCTATGAAGATTCTGACGTGGCTGGTGATTCCAACGGCCTTTCCGACAACGGCTCAACTATTGGCGTAAAACACGAGCACGAGATTGCTCCTGGTGTTACTGGCTTCGCGAAGATTGAGTTGCAAGGCATCGAGTCTACCGAGAAGGGTAGTGGCAGCGGCCTGACTGATCTGGATGAAGCCTACATTGGTATCAAAGGTGACAGCTTTGGTCAGGTCTGGATTGGTTCAGACGATTCTCGCTACGAAGCTCTGCTGGGCGACTATGGTAACTGGATCTATGAAGTTGGGTTGCTGAACCTCTATAACAGCGCCACCACTGGTGAAGACGATCAGATTCAGTACATCTCTCCTAGCTTTAGTGGTCTGACTCTGCACGCAGGTATTCAGATTAACGGCGAATCCGAGGAAGACAAATCTTACCCGTACCAGCTGGGTGCCAGCTACAGCATGGACGCCCTGACTGTGTCTCTGGTCATGGACTCCAACGACGGCGCGGTCGACGGCAGCAATGAAAACAGCTACGGACTGGCTGCTGAATACGCCCTGGGCGATTTGGTGCTTGACGCCTACTTCGATATTCGTTCAGGTGCCGCCGGTTCCGGTCAGGATGGTAATGAGCAAATGGGTTATATGGCGACCTACAACATGGGTGCCAACACCTTCCGTCTTTCCTACGAAATGCAGGATGCGGACATCGGTGATGCGTCTGCCGACGTAATCATGTTCCAGGCACTGCACAACGTGTCTGACAACATGTACGTCTACGTTGAAGGCGGTCAGAAAAACACTGATTCTGGCGTTCCTGGCTCTTCTGACGTAGAAACTAACCAGATCAACCTGGGTAGCGTTTACTACTTCTGATCGCTGATATTATGTGGTGAAAAGAAGCTAGTTAGAGAAGCCGGCCTTAAGGGGCCGGCTTTTTTTATGGGAACTATTGCGGTATTTTAATGACTAAGTAATGAGAGGTTTGAATCTGTGATGCACTCTTTCATGATTTTTATAATGTCTGCTTTAAGCTTTTTGATATCCAGTCAGGTGGTTGCTTCGGCTCCGCCACTGCAGGATTTTAATCAACTTTACAGCCAGCTTCTGGAAGATCACGCTCAACAAACTCATCTTGATGGACTTCCTCTGACCTCGGTCGATTATTCGAGTTTACGCAAGGATGATCGCTGGCCTGTGCTCATCGAAAAGCTGGCGACCATGCCGCCGACTGCAGTGAATACTCCCGATCGTCAAAAGGCCTTTTATCTCAACGCGTATAACATCCTGGCCATTAACAAGGTTCTGGCACACTGGCCGCTGCGTAGCCTTCGCTCAGTGGGTTCGTTTGTAGATCCTGTTTGGGTTCACGATGCTGGACAAGTTGCTAGGGAGCCGGTAACGCTTGAGTATCTGGAGCATAAGGTGCTGAGGGGTATGGGAGATCCCCGAGTTCATATGGCGATTAACTGCGCCTCGATCAGTTGTCCAGACCTCCGCCGTGAGGCCTATGTTGCGGATCGAATCGATACGCAGCTTGATGAACAGGCTCAGCATTTTCTGCATCAGAAAGACAAGGGCCTGACCCTTGATGAGGAGACCCGAACCGTTCATTTATCAGTAGTTTTCGACTGGTTTGAGGAAGACTTTGATGCCCTGGGTGGCGTAGCCTCGTTCATCCGCACCTACCGTCCAGATTTGCCTCAAGGCTGGGAAATAGTGGCGGACCTCAATTACAACTGGGGCATCAACAGTGAGTTAAACGCGAGACTGTTGCGGAAAATGCGGGACGATTTTTAATGGCATCAACCGGGCATATAGAGCTTGAGGTCAAGCTGAGCCTCGATCCTGAACATTTGGCCCTTGCTGAGCAGATCCTCCGTGCGCGTCCGGATTGCGAGGCCGGCGGTCAGATTGAGCTGCGGAATATCTATTTTGACACACCAGACTTTGCCCTCAACTGGCAACGCATGGCCCTGCGTGTCCGACAAAAAGGCTCACGCTTTATCCAGACCCTGAAAACTCAGGGGGAGTTTATTGACGGTGGCCACCGCCGGATGGAGTGGGAGTGGCCGCTGGCAACGGCGGAGCTGGATCTGTCCCTGCTGGCGGCAACCCCGCTCTCAGGTCAGGCGGACCTGAACCAACTGCAACCCGCGTTCGAAACCAACTTTGAGCGGCAGGTGCTGATGATCACCGAATTCGGTTCCGGGGGTGATGCACTTGCAGGGGGTGACGCTCTTGTAGAGGTGGCGATCGATCAGGGCAGAATCCTGGGTGGTGGCCGTGCCAGCCCTTTGTGCGAAATCGAATTCGAACTCAAGTCTGGGAACCCAGCGGTATTGCGGAAGCTGGCGGTGGAACTGGCCGCGGCGGTACCCGTTTTTCTGAATGTGATCAGCAAGGCTGAGCAGGGCTACCATCTTGCGGGCGTTACCTCTGCGGCGCCTGATATCGCAGGCATTTCGAGTGTGTACGGTTTTTTCCGTTGCCTGAGTGCGTGCTGGTTGCACGAGGAACCTTTCCCATTGGGCAATGCCGATCTTTCTCGGGTTCGGCAGGCGGCTGAAGCTGCAGGCGTATCGGCGGATTTCGAGAAGCTTGTGCCCCAGCTTTCATCGGATCAGCCCGTCAACGCGCTGATTGCGGACGGTTTGCTGGGGCGGGTTCAGCTGGCCATTGCCGGCGCCGAGGGCTTTTAGCTTCCCTGTGCTGCCGGCTTTTCGTCAGCATGATCCTTAGTGGCCTGATCATCCCGCATGGCATGCCATTTCTGAACGAACGCCCGGTAGTTAGCCAGGGCCTTTTCGACCAGCTCGACGCCAGGAGTCTCGGAAGATTTCACCAGTACGATCAATCCTTTTCCTTCCACCTCTTTGTGGGTCGGAGGATGACAGACGACTTCCCCGTTTTCGTCGATAAACGCCAGCGCCGTGCCGATGTCATGCCGAATCAGGGCGCTGACGATGTCAGCCCAGGTCAGGTCATCCAGCGCAATTTCATAGCGGTGAGGGTGGTCGTTCTGATAGTTGAAAAGATCTTCCAGAACTTTTTCAGATCCCGGTGCAACCACAGAGCGAACCATGATCTCCGGATAGGTTCTCACCGGGCGAATGGTGGTCAGCACCCCCAATGATTTGAATCGCTCGCGGTTCTCATCCCGCACACACTCGGCGGTGACATGTTGGCCGAGATTGGATTCACTGAGGCGGTGCGCAATATCAAAGGTAAGGCTGTCTGAGGTCGGGTCCGACTCGTCAGCGGCAAGAATAATGATGTGCCTTGCGCTGCCAGCATGAACCGCTTTCAGCGCCAGCGGGTCGCTACCCGAACCATGGAAATGGACGAGTCCTATGTCCGCCAATTCAGTCGGCAGTCCAGTGGGAAACTCCCGGGTGAGAATCATGATCGGAATGACTTCGTATCCCGGTACCGCCCTGATTTGGGAGGCAAAACGGGCGAAGTATTGTTCGCCACCCGTTTGTGGCGTATTGATGATGACGATGTGATCTTGCATTTTGTACACCCAGCGTCCGGTTAAGATGCGTTCCCGGCGGTAGAACCGGTATTCGATAAAGTCGCTCACAATAAGCGTCAGCACGGTGATCGCAGAGATGAACATCAGGACGACGGTGCTGATTCGGCCCAGCGTTGTTTCCGGTGCAAAGTCGCCATAGCCGACGGTTACCAGGGTGGTCATGGTCATCCAGGTCGACTCAAAGAGGGTAAGATCCTCAACCACCCAGATCAGCAGGGTCTGAGTGATGAGCAGGCCGCCAAGAATGGCAAACAGTCGCTTGACCCGTGACCTTATGATACCCGACATCGGCAGGTGGGAAAGCTGATGTTCCGGGTTCAGCGGCCGGCGATTCCTGTCCATTGATGTCCTTAAGGCGGTTCAGTCGGCGAAGAGTTCGTTATACAGTACCGGAAATATAACAAAGACACAGGGGTTTGCATGATGTCCAAGCCATGGCGCGCCTTACCACAACCGCTGGCGGATGAGGTTGCCGGTATCTGGCCATCGGTTTTCCCCGGGGGTGTTCCGGATTTTTTGTCCGGGGCAGGGGGTGTTTCCGAATCCGATACCGCACAGGCGATCGCCCGCAGCATTTTCCTGCGCCGCACGCTTGAGGCTCATCCTGAATGCGTTAAGGCGCTTTGCGAGTCCCTTCCGTTAACCGATCGGACAACCGAGGGTTATCTCAGACAGCGCTGGGCGGAGTTTCTCGACACTGTCAGCAGTGAACCGGAGCTTCAGGCCGCGCTTCGACAATTCCGGATGGAAACCCAGTTCCGGATCATCTGGCGGGACCTGATGCGCTGGTCTGATCTGACCGAGACCATGGCCGCGACCAGCGACTTTGCCGATCTTTGCATCCAGGGCGCGCTGGACTGGCTGTACGATGATTGCTGCACGGAGTACGGCACACCCTGGGGGGTAAGCCCCGCGACCGGGGAAGAGGGCCCCCAGGCGCTGATCGTGATGGGCATGGGTAAGCTTGGTGGCCACGAGCTGAATGTGTCATCGGACATTGACCTGATTTTCGCCTACCCCGGAAAAGGGGAAACCCGGGGTGCCCAGCGGACAATGGATAACCAGCAGTTCTTCACCCGGCTGGGCCAGCGCCTGATTCAGGCGCTGGATCAGATGACGGCTGACGGTTTTGTGTTCCGGGTGGATATGCGGTTGCGCCCCTATGGCCAGAGTGGCGCTCTGACGCTGAGTTTCGCGGCCCTGGAAACCTACTACCAGGACCAGGGGCGCGACTGGGAACGCTACGCCATGGTCAAAGCCCGGATTGTAGCCGGTGATCAGCGCGAGGGGCAGGTGCTGATGGCCAGCCTCCGGCCGTTTGTCTATCGCAAGTACATTGATTTCAGCGCCTTTGAATCGCTCCGTAGCATGAAATCCATGATCAGCCGCGAAGTCCGGCGCAAGGGGCTGGAAACCAATATCAAGCTCGGTAGCGGTGGTATCCGGGAGATCGAGTTTGTGGTGCAGGCGTTCCAGCTTATCCGGGGCGGCAGGGACCGGGAGTTACAGCAGCGGGGATTGCTGACAATATTGCGCGAGCTTGAGGCGCTGGAGTTACTGCCATCGGTGGTGGTTAACGAGCTTGCCATTGCCTATGGTTTCCTGCGCAATCTCGAACACGCTTTGCAGGGTATAGAAGATAAGCAGACGCAGCTGCTGCCTGATAATGACACCGACAGAGCCCGGGTAGCACTGATTATGGGCTTTGAGGACTGGTCGAGCTGTCAGGCAGCTCTGGACAGCCACAGGCAGCGGGTTGCCACCCACTTCGCGGATATCATTGCCACCGAAGATGAGGATGGTGACCGCATCGATCTTGCCGAGGAATGGCAGGAACTCTGGATGGGCGAAATGGATGAAGCAGCTGCTACCGAGTGGCTGGGGGAGCAGCGGTTCGAGTCGCCACAAGCCAGCTATGGTGAGCTGGAAACGTTGCGCAGTTCACGAACCGTGCAGTCGCTTCAGACCCAGGGGCGTCAGCGGCTGAACCGGTTTATGCCGGTGCTGCTGGAAGCGCTTAGCCATGTGGAGGAACCGTCACAGACCCTTACCCGGGTTCTTCAGTTGGTGGAAGCCATCCTTCGCCGCACGGCTTACATGGTGTTGCTGCTGGAAAATCCTGGTGCGAGAGTCCAGTTGGTGAAGCTGTGCAGTGAAAGCCCCTGGATCGCCAGCCAGCTTGCCGAAACACCCCTGTTGCTGGACGAATTGCTCAACGCCGAGAGCCTCTATAAGCCGCCCGCCAAGGAAGAGCTGCGGGATGACCTTCGCCAACAGACGTTGCGAATTCCTTTTGAGGACCTGGAAGAGCAGATGGAAACTCTGCGGCACTTCAAGAAGGCGCATATTCTTCGGGTGGCAGCGTCGGAGTTGCGCGGCACTCTGCCGCTGATGAAGGTCAGCGACTACCTGACCTGGATTGCTGAAGTGGTTCTGGAACATGTATTGGAGGTGGCCTTTGCCAACCTGGTTAGCCGGCATGGCTATCCCAGGCGCCCGGACGGTTCTTCAAATGATATGGATTTTGCCATTGTCGGCTATGGCAAGCTTGGTGGGATTGAGCTGGGGTATACCTCAGATCTGGATCTGGTTTTTATCCACGGTGGCGACCCCGAGCAGTCTACGGGTGGTGAAAAGCCGATCGATAACGCCGTATTCTTCACCAGGCTGGGTCAGCGGATTGTTCATATTCTGAATTCCCAGACCCCTGCGGGCCAGCTTTACGAAGTGGATATGCGCTTGCGCCCGTCTGGCAATTCCGGGTTACTGGTCAGCACACTGACGGCCTTTGATAAATACCAGCGCAACGACGCCTGGACCTGGGAGCATCAGGCACTGGCGCGTGCCAGAGGCGTTGCCGGTTGCAGGGACACACTGAAAGAATTCGAAGCGATAAGGCAATCCATTCTGTGTCAGCCCAGAGACCGGCAGGCGCTGCGGGATGAGGTGTTGGCCATGCGCGAGAAAATGCGCTCGGCTCTGGGTACCTCAACCGTTTCCGGGCAGGTACCCGAGGTGTTTCACGTCAAGCAGGATAACGGCGGCATTGTGGATATTGAATTCATGGTTCAGTACCTGATGCTTGCGTATTCATCGGAGTTTCCGGAGCTGACCCAATACCCGGACAACATCCGGCAGATGGAAGAGTTGGGCCGCGTTGGGGTGATTCCGGTTGCGAATGCGCAAGGATTGCGGAAGGCCTACATCACGCTGCGCTCGACCATTCACCGCCGGGCGCTGCAGAATCTCAACAGTCAGGTGCCGGAAGACGCTTTCAGAGACGAACGAGCCTACATTCAGGCCATGTGGAACCGTGTCATGCTGGACGAGCCCGGCTCTTCGTACCCATGATTTTTCCTGCTAGAATGCCGGTCTTCGTTTAAGCGCCCTTAGGAGTAAAAACAATGTCAATGGCTGATCGTGATGGCCTGATCTGGATGGACGGTGAGATGGTTCCCTGGCGGGACGCCAAAATCCACGTGCTGACTCACACCCTGCATTATGGGATGGGCTGTTTCGAAGGCGTACGTGCCTACGGCACACCCGAAGGCGCCGCAATCTTCCGGCTGCAGGACCACACGGACCGGCTGTTCCGCTCCGCCCACATCCTGAACATGAAAATGCCGTTCACCAAAGAGCAGCTTAACGACGCTCAATGTGCGGCTGTGAAGGAAAACGGGCTGGACGAAGCCTATCTGCGGCCTATGGTGTTTTACGGGTCCGAAGGCATGGGTCTGCGTGCTGACAACCTGCAGGTTCACGTGATGGTTGCCGCCTGGAACTGGCCGTCTTACATGTCGCCGGAAGCCAAAGAGCTGGGCATCAAGGTGCGCACGTCGTCCTACACGCGGCACCACGTCAATATCACTATGTGTAAAGCCAAGGCCAACGGTAACTACATCAACTCGATGCTGGCGCTGAATGAAGCTGTTGCCTGTGGCTGCGAGGAAGCGTTGTTGCTGGATAACGAAGGTTATGTGGCTGAAGGTTCCGGCGAAAATATTTTCATCCTGCGCAATGGCGTTTTACACACGCCCGAGCTGACTTCCTGCCTGGAAGGCATTACCCGTCAGACCATTCTCGACTTCGCGCAGGAGCTGAATGTGCCCGTGCGTGAGCGCCGGATTACCCGCGACGAAGTCTATATTGCTGATGAAGCGTTCTTTACCGGCACCGCAGCGGAAGTGTTGCCGATCCGTGAGCTGGACGGACGTCTGATTGGTGCTGGCAAGCGCGGGCCGCTGACGGAAAAGTTCCAGACGATGTACTTCGATGCAGTCAAAGGTAAAAGTGACAAGCACGCGAAATGGCTAACACAGGTAACATAAGTTCCATATGACGGACGCCTATAGTCGGCATGTCGGGCCTGTGGGCGGCTACCTGGTAGCCAGCTCGTATCAGCAAGCGTTTCTTGAAGACTGGTTTGATCCTGGTTTTTGGGGCGCGCGCGCCGAGAAGGTTGCCGAGGGCGGCCGCGGGGCTGCCTGGTTTATAGGCTTTGAGTCAGGTGACCTCGTGCTTCGCCACTTTTGTCGAGGGGGATTGCCTGGGCGCATTATCCGGCGGGATTACCTATACACAGGTGCCGATGCGGTAAGATCGTTCGTCGAATTCCGTTTGCTGAACAAGCTCCATCAGGCAGGTCTACCTGTGCCTAAGCCGGTCGCTGCGGGTTTCTGGCGTCGTGGGCAGATCTTCTACCATGCGTCCATCATCATTCAGCGAATTCCGGGTGCGAGACCCTTATCCGGGTTTGCCAGTCTCTCCCACCTTGAAACATGGCGTGAGGCGGGTGCCTGCATCCGCCGCTTCCACGATGCCGGGGTTTTTCATGCCGACCTGAACTGTATGAATATCCTGGTGAGTGATCAGGTATACCTGATTGATTTCGATCGCGGGCGGATGATGACGGATCGGGCGGGCGATGGCTGGAAGGCATCCAATATCAGCCGGCTGGAGCGCTCCGTTCATAAATGCCTGGCGGCATCTCTGGACATGGGGCAGCGAGGTCAGCTTTGGCAGGCCCTTCTGGACGGCTACCAGGGTGACTGATTAATAGACTGGTTGCTCGCCTGGTGCGGTTCGGCGGAAGCGTTTGTATTCCCACTGATACTGTGCCGGAACGTCAGCAATGCATTTCTCGACCGAATGGTTCAGGGCCGTCAAGGATTCGGTCGTGTTGTCTGAAGCCATTCCAGGCTCGGCTTCCCGAATGATAATTTTGAAGCCTTGGGCGTTCGGGAGCCTTTGCGCATAGGTGATAAGGGGCTTGGCTCCGGTTTTGTTTATGAGCTTGGAGGCAAGTGTCATGGTGATAGTCGGGATACCAAAAAAGGGCGCAAACTCGCCCCCTTCGCGCCGGGGAGTCTGATCAGGCAGGATGCCCACCACGCCGCCCTCGCGAAGAATACTTAACAGACGCATGATGCCCCGCCGATCGGTTGCGACCAGCTCGGAGCCACTGCGACCGCGAACCTTCTTCATGTAATCCTCAAAACCAGAATGGTTCGGCGGGCTATACAATGCCGCCATTTTGTAGCGAGATGCAAAGAACAGTCCAGCCAGTTCCCAGTTCCCCAAGTGGGGTGCAAGCAACAATAACCCCTGTTTGCCCGCCTGGTAATCATCGAGTAGTTCTTCGCCTTCAATTTCGGTAATCAGGCCGAGGCAGCGTTCAATCGGCCACTCCCACATAAGCGGAATTTCCAGGGCTGTCGCTGCGGTTTGCTGAATGCTATTGCGACCCAGAGCCTCAACTTCCTGGTGATTCAGACCGGGATAACAGGCCCGCAGGTTCTTTCGGGTAGTGTCTACCGATCGGCCCCCTATTCGCCATACGATGCCTCCAATAAGCATTCCAAGCCGTTGGGCATTTTTCAGGCTAAGGGCAGAAAGTAGGCGAAATATCAGTTTGATGAGCTTGCCGGGCACAATGCTATCCAGTCAGAAGAAAACATGGCAGAAAAAGCTACCACTGTCGCTACAAGCATACAAGGCGCTCCACCATTTGTGAGGGCGGATCAGCCTGCTTTTGACCTTCCTCCATGTTAGAATTCGTCGGTTTTAAGTGCAGGGTCCGTGGGCAATACATGAAGCGCGCGGAAAACACGGTGGTTTGAGCGATGACTGTATGTGGGATCCGATAAAGTTAGCGTTTTTCCGGTTTGCAGCAGGTGGCTGGGTTCCGCCTCAGTGGTTCGAACCGGATCTGCCAACAGAACTGGACCGAGCTGCCCGCACAGGCCATCTCAAGCTCGAAGTGGTCAGTCACTGCTGGAACTACTCGCATTTTCTGGTGTATCAGTTGAGTTCTCTGGCGTTGTTTCCGCCGACCAAACTTGACGTCACCATGACGGTTTTTTTCAGCCCTGAGGACACCAAAACAGTTGAGCTGCTCGCTTTTTTCGAGAAACAGCCGGTGCCCGGTGTCACCTGGAACTGGCAATCGATCCCAAAACAGGCATTGTTTCGACGGGGCATCGGCCGCAACCGTGCGGCGCTGGCAACGCAGGCAGACTGGGTCTGGTTTACCGACTGCGACCTGATGTTCCGGGACGGCAGTCTTGATGCTTTGGCTGATGTGCTGCAAGGACGCCGTGACGCACTGCTGTTCCCGGCACAGGAACGCACCACCGACCTGCTGGCGTCCGATAACCCCATGCTTCAGGCCGGCAACGAAGTGCCTCAGGTGTTGGATATAGACACGTCCTCGTTTTCGAGCCGCACCATCAGCAAGGCAACGGGCCCACTGCAGATTGCTCATGGCGATGTCTGCCGGGCCGTTGGCTATTGCCGGAATATCGGCCTGTACCAGCAACCGGTAGACAGTTTTGCCAAATGCCATGAGGACCGGGCCTTTCGCTGGCTGCTTCGCAGTCAGGGCCATCCGATTGATGTGCCCGGGATCTACCGGATACGGCACGTTGCCAAGGGCCGGTACACCGGCAGCGACACACGGAGCAGATTCAGAACATGGTTGCGAGTGTGGCAGTCTCGCTGGCGGGACTGGAAGCAGGGAAAAGCTGGATGAGCGATGTGCCTGAAATTGTGTTTATAACCCCGACCTGGGCAGGGGATCTTGACCACTTTCGGGTGATGAGATGCTCTCTGGAGCGATCTCGGCTGGCTCGTTTCGATCACTATGTGGTTGTTCAGGATGAGGATCTGCATCTGTTCGAGGAGTTCCGTGGCCGCGCCGGCCTGAAACTGTTGTCAACCAAGGATGTTCTGCCGGCGGATGTGGAGCGCCGGCGAGTTCGCGCGAGACTTCTTTCAAAGCGTTTCGGGCGTAATTTCACCACACTCTGCGGCAGCCTCAAGCGTCTGCTTTCCTGGCCGAAGTGGCCGTCATACACGGGCTGGCATACTCAACAGCTTTGCAAACTCAAATTGGCGAGTGAGCTGGAATATGATCTGGCCGTGGTTCTTGATTCCGATCTGGTGGTGACACCCCATGCGATTGCCGACGATTTTTTTGGGGGTTCTGGCGCCGTCTGTTTTGCCCGTTGGAGCAGCCGAACTGAACTTGAGGGTAAGGTCAAGAACTGGGTGGCTGAATCTGAGGCTTTGGTTGGAGCAGATTATAAAGCGGACCCTTTCAATGTCTATTTTGATACACCGTTCGTGTTTGATCGCAGGCAGTTATCTGCAGCGCTTGAGGCCCTTGAACTGGCATCCGGGAAAAAGTGGTGGTCAGCCCTACTTGCCCGACCACCACGGAGATGGTCCGAGTTTGGCTTTTACAAAGCCTTTCTGATGCACAAGGCGCCGGAAGGTGCGATCGAGTGGCGGGAGCCCAGTTTTTGCCGATACGTTTACGATACCAGTGACCCGCAGGCAGTAGTTGATACCATGGTTGAAATGATCAGTGATTCTTCGATTCACTACGTGACGATTCATTCCCAGGCAAGCGGCCGGCAGAACTGGGATCCGCAGGCCTATCTCGACCCGCTGTTGTCGATGATCAAATCCGCTCGCTGAAGCAGGGAAGTTTTTCAAGGTGCTGAATTCAAAACCCGTAGTAACATTCAAAGCAATCGGACCAGAGGACTGGCTGGGCCTGTTTTTTGGTGCATGGCTGTTGCTGACAGTGCTCACGCCTGGCGATGTCTACAGAACGTTCTTTCATTTACTGATTTATCCTCTGGCGCTTTACCTGCTTATCAGTAAAGGCGGGCACCTTGTTGCCTGGAAAGATCCGTTTGTCCGGTTATTTGTTCTGTTTTGCGGCTATATGTCAGTGACCACCTGGCTTGTCGGAGGTGGTCCTGCAGACAATGATTTTCAGGCTTCCCGATGGGGCATCGAGGCCGCGTTGGGGATGGTCGCATTCTTTTTCTGGATGCTGACACTTGTTCAACGGGCAGCGATATGGGGCCGGTGGTTTTTAGTTGTGGCGCTTATTGGCGCGCTAGCCGGGTTTGTATCGGCGCAACCAGAGGCCTTTTTTAACGTCAGGTTGCAAGGGCTTGGAGCCATGGCTCAGCCCATTCAGGGAGCCTCAATCGCCACCGCTTTTCTGGCTTTGGGGCTGTTTCTGACTTTTCATAAAGCCAATGTGTTGACGCGGAAGGATGTCTTGCTGGCTGCTGTATCGTTAATAGTTGTTTTCTCGTTCGTCGCTTTGACTCAGAGCCGTGCTCCGCTGATTTCCCTGACGGCTTATCTTATTGGTTTTGTATTGATTCTGGGTGTTCAATATCGGCGCCTGGCGGCGGTTTGTATTTCTCTTTTGGCGGGCATCTGTTTTCTTGGTCTGGCTTTCTGGTTATCTGATTCCGCTACGATTTTTGATCAACTGATATCCAGGGGAGCTTCTCACAGGCTTGAACTCTGGTGGGCTTATCTGGCTTATCCCCCTGAGTCTCTCTTAATCGGGAACGGAGCCGGATTCGATTTCAACTTTACAGAAGCCTCCAGGCTTTATCTCGAACCGAGAGGCCTGGGGCATATTGAGCACCCGCACGATCTTTGGCTTGGCGCGTTTTCGGAAACCGGCTTGATCGGTGTTGCGCTGCAGGCAGGACTGGTTTTGCTGCCAACGGTGGCCGTGCTTCGGAGCCGTCAGGCGCTGTCAGTCAAACTTCACCTGGTGGCACTTCTGGGATTGTTTCTATTGCTCACGTTTTCTGATGAATTTACCTTGCTTATCTCTCTTCACCCCGTATGGCTGTTCGGATGGACTCTCCTCATCTTTGTCTGGACATGGACACGGTATGGGGAGGGGGAAACGGCAACCGCTGACTTCGCCGTTGAACCCGGAGATCAAAAGTGTCGGTAAAAACGCTCACAATCTGTATTTTTTCTTTCAATCGGGGCAAATTCCTCCACAATTGTGTGGAATCGATCCGGGACTGCATTCCCGGTGCCGAGATCGCTATTTTCGATGACAATAGCACCGATCCAGAGACGATCCGGTATCTCGAGGAAGCTGCAGAATTCTGCCGAATCGTGGCGCCGCGAGAGGTTGGCACCATCAAGCACGGCGGACTCTACCACAACATGAATGCTGCGCTTGATATCCTGAAAGACCAGTCTCTGGTCTGTTTTTTACAGGACGATACTCAGGTCGTACGCGCCGTCTCGTCGAATGAGCTTGATGAACTGGAGGGTATTTTTAGTCGCAACTCGGAGCTTGGTTTCGTCCATCCGTGCTTCATTCGGGGTATGGACCTCAGGAAGCGTCCGGTTGTGCCTTTAGCCGGCCCGGCTCCCGAATTGTTTTTCCGCGAGAATACCGGTCAGAGCGCAGGTATTCACTATTCAGACCTGGTACTTTTCAAGCCGGCTCGTCTCTTTAAGGCCGGATGGACCTTTCACCAATCCGAGCCTGCAAACGACAGGCAGGCAAAAGCTTTGTTCAGCATGATGGCTTACATGTGGCGCCCATTTGCTATGTGGTTACCCGAAGTGCCCGCCTACCGGGGCAAAAACAAGACCCTGGGATTGCGTCTTGCGGAGCGGAAAAAGCGGGTCGGTTTCTATCCATTCAAACTCCTGCCAGAAAGCGACCTGGATCAGACGACGAAGCAAGAAGTCCCGATATTGCCGGTGGCAGAGGACTTTCTGGAATGTATCCCGTCTTCTCCGCCGAAGCCATGGACCTATAATCCATTGTCAGGCCTCAGGTTTTTTAAAAATCTTAATAATCTGGAAGTAGCGCTTCGCCGATGGTTCAAATTCTGACATGTTGAAAGGCGCCCTTTTTCATTTTGTTCAAGACCTCACTCATGTTTTACGGACCGGATAGTTGAGATGATGGAACAGCCGGATATCGTCGTCATCAGTTTGAAAAGAGCGACAGACAGACGTCAGTCAATTGAACAGCAGTTATCGCCACTGAATCTGCAATATTCATTTTTTGACGCCATTGACGGAAAACTCGGGCACGAGCTTTTTGCAAACTATGATGCGAAGAAAGCCTGGCTTATCGG
>Ga0307975_1000123_pt1 | contig 42542 bp, 32 predicted proteins | sample OrgLakmetagen917_FD_201825 | JGI IMG/M metagenome (GOLD analysis project Ga0307975, IMG submission 201825) | Saline water microbial communities from Organic Lake, Antarctica - #917 | ecosystem: Environmental > Aquatic > Non-marine Saline and Alkaline > Saline | place: Antarctica: Organic Lake... | reverse complement strand
CTGAACATGCGGATTCCGCTACCTACCATATCTCTCACGATAAGCATGGATTACTGGTTTTGAGCAAGGTTCTGAGGCAAAAGACTCAATACCTGCCTATTCGCCATTTTCTATAGCCCCTCGGTCTTCGGGCGTCAAAAATAAATCGGTCCCTATTTTTTGTTACATTAGTTGATACAAGCTAAATATTTTTATTTTTCGCCTGCTCATCCATTATTTTATGAAGCTCTTCATCAGCACCGTCAACACCTCCCTTTTTAGCTTCCGAAATCAGAGTCAAGGCCTTGTCTACATCTTTAGTGTACCCATTAGCTCCATAATAAAAATATAGACCTGCTGATAGCTTGGCGGGGCCAAAACCTAAATCCACGGCCCCATCAAGAAACCACTTTCCCCTTTCAATGTCCATTTCTATGGTATCTCCGAGGAGATAAAAAATAGAAACTTGGTGCATTGCCTCAACCACATTATCTTCGGCGGCTCTGGTTAAAAAATCTAGAGACCTTTTATCAAATTCTTCGTCAGATTCATTCCACTCACGCAAACTAAAACGTGAATAAAAATAGAATGCATACGGATCATCCTTTTCTAAAAAAGGCTTTATATAGTCGTATAGTTCAGAAGCCGATCCATAATCGTGAATTCTATTAGCCTTAATTATCTCATCCTGGTTCATACTGGCTCCAATCTAGGGCCTACGAATTTCCCCATCATTATCAATGCATCGCCATTGAGTATGATGCGTATCAACAGCTCCTGCCGACGAATTGGCCATTCGGACAGCCTGATTTTTGGCTGCTTGAAAGCTTTTACTTAAGCCCCATCCCCAGCCAAATCTCAGAAGCGTTTTTTAAGGCAGGGTGTCGTGACGGTCTACCCAAGGTTACGCTGCTATTTGCTGAATTGGCGGCAGACATTATCACCTATCACGCGGATGGGATTTTGTGGACTGTTTTCCTTCCTGGCTTATTTCTTTTTTACCAGCTTGGGCCAGATCCCCCTTCAGCAACTGGATACGCTGGCCACCCGAGCATTTTTCGAGCTTCCCGCGTTTTTACTGGCCCTCTGGGTCGCGGTCCTGGGCTATACCGGGCTGTATTTTGGGCTGATCGCCGTCAAGTTTGGGGACAGCCTGTTAGAAACCTAATATTCATTTGGTTTATAGACAATAACGGTAGATAAATAGCTTGGCTGTCCAGGCTATTTCTTGTGACCTGGGTCAGGCGGCCCAAGGCGTTAAAGCAGCTTGGCAGAAGGAGTCAAAAATATGTCTGTCCCCTTTTTTCGAGCATCGTCATTTTAGCCTATGAAAAACATGCGCTAAAACTTGTGCTCTTGAGCTAATGATATGAAGTTCGTTGTCTGCACACTTATAGACCGGATACCTTAGGCCTCCCATCTCCATACTGCCCAGGGATAGCGTCCACCTTGAAAAATCCCACCAATCCGGATCGCCCCTATTCGATAGAGCATATAACGGATGATCTGAGTCGGATGGTCCCCTAATAGATAATTTTCCGCAATCGCGAATTTTTATCTCTGACTCATCATCCCCCCAAACCCCAACAATATTGCCCTTAGCTCGCATAATGGATTTTGCGTTCACTCTTAGCTGCCAGACGGAGTCTAGACATGATTTATGATGTCGGTATTTTCCCTCCAACATTCTCATCTCTTGCTCAGCTGCGTATTTTGTCTGTTCCTTCGGAATATCATCAGTTACTGCGTCTATCCACTGAAGTTCTTTATTAATGCTGTAGCGAATCATTCCTTCAGGGCATAAGTGCGATTTATATCTATCTATCACAACGTCGGCATCTTTCTTTTTTTCTACTACCCAAACATCTACGTCGGTGCTCTGCGAAAAATATATTCTTATGTTTTTTTCGTGCACATCAATTTGACAATATCTCAGCGTCATATTTAGTCTCACTCAGAGCATATTATTTCTACCTTCTTACAAAACCCAGCGGCACCGTTAGTGGCGAATCATTTGGTGCTATCACAAGAAATGACTTCTTCTTGCTTGTTTTCAGCCTTGCCATCCGGACCAGTGCGCCGAAAGCTCCCCCTACTCGACGATTATGTGATCTATCGATAAATTTAAATGACACCACATTTCCCGGGCCGCCTTGAGCCGTCCGATTAAACGGATACTCATCACAATCTTTACCAGGTGGCGTAAATGGACCACATTTACCCCTCTGAATATTCGATCGCGGCCGATTTTTATATCTTAAAACAAAGCCCCTTCCTGCAAGCAGGCTCGTCTGGGCTTCTCTTATATGTTGAGCCGCCTCATAATTATCCGAACCAACAATCAAGGTCGGTATAGTGAGTCCACATCTATTCTGCTTTTTCAAGCACTTCCTGACTAATCGCCTTGCATTTTTCGTGATTAATTTTCCAGAGGTTTTTATACTCGTTGTAATAGCTCTATTAATGGTAAAGCGTAATCCCGACGATGCGATATTCCTAGCAGCTAATTGACCGGCAATATTTGATGCACTGCCAACACTACCCAAAGAATATTTTCCTGTAGGATCAACATAAGTGACTGGATCGGCATTGCCATAAAGGTACTTATTCAATGTAATTGGGTCTAGCCCCCTGCCCATCCAAGTATCCATCTGCGTAAACCGCCCAGCCCCTTGGTTGTAATACCGAGCCCGCAAATAATACTGATCCAGATTGGCGTCATACTGCTCCCCGGTATACCGATAAGCGTTCTCGGTCGTGCCGGTCGAGTTCAGCTCAACCCCAAAGGCATCGTAATCGTAGCTGTCTGTTAAAGAACCCGAGCTATCCGCCAACGCCCGCGTCGACCCGTGCCCGTCATACAGATAGTAGCTGGTATCGGTGTTTCGTGTTTGTGCGATCAGATCGTCGCCGTAGGTGTAGGCTACGTCGGTAGTGCTGTTGGTCACTTCCGCCAACACCTGGGCATAGCTGCGGTTGCTGTCCACCACGAAGTTTGTGGTGGCACCCGCTTCGGTCTTGCGGGTGCGAATGCCGTCGGCGTTGTAGCCGTAATGGGTGGTGACACCGCCCTGCTCCATCGCGATAAGCTTGTTCTTGGCGTTGTAGCGGTAGGCTTTGGTACCGCCGTCCAACGTCTCGGTCAGCGTATTGCCGTTGGCATCGTAGGTGTAGCTGGTGTTGCCCTGCTGCTGCAGCCGGTCATTGGCGTCGTAGCTGTAGGCAGTGTGCACGCCGTCGATGATGCTGTAGGTGCGGTTGCCCACCTTATCGAACTGGTACTCGGCGCTGTAGCCGCCGTTGACCGGGTCGGTGACGGTTTCTGTGGTCAGGCGGTACAGCTCGTCGTAGGTGTACGCGGTGGTGCGGCCGTTGTGGCTCTCCACTACCTGCATGCGCCGCCCCGTGTCGCCCAGGGTATAGGCGTAGTCCGCCACAATCTGGTCCGCCGCATCCGTGGTGGTCAGGCGGGTCAGCCGGTTCAGGGCATCGTAGTCGTACAGTGTGACGTTGCCGCTGGGGTAGCTGACGCTCTCGCGGTTGCCCACCGCATCGTAGGTGTACAGGGTCTGGCCCTGGTTACCTTCCACCACTTCCAGCCGGTTCAGGGCATCGTATTCGTGCTCGGTGGTATGGCCCTTGGCGTCGGTCTCGCTGACCAGGTTGCTATCGGCGTCATAGTTGTAGCTGTGGCGATTGCCCAGGGCGTCGACCACGGTTTTTGTTTTGGGTGTCCTACCAATTCCCAGGATCTACCAAGGCGAGACATTTTTTCTCCTGAATGGTCAAAAATAGATCTGTCCCAATTTTTTGTGTGATCAGGACTTTTGACTAGCCGAATTGATGGCACGGGCAAGAACCGGCGCAAGTAGACAAGAATTTCCTGAGCGCTATGGACCGTGAAATCGATATTTCTAGGATGATTCAGTCAATCCTCTATCAGCACAGGTGCCTTGAAGTTGGTCTTCCGGATAGATACCGTCGAATTCGGGGTCTTGAGTCGCCTTGTAGTATGAGTATCTCATCAAATGGGCGAAGGATTTGAACCTCAGGGCTCCGGGTAGTTCCCAACCCAAAAACCAAGCCTCCCACTCTCCATCCTGCGTTTTCACTTCCGGATTGAGCAGGTATATCCCACTATCAACCAGATCGCTCACTACCAGCATGGACTGGATGTAAGCATCGCGCAGGTATACCGGGTCTTGGTCGGGTCCATAGTCAAAATAATCCTCATCCGATATTGGGGCACCGATGTTCTCAGGTATGAGGTCAGGTTTGCTCGACTTCAGCCAGGAGACTGTCTCAGCCCCGACTATTAAACCGTCGTCCGCATCAAGGCGAAGATGCATCAGGCCATTGGAAGCACGCCAAAAATCTTTTAACGATTTTGGCAGCTCAGTTCCCAGCCGTTTCTCGGCTTCTGAAATTGCCGCTTCAGAAACAGGTCCTTTACTTTGGCTACCCCTAGCTAAAACCTGGCGCTCCATGGAGCTAACAGCGCCCTCCAGTTTTAAACTATCCAGTATCTCGCGGTCCCAGCATGCAAGAAATTCTCGCCAATTCTCTGGCCCTCCAACATACCCGGATCTGCCAGGATTAGACATTTCTCCTCCTGAGTGGGGGCAAAAATAGATCTGTCCCCATTTTTGGGTATACATCGAGTTAAGCAAAGTGCCAGAGTATCCCCCAATTAATGATGCTGTAGGTGCGGTTGCCAGTGGCGTTTAGCTAATAATAAGTCACTCCCCGTTAAGCAAACGAGATAGCCTGATTTTATTGGCTGGTCCCTTAATACCACCATTGATTTTTCTGATCACCGGCAACCTCTCCGAAGACATGTCGATTTACGAAACCCGCCTGATTCAGCGGCTACAGGTGATTGAGAGCTTTGAGCCTGAAGAGAGGGCAGCTGTATTAAGCGTGCTTTACGCTATGATCGCCAAAAAAATATAAAACGGACGATTCAGACGATAGGAGCCTAGGATACAAACTATTCTTTTAAAGTAAAGTATATCGAAGAATTTAAAGGAGCTGCCCTAACAATTCCTCTCTCCACTGCTTCGAATTGGCAGCTGTTACAGTCAGCTCATCGTTCTCATCGAATGTAATCCCATCACACGACTCGCAGATGAAAGAGATAAACAAGACGGCTGCAACTAAATCTTGTTCAGTGTAATAACAGAGTTCCATCATTACGTCACGATCCTCAAGCTGGCTCCGCTCCACATCCCAAGCATCAAGATCATCATCATCAACCTCACCAATACAGAATTCAAAACCCGCATCTTCTCCTTTATATTTTCCAGGCCAAAACCCATCAATATTATTTAGCGACAATGCATCTTCCCACTCTTCTAGCTCTAAGCCTTTCTTCCGCAAATAAAGAATTGCATCATTTAAGCTAGGAACGAAATCATCCTTTAAAAATACTTGCAATGCATCCGACATACTCATTCACCTCCATTTAAGACAAGGCCTAGCTTACCCTGCTCTTCGAGCTTTTCTTTTAAGTGCGGATAAAGAACTCGGACATAATCTTGTCTAGATTCAACTGAATTGAACCAAGGCAAAGCGTATTCACTGACATTGCGTACAACGTCTTTAAATACTTCATCAACATCATCCAATGTTTCAACTTCCCATAATTCACCGGCGATGAGCCCTTCGCCCAAGTCGCCACCCGATGTGATTGGTATATTCATCGGATACTTTTCCATGTATTTAGGATCAAACTCTTCTACAAAACAGGTGACAATAAATTTCAGGTTCTCGCCGTAGCTAAGATCTGCGGCTATAACTTGATGAACCCCGTCGCCAACCTCACGAGCAAAAACCAATTTCCCGTAATGCTTAAAACCGAATTGTTCCATCGCGGGAATAAACTCTCTTTTCCCCGCCTTTGTTAACTGAGAAATCGTTGTCATTATCGCTTCTTCTGTGTAGGGCCTACTAATATTTGGACTATTGGAATATTGGAATATTGCCGAACCTAGCGCTTCTTTTCTTCAACTGGCTTTTCGACCATGCCTTACCTGTTTTCAGGTCTAGGGCAAACAATGGTTTGAAGTTGTGAAATACAACCACATCAATACCAAGCGACCCTTTTGCTCTTCTTGAAGTCTGTATGCCACCGCCATCAACAAACACTTCAGCTTTTATGCTTACTTTATATTTCGCCCACCGCTTGTTAAACCCTTTTGCGAACGTGTTTATCTTTTTCTCAAATCTAGTATGGGCTTTAGTACCCTTCACAGTTTTAGAGACTTCGGCTAACGCAGCATCTGTCAAAACATCATAAAGCGCCTCCCTTGCAAATAGGGTGATTTGATTACCTACAATGCCGAGACTTCCTCTTTCAGCACGACCTAATAATACTCTTTGAATTGCAGATCGACCTCCAGTCGTAGCTGCTGTACTCAAAACTCCGCGGACATTCAAAGATGCCCCTATGTTTGCGAGCCCAAAATTACCTGTTGGATCGGTATAAGTTACCGGATCAGCATTGGCATACAAATATTTGTGAAGCGTGGTTGGATCTTCTTCCCACCCCTGGAACGTATCCAATTGGGTAAACCGCCCACTGCTCTGATCGTAATACCGCGCCCGCAGATAGTACTGGTCCAGGCTCCGGTCCAACTGCTCCCCGGTATACCGATAGGCATTCTCGGTATCGCCGGTGCTATTCAGCAACACCCCAAACGCATCATAGTCGTAGCTGTCTGTTAAAAAGCCGCTCGCATCCGCCAGCGCCCGTGTGGAGCCGTGGCCGTCGTACAGGTAATAGGACGGATTGCCTGCACGGGTCTGCGAGACCAAGTCATCGCCGTAAGTGTAGTTCACCTCAGTGCTACCGTTGGTTACCTCCGCCATCACCTGAGCGTAATCACGGTTGCTGTCCACCACGTAGTTCGTGGTCTGGCCGTTTTCCGTCTTACGGGTGCGAATGCCGTCGGCGTTGTAGCCGTAGGTCGCGGTCAGGCCTGGCTTCTCCACTTCGATGAGCTTGTTGCGGGCATCGTAGTGGTAGCGGGTGACCTGACCGTCTTCCGTCTCGGTCAGGGTGTTGCCGTTGGCGTCGTAGCTGTAGCTGGTGCCGCCCTGTTGGGTGAGCCGGTCGTTATTGTCGTAGCTGTAGGCCGTTTGCACGCCGTCGATGATGCTGTAGGTGCGGTTGCCCACCTTATCGAACTGGTACTCGGCGTTGTAGTTGCCGTTGACCGGGTCGGTGACGGTTTCCGTGGTCAGGCGGTACAGCTCGTCATAGGTGTACGCGGTGGTGCGGCCGTTGTGGCTCTCCACTACCTGCATGCGCCGCCCCGTGTCGCCCAGGGTATAGGCGTAGTCCGCCACAATCTGGTCCGCCGCATCCGTGGTGGTCAGCCGGGTCAGCCGGTTCAGGGCGTCGTAGTCGTACAGGGTGACGTTGCCACTGGGGTAGCTGACACTCGCGCGGTTGCCCACCGCATCGTAGGTGTAGAGGGTCTGGCCCTGGCTGTCCGCCACTACTTCCAGCCGGTTCAGGGCGTTGAAGCTGTAGCTGGTGGAGGTGGTGCTGCCACCCGCGGAGACGCCCAGCTGGGTCCGGTTGCCAGCAGCATCATAGCCGTAGGTCAGCACCGAGTCGTTGGGCTGGATCTCTTCCACCAGGCGGTTCTGGGCATCGTAGCGGTACCGCGTGGAGCAAAAATAGATCTGTCCCCATTTTTTGCCCTTAAAATAAGTCTGTCCCCATTAACCATCTTGTTTTGGGTGTCCCATTTTCTCATTTGCTCAAAACATCAGGACCACTATCCATTTCTATAAAATAAGTATCTTCATATGGTCTAACAGTTGCACAGATATCTTTACCTCTTACCTTCCAGAACATTCTTTCATACCCGTCAATTTCAAATATCCCTAGATATTCAAAGTCATTTATATAATATACTTCAGCACCTAAACCAAGTTCCGTATTGAAATAATCAGCGAGTTCCTGTTTGTCGATATTAGGAACGCCGAAAAATTTCTTTACGTAAGGCAGCTCTATCATTATTCACCTACCGTCCAGTCGAAAAAATTATCGCTTACATGCAGGAAGCGACGTAACACCACCAATATATTTAGCGCTTTCTTGCTGGAAAATACCTCTAAAATATGGAACTCCTAAATCGTACCAACCGAAATTATAGAAAAGACCTAAATGCCTAGTAATTACTGCTCTTCCTTTTGCAGTCTCTGCAAGTGATTGCAATGGCTCCTTGTTTTAATAGCTAAATATTTTATTAGTTCCAGTAAAGACATTTTTATACGCCGCATTAATTGCTGCGTTATATGTCACCATTGCAGAGTGGAGCGGTGTATGCACACTAGGTTTTAGTGGTACCAACTGTTGGCGATTAGCCTCAGCCGCACCACACATATATACAGGTATTGAGTGGTGCCCAATTGGCTTTTCATTAGCGTTAACGTTGACATTTGAAGCTGACAAACTTATTTATTTACTGTTGATCTCACTTTTAGCTCTCATTGTTTCTAATGGAAAACCCATAAGGTAATCAATTTGAGCATTCAAGCCTACGCCTAAACCTATTCCAGCTACATCCGCACCCAGCTGAGCCATTGACACAAATGATGGAGCTCTTATTGTCATTGTAGTCAGTATGCCACGGATACTACCGCCGCCAGCAAGCGCGAAGAAGTTGGCATCGTAGCTGTTGTCGACACTGTAACTGGTGATGCGACCAATGTGGACCTCCTGCACTTGGCGGAGGCGGCTGGTGGCGTCCAGACAGAGGGGGAACTCAAGACGAACAAGATGGTATGGACGCGAAGTTAGTCCCCATTTCGGGTGACAAACCCGGCCAATTGAGCGGCCAATAGTTTAAACGCCCGCCAAAAATTAAGCTTCCTGAGCCCTATCGCAGAAAGCCCGCACTCATTTTTACCTATCAGTAAAAGCTATGATTTTAGGGCCAAACTAAGTTGCCTATAGCAATCATCGATCAACGATCTCAAGTTATTAGAAAAATCTTCCGCCACATCGTCCTTGTAAAATGGGAGCATTTCTAAATAATATAAAAACTTCAGAGACTCTCCGCTAATAACTTCGCATTTATACTTTTGAGTTTCTGACTCAGCATAAGCCATTTTTGATTGATGATCTTCCAGATCCTCCTTAAACAGATCAACTCTTCTAGCATCGGAAGTCATAATATCATTCTCATTTATTTTATTAGTCAACCGAAATTCTTTTTCATCACCACTTGCCCCGTATATGTGAGCCAAAAGAATTATTCCAAGACCATTATTTCCCCACAAATCTTCTCGGTCCTCCTGATATTCAACGTCGAACACAAAACTTTCTAGCAACCTTTTAGCCGCCTCTTTGTGCCCCAGTGAAAACAAATAGTTGGCGAGACAAACAGCGGCATCTAAATCCTTATAACTAGTTAAACTGAATTTTTTTTGCAACCTTCCAACCAAGCTCTTAATCAGCTTAATATCTAGGTCATTATTAATTTTTGGAAGATCCAGCATATCCTACCTCACTTTTTATTCTTCCCTAATGGCAAAGCAAACGTGGGCAATTCATTTGTAGTAACAACAACAAACTTCTCCCGATTCTTCATGTTTCTTGCCATGAATCCAAAATGACCTCCGACGGACATGTTTTGTCGCCCAGAAACCCACTTTAAAGATACCCGATAAGAATTTTCAGGACCACCTTCTCTAGTTTTAAAGAATGGGTATTCATCACACTGCTCACCTGTTTCCTTTGTCGCTAATGAACAACCACCTCGTCCTCTATACCATCCGCGGCGACCTTTCTTGAACTTATCGTAGGTTAAAACAACAGTGCTTGCAGTTTGTGCCGAGCTTATATGATCAACGAGATCTTGATTGTCATTCCCAACAACTAACAAATTAAATCCTAAATCGCATTTCTTTTTCTTGATGCAATACCTAAGTGTTCTAATTGCAGACTTTAAAGTTGCTCTTCCCGTTGCCTGCAATGTGGCGCCAACGGCTCTACTTATAGCAAACGATAGATTCTGTGTACTCGTTGTTGCAAGGGTACCCCTGATATTGGAAGCAGTACCAAAGCTTGCCAACCCAAAATTACCCGTCGGATCCGTATAACTCACCGGATCAGCATTGCCATACAGATACTTATTCAGAGTGATGGGATTTTGATTGATGCCCATCCAGGTATCCTGCTGCGTAAACCGCCCAGCCCCTTGGTCGTAATACCGAGCCCGCAGATAGTACTGATCCAGGCTCGGATCCAACTGCTCCCCGGTATACCGATAGGCATTCTCGGTATCGCCTGCACTGTTCAGCAACACCCCAAAGGCATCGTAGTTATAGCTGTCTGTTAAAGAGCCGCCCGCATCCGCCAGCGCCCGCGTGGAGCCATGGCCGTCGTACAGGTAGTACGAAGGAGTTCCGGCGCGGGTCTGCGAGACGAGATCATCGCCATAAGTGTAGCTCACCTCGATGGTGCTATTGGTCACTTCCGCCAACACCTGGGCATAGCTGCGGTTGCTGTCCACCACGAAGTTTGTGGTGGCACCCGACTCGGTCTTACTCGTGCGAATGCCGTCGGCGTTGTAGCCGTAATGGGTGGTGACACCGCCCTGCTCCATCGCGATAAGCTTGTTCTTGGCGTTGTAGCGGTAGGCTTTGGTACCGCCGTCCAGCGTCTCGGTCAGCGTATTGCCGTTGGCGTCGTAGCTGTAGCTGGTGCCGCCCTGTTGGGTGAGCCGGTCGTTATTGTCGTAGCTGTAGGCCGTTTGCACGCCGTCGATGATGCTGTAGGTGCGGTTGCCCACCTTATCGAACTGGTACTCGGCGTTGTAGTTGCCGTTGACCGGGTCGGTGACGGTTTCCGTGGTCAGGCGGTACAGCTCGTCATAGGTGTACGCGGTGGTGCGGCCGTTGTGGCTCTCCACTACCTGCATGCGCCGCCCCGTGTCGCCCAGGGTATAGGCGTAGTCCGCCACAATCTGGTCCGCCGCATCCGTGGTGGTCAGCCGGGTCAGCCGGTTCAGGGCGTCGTAGTCGTACAGGGTGACGTTACCGCTGGGATAGCTGACGCTTTCGCGGTTGCCCACCGCATCGTAGGTGTAGAGGGTCTGGCCCTGGCTGCCCTCCACCACTTCCAGCCGGTTCAGGGCGTCGAAGCTATAGCTGGTGGAGGTGGTGCTGCCACCGGCGGAGGCGTCCAACTGGACCCGGTTGCCGGCGGCGTCGTAGCCGTAGGTCAGCACCGAGCCGTCGGGCTGGATCTCTTCAACCAGGCGGTTCTGGGCATCGTAGCGGTACCGGGTGGTGCCTTCCGGGGTTGTGGCGGTCCGGCGATTGCCGGCGGCCTCGTAGGTATAGCGCTCGGTGGTGCCGTCACCGTAGATTACCTGGGTCAGCCGCTGGCTGAGGTCGTAGCGGTAGCTGGTGGTCTGGCCCTTGAAGTCGGTGTGGCTCAGGCGGTTACCCGCCGCATCGTAGGTGAAGCTTTCGGTCTGGCCCATGGGTAGGGTGCGGGAGAGCACTCGGCCCTGGCTGTCGTAGGTCCAGCGCGTGGTGCGGCCTTCGGCGTCGGTCTGGGTCAGTTTGTTGCCGGCTTCGTCGTAGGTGTAGGTGGTGACACCGTCGAGGGCGTCGGTGACTTTGGTCAGGCGACCGAGGGCATCGTATTCGTACTCGGTGCTACGGCCGTTCTGGTCAGTGCCCGCCGTGCGGCGGCCCAGGGCATCGAAGGTTTCCGTTACCCTGGTGCCATCGTGGTAGCGGGTCTGGGTCCGCTGGTCGAGGGCATTGTAGGTGTACTCGGTGGTGTGGCCGTTGGCGTCGGTCTCGCTGACCAGGTTGCCGTCGGCGTCATAGGCGTAGCGGTGGCGATTGCCCAGCGCATCCACTACGGCCGTGCGGCGGCCTGCGGCGTCGTACTCGTAAGTGGTGGTGTTGCCGTTGGCGTCGGTTTCACCGGTCACGCGGCCTGCGGCATCGTACACCGTCGAGGTATGGCTGCCATCCGGGTAATCGGTACGGATAACGCGGTTCAACCCATCGTAGGTATAGCCGGTGAGTCGGCCCAGCGGATCAGTTTCGGTCAACAGGTTGCCTTCACCGTCGTAGGTCTTGTACTCGGCGGTGCCATCGGGATGGTAGGTATCGGTCAATCGGCCGTAGGCGTCGTAGCTGTACTCGGTGCGTCGGCCCAAAGCGTCGATACTGGCCACCTGGTTACCGGCCACGTCGTATTCCGTGGCGGTGGTGCTGCCGTCCGGGTAGCGAGTTTCAACAACGCGGTTATTGGCGTCGTACACATACGCGGTGGTTTCCTCCACCACGCTGCCGTTCACGGTGCGCTCGCGGGTTTCGGTCAGTAGGTTGCCGTTGGCATCGTAGGTGAAGCGGGTGGTCTCGCCGAGGGGGCTGGTCTCGGTGAGTTTGTTACCGTCCCCATCGTAGGTGTATGTGGTGGCGTTGCCTGCCAGATCCACGGTCTTGGGCACCAGGCCCCGGGCGTTGATGTTGTTGCCCGCCACGTTGCCGTCCGGATCGGTCACCGTCAACAGGTTACCCACGCTGTCGTAGCTGTTCTGGTAAACGTTGCCACGGGCATCCGCAATGGTCAGTTCCTGGCCACGACTGTTGTAGGTGAACGCTACCGTGTTACCGAGGGCATCAGTCTGGGTGAGCTGGTTGTTGCGCTCATCGAAGCTGGCCGTGGTGACGTTGCCCAGTGGGTCCATCTGGCCAAGCTGGTTGCCCCGCGCATCGTAGCTGTAGTTCCAGCTTTGGCCCACCGCGTCCACCTTGCTGGTGACGTTGCCCCGGTCATCGTAGTAATACAGCGTGGTGTTGCCGTTGCGGTCGGTGACCACCGACTGACGACCCTCGATGTCGTGGTTGAAGTCCGTGCGGTTGCCGTCGTTGTCCTCCTGGGCAATCAGGCGGCCACTCTCGTCGTAGATATTGCGCACCAGGGTGCGGCCGAGCGGGTCGATGATGTCCAGCAGGCCGTGGTTACGGTTGTAGGTGTACGTCGTGGCGTTGCCCAGGGCATCGGCGCTGCTAACCAGATTGTTGTCGCCATCGTACTGGTAGCTGAGCTGGTCACCTTTGGGGGTGGTGATCGCCTTGATCCGGCCATTGCTGTCTCGCTGGAACGTCACCGCCTTGCCACTGGAGTGGAAAATGCCGTCGTTGGTGTACCTCAGGGTATGGCCGTTGGGGTCTACCACCTTCTCGATACCGACGTCCTGGTTGAGGGTGTAGACATAGCCCGCCTGGGTCGTGAGTTGATAACGCGTCGGATCCACCGGGCCGGAGAAGGTGCCAGTGTCCAGCAAGATTCCGCCTCCGTAGCGTGCCGCGTTACCGTCCAGAGCTTTAAGAGTGGATTGGGTGTCCCCCACCGGATTAAAGGCCAGGGTCACGTCCTTGATGACCTGATAGGTACTACAACTTGGTGAAGCAGCCACTTCGAAGCGCTCTACGTCACCGGTCGGCAGGGTAACAGTTACCACCGGGGCGCCAAGCGGTTCAATACAGAAGTCGGCGATCAGGTTCAATGGCCCGCGCCGGTACTGATTAACGGCCCAGTAGCTGCCCAATGGACGGGATTCTTCTACCTTGGCGTCCTGGTAGCCGATGCTCCAGCCCTGGCCGAAGTCCAGCGCTTCGGAGCGTTGACGGCTATCGTAGGTGCGGGTTACCCGGATAGGGATGCCCGCCACCGGAATCGACAGGTCCTCCAGGGTGATGCTGAAGTTGCCCACCTTGAGGTCGCCTTCCACCTGCAGGGACATCATGTCGGAGCCGGACAGGCCGTTGACGTCCACCGCCAGGATGGCCAGGTCGTACTGGCCGTTCATCAGCAGGCTGGGATCAAAGGTGGCTACCGGTGCGGATATCTGGCTGGTAGAGCCTTCCGCGATGGTCTGCCAATTGCTCTTGCCCGCCGGGCTGATCAGCACTTCGTAAATTGCCAGGTTGTCGTCCTGAATGGTTGCGATGATGTCTGTCGGCGCGGTGACAATGATGCCGTCTTCCGGGCCTTCCAGGGTGACTACCGGTGCCACGGTATCGCTGTCGTCGCGGATGGTGACGTAAGCCACTTCGGTTACCGAGGTCTCGGCGTCCGACACCGTGGCGGTGACTGTATGGCGCCCGGTACCACTGGCTGTCCAGGTGGCACGGCCATAAGGGTTCAGGGTCAGGGGCTGACCGTCAACATCCACAGATTGGCTGATTTCACCACGGCCGCCGTCCGTAAAGATATCGATGGTCACCGTGTCACCGGCGTCCACGTTGTCCGGCGTTACCAGCAGGGTAACCGACAGCGGCAGGGGCTCTTCCTGAACTTTGATGCTGGTGTTTTGAAGCGTACGACCCTTACCATCATCGGCGAAGTAGGACACGTCGTGAATGCCGATCTGATCCAGCGTCGGTGTCCAGGTAACCAATCCGGAGGCGTCCACCTGCATGCCGTCTGGCTGCACCATGGCACCAAATGTCAGAGCATCGCCATCGGCATCGGTTGCCACAAGCTGGTATTCATAGATTTCACCGGCCACAGCCTGAGTCGTCGGCCTGCTGGTGATTTCCGGGTAATTGTTATCGCTGATCTCAACTGCTTCCAGGGTAAAGCTCTGGGTAGCATAGGCGTTGCCATCGGAAACCCGGATGCGAACGGCATTGGCGGCCACCTGGTCGCTCGCCGGGGTCCAGCGAACCTGGCCGGTCGAGTTGAGCGTCATACCTGACGGAGCGGCTTCCAGTGTGTAAGTCAGCGCATCACCGTCGGCATCGCGGGCGATCACGTCATACTGGTACTCTTCACCCACAAAGGCCGGAGAGGTCGGAATACTCCTGATCTCCGGAGCCTCGTTGGACTCTGCGGGCGCGTTGACCGCAATACCGAAGCTCTGGGTCGATGCTGCGCCACGGGCGTCGGTAGCCCGGATCACCACATCATGAACGCGACCAGCCTGGGTGTCTGCCGGTGTCCAGTTCACCTGAGAGCCAGACAGAGTCATGCCATTAGGGGCGTGGTCGAGGCTGAAGGTAAAGGTGTCGCCGTCGCTGTCGGTGGCGGCGATCGAGTAACCGTAAGCTGAGCCCACCAGTGCCTGGGTTTCCGGCGTGCTGGTGAACTGCGGCGGATGGTTGGCGCTCTCGTTGACTGGCAGCGTTAGCTTCTGTTGTGCTTCGCCACCACGGCCATCACTGACAAGGATCTCAACAATGGCAGTCTCGCCAATCCCTTCCGACCCTGGCAGCCAGGAGAACAGACCGTCGGTAGTGATCGTCATGCCGGATTCCGACGCTGCGAGAGAATAAGACAGTGTGTCCCCATCCGGGTCGTTGGCGGTTACCTGGTAACCAAACCGCTGGCCGGCATAGACGGCGCCATCCGGGGTGCTGGTGATGGTGGGCGGTTGGTTATCGGCATTCGGGTCCTGTACTTCGATCAGGAAGTATTGCTTGCTTGAGGCACCCCGGGTATCCAGCGCAGTTACTTCTGCAGAGAACACGCCGGACTGATCCGAAGAGGGCGTCCAGCTGATCTGGCCGCTGACTCCGTCTATAGACATGGCCGGTTGGGGACGGCTTAGCAGGTAGACGACTTCGTCGCCATCCGGGTCCGTCGCTACAGCGTCATAGCGATAAGTCTGCCCTGCCTGAACAGTTTCCGGTGCCTGCGATTCGAACACCGGCGGCAGGTTATCCGGCAGTGCCACGGTGACAACGTGGGTCTGCTCTGCGATCGCTCCGGACAGATCCGTGGCCTGGACATTGAGGGTATAGACGCCCTGCTGGAGCCCCTCGGCGACTACCTTGCCGGTGCGCTCGTTCAGCTCAAAACCACCCGGTGCATCAACCAGCTCAAAGCGGTGAGCATCCCCTTTATCCGAATCGGTGACCTCAAATTCGAAGCCGTAAATCTCACCGGCAACACCGGCACTGGACGCCGCGCTGGCAAATTCCGGAGCGTCGTTCGAGTCCGCCATGGATACGGCGAACTTCTGAGTATCGAACAGCCCCGCTTCATCGTAGACACGGGCATCGACCACGGCGGCAATGGTTTCATTGTTATCCACCGCACATTCCACCACGGTATCCGGCAGTACGACTTTGGCTTTTATCGCCTGAACGAGGATTTCATCGTCAACTGCCAGGCTGGCGACGGCTTGCTCTCCGGGTTCAAGCCCGCCGACAGACACCTGTCCCAGGGCGGTTTCCCCGGTCCATGAATGGTCGTGCACGAAGCTGACGGTCAGCGGCCCATCCACCGGAGCCAGGCCGCGGTTCAGAACCTTGACGGACACTGTGCTTGTTGCCTGGTCGTATTCGATACCACTGACGGTGACGTCCGGCAGCGACAGGGCATCCCGATCCGGGAACGTATTCAGACGGAAGGTATTGTGGGTCAGCCAGCTGGCGGCCGGTTGCGCTGGTACCGTCAGATCATCGTTGATGTTGTTGATGTTATAGGCGTGCTGGTTCCAGATGGAGCGGGTTGGGGCCCAGGAGTCATTCTCATCCTCAAAAACCCTAATTCCCGCATAGCTTCCTCTACTGTAACTATTCGATATAACAGCAATTTCAGCGTGACCATCATTATCCAAGTCCGCGACAACCGGAAGCTCGTAGGTCGTTCCGCTGGTATTCTCGATTTCGTAGATTACCTGGCCTGTGGGACCGTCATATATTCGCAGGTAATACTCATCTGCGTAGACGACTTCTGCACGGCCATCCCCATTAAAGTCGAATACCGATGACCCCGTTTTATGAGATGAGTTATCACGGGTCGGAGATTGCCAAACGATGTTTCCATTCGCGTTAAAAACAACATATCGGTTGGCACCGGCAACACCAATTTCAGGAACACCGTCTCCCGTTAAATCGGCAATGGTCGGGGGGCCACCTCTTCCCCCTCCGGGGATGCTCTTATTACTCCAGATTATTGAGCCGTCGTCATTTAAAAGGCTCACATAACCAGCGTGAACAGCCGCTATTTCTGGCAGTCCGTCAGAGTCCATATCACCAACGGCGGAGAATCCATCGCCATGATTAAACAAAAGCTTCCCATCGTGACTGTATGCAGTTCTACCTGCTATGACCTCCTGAAAACCGTCGCCATCGAGATCTGCAGCAAAAGAGAGTGGGCCGGCCCCATTATTTCCAGACGGCCCGGATGTTTTCCAAAGCACCTGCCCCATATTGTTAAAGACTATATTTCCTACGACAATTTCGGGAACATCGTCGCCGTTCAAATCGGCAATACTGGCACCACCCCATCGAATTGTTGATCGATCACTGGATGTCCATTCAACGTTTCCGTCGTGAGAATATGCGATGATTCCGCCTCCAGGGCGCGCAGTTATTATCTCAACAAAACCATCACCATCTATATCTGCCGCTGCAGGCGAGCTTTCCGGTAAAACGTTCGCGCTGGCCGACGTCCAAATTGGCTCGCCGTTTTTTGCCCAAATGGCTCTCAAATAACCAGGTCGGTAGTAATAGCTGCTCCGGAATGTTTGGAAAATGATCGCAATGTCATCCCTCGTATTCACGACGCCATCGCCATTGGTGTCATAAAGCGGCACAGCTATGGGCGCATGCATCACCTGGTTATAGTTGGATGCCGGCTGACCTGACGCACTCCAGCGCCATTTTTCAACAGGATTCAATGAGCCAAGATTGGCTTGCGGCTCACCAATACATAACGCGTTCAAATCTGTACGGTTACTTACCCACGAGCTACCGCCTAACCAGGATATCGAGCCTGTATCCTGAACGACCTTCATTCCCTCGGGCGCTAACTCCAGCCCATATGACAATACATCGCCTTCGTTCGGATCAACGGCGTCCAGATCGTAGCTGTAGCCGGTGCCCTCAACGCCAGCCAAAACGGCAGGGCCGATAATTTCCGGTGGGAGGTTTTCATCGATAACCAGCGTAAACGTCTGCTCACTGGTTGCTCCCCTCAGATCTGTAACCAGGACCACAACGTCATAGTCGCCTGGCTCGATCCCACCCGGGGCAGAGCTGAAGCGGCCCGTGCGCTCATCGAGGTAAAGGCCTTCCGGGCCCGATACCATAGCAAAGGTGTGAGCATCGCCGACGTCGGTATCGGACACTTCAACCTGGTATTCAAAGGACTGCCCGCCCTGCAGGACGGTTTGCGGTTCACTGTTGATGGAGGGCGCTTCGTTTACATCCTCCACGTTCAGCGCATAGAGCTGGGTATCCATGAGGCCGTCGGGGTCCGCCACGTGATGACGAACCAGTGCTGCGCGAGTGGTATTGTTTCGGATCTGACACTCTTCAATGGCCGGATTCGGGTTGAGCACCACGGTGATGTCGTCTGTCAGTTCATCATCGCTGACAAGGATGGTCGGCTTACTTCTGACGCCACTGGCCAGGTTGGCGATCTGGGTAGACCCCAGGAACTGACCGCCATCTTCCGGACCTGCATAGAACGAAACGTATAGCGGTACGCGGATATCTGTCAGGCCCAGGTTAGACAGCTCAACACTCAACTGATGCGCGCCATTCTGGCCTTCTGATATGGCCACATGGCCCAGACGCACGTCCGGATTGCCCAGGTGGTCCAGGGCGACAGGAAGGTAGGCCATAACCAGGCTGGTGGTGGCTAGTTTGGTGGTGAATAGACCACTGGTCGTATCCCAGGTGCCTCCCGCCTGCTGGTTATCCAAAAGATATTCGATGTTCTTAAGGACCACAGGATCAGTCAGAGTCGGGTCCTGATAGTCCAGAGCCAGCCCCACCCACGCCGAGGTCAGGGGATCGCTCAGGTTGCCGGACTGATAGCGCGACCAGCCACCGCTTTCTCGCTGGCGTTCGCGAAGTTGCTGGTCTAGTACAATGATGGCTGCTGAAATTCGGGACCGGAGTTCTTGGCTGTCGACGAACGGTTCAATTTCAGCGAGGCCGACAAGGCGGAATACACGTCTCAGGTTATCATTCTCACCAGTGTTTACTCCTGCCAATAAATGTTCGGCCACCGCTGGCATCAGCGTCCGGTAGTCATCGGCAATCTCGAGCTGCTTAGGTGACTGGTTCTCTCGTTCGTCGAGATCTTTGATGTAACCTGCCGCGGCCTGGCTGACCAGCGCAGTTATACCCAGGGAGTCCCTCAGCCACCCGCTATTATGGTCCGTTGTCCAATAGGCTTGATTGCCACTCGACGTGACCCGGTTGAGGAAGAAGTTAAGCCCGTTCTGACGGACAAGGAAGGTCCGCTCCCTTTCCGGCACGGCATCAAGGGCCCAAAGCGCAAATGCGGTCTGGTTTTTGGTGTGCTGCGGGTGCGACCGTCGAATTGAGCCATCACCCAGCTGGCTGGAAAGGATCTCGTTCAGCAGGTATTCCGCTGCATCTTCATCCACATCAGCCTTGGCCTTCGAAGCTTGCATGCCCAGCAAACTTTGGGTCTGAATGTGGCAGCCGAGGCATCGATTTCTCTTGTGCCAGGCTACTGACTGCGGAGCTACGTAATTGCTGGCGTCGGCAATAGACGCTTTTACCCGATGAAAAAGAGGAGCGATATAGCTGGCACCAGTGGCGTCATCCCCTTCCTCATAGACTTTCACGCTGCCGCTTGGCACGACGTAGCACTGCTGGTTAAAGGTGGGGACGGACTGGGTAAACTCCGCTTGCGGCAACCATTGAATTATCCCGGAGGCGGAATCAATGGTCATTCCCTGTGGCCCACGGCCCAGGGTGTGGGTCAACACATCCTCATTGGGGTCTTCTGCCGCCACAGGGTAACTGTAGCCAGTCTTCTCCGGCGTGGTGACCAACGGCGGGCTGGTGATCACGGGTGGCAGATTCGGCTGAATCACGTTAATGGTGATGGTTGCCGTGGCCTGCAACTCTCCGTCGGACACTTCGTAGGTCAGCACTTCCAGGCCTTCAAAGCTGGGGTCCGGAGTGTATACCAACTCCGGGGCTTGCCCGGTGAATTCGCCATGGGCCGGTTCTTCGATCAGCCGGTATTCGAGGGTCTCGCTGTCGATATCCTCACCCACAAGGGTAACCGCTACGGGGTCCCCGCCTTCGGTCTCGGCAAAAATATCTTGGGCCGTCGGCGCATCGTTTACCGGCGTTATGGTCAGGTTGTAAGCAGCCGGGGCGGAGTCTAGCTCCCCATCGTTGGCCACATACTCCAGGATGTCCGGCCCGAAGTAATTGGGCTCCGGCATATAAGCCAGACCGCTGCCGGTGTCGATAACGGCACCGTGAGAGGGAGGGGTCACCACGGCAAATGTCAGGGGGGAGTCTTCTATGTCACTTCCGGAAAAATGCAGCGGTATTGTGGTGTCTTCAGGACCGGATGCCGAACCGGGATTGGCCACAGGGGCATCGTTTACGGGCAGCACCTTGATACTGACGGTCGCGGTATTGGAAAGCTGCTCATCATCGTGCACCCGAAACTTCAGACTATCGTTGCCATAAAAATTGGCATCAGGGGTGTAGATAACCTGGGAGCCCGACTGTGCGATCTGCCCGTGCTGGGGCTGTGCCAGTATTTCGTAAGTCAGCGCATCGTTGTCTGAATCCTGGGTCTGCAGCTCGAATTCGACCGGCGTATCTTCCGGCGTGGTGATATGACTGTCGAGGGATTCCGGGCGATGGTTATAACAGCGGGTGTATCGTTCAAAGGTAAAACTGATGTATCCCTTGCCGTTGAGGGCATAATCATTTAATCGAATAACGGCAAAGCGCAAGGTCTCGTAGTTAAAGCGGGCACCCTGCCCATCTACGCTACCCCAGACCGGAACAATAATGTTGTGGTCCAGAAGTGCATCCAGGTTTGAGCGGATGGTCTTACTGTTCTTGACCCCAGGGGCGCCTTCTACCCAATCGCCAACATTCAGTTGCGTGTCGGAAGCGTTGAGTGGGCTACGGTAGTTGTTACTGGTACCAGGAGGAACGAAGGCGTCGGCCAGGGTATTGGCGTTGTTGCTGCCCTGCCAGGATAACCAGCTGTAGTTGCCAGGGCCCGTGCCTACGGGAATAACCTGGAAGTTCTGACCTGATGATGGCGAGGCCAGCACCGAACCGGAAACGGCGATGGGATAGAGAGAGCAGAAGTCGGGACTGATAAAGATGTCTTCTGTTTCCCGGAACGACTCAGCATTTACTGTACCGAAAGACGTAACTACCCAGGCAAACGCCAACACCAAGACGTACTTATACATCACAACTTCCTTGTCCCGTTATATGCACAGTGGGTGCACCACTACCGATTTCGGACGATCAGTATAGGAAGTCCCTGCCAGTTCTCCGTGATCAGGTTAATATAATGTAATTATTTTACAATGTTTAACATTTGGGGAGGTCAGTCAGTGCCATTGTCTCCTTTAAGGTAAGTAGTCAGATCACCACGCAATGCCTAGGGCGGGTGGGGGTACGTTGGTGAGCTGACCTCTATCGACACTTGGCCACTCCGGTGCGCTTTTTTGAGCGACCGGAGTTATGCAGCCTCGTCTATTGACCGCTCAGAGGTCGTACTCGGCCAGCTTGTTGTGGCGCATCATGTCCCTGAGTTCTGCGATATAGGCTCCGCCACGCTCAGAGTACTTACCCAGCCCGGCTGCCAGTAAATAGCCGGTTACTGGCTGCCCATTGGCGCGCAGTGTGGACCGCACCTGGCGTAGCGGCTCGTATGCGTTGTGCCGATTCAGGTTCTGCATGTAGCTCTTTACAGACTGCTGTGGCGATTCAAAATCAGCCACTTCGTGGGTCTTGCCGGAATCGCGGCTATCCGGCACCAGCCCACAACCTTTCTCAAAGCACCACTGCCCAAAGTAGTTGTTTCCCAATCGGGCGAAGCGGGACGTGCCCCAGGCGCTCTCGTTAGCAGCTTGTGACAGTGCCAGTGATGGCGGCACAATATCAACACGACGCAACAGCTCATCCCATGCAGCCTGATCAGAGACATCGAATTCGTCCATTCCGTAATCACCGGCGATATCTTCGATGGAGCCCGCGTCCCACCAGCCGATGGAATCCTTATCGTTATTCCAGTCAATCAACGCTTCACGCACATCGGCTATTTTTTCGTTTTCTTCCTGAATAATGGGCAGAAAGTAACCGAAAAAGGCTTCTTTGCGCTCCGCTCCCGCTTCGTAGTCATCGAAATCGGGCACGCCCGAACCGCCAATCAGATAGCCCAGAACCACAAGCGCGGCCACGATGCCTGCGACAATTCCAATTTTTTTATAATGTGAAGAGTTGATCCTTTCAGCCTCAGAGTTTCTCAAATAATGTTTAAGCGATACGTGACATAAACCCTAGCAGTTCACGCCCGATAAAGCTGCCTATGGGCTGTCTGCACTGATGTCCCGTTTTGGCGACAACCTGAGGTCAGATCTTCCTCAAGTCAACTTTGTTTATCAATACTTCCTGGAAAATCCAGCCGCTATATCCTTTTCCTCGCCATGAACTACATTGATAACTCTGAACAACGCGGTAAGATTCAACGGGAAACCGAGCCGTTCATCACTCGGCCGAATCACTAACCCATAACCGGTGTATCCGGAGGACTCAGTGACAATGAAAATAGGTATTCCAAAAGAAATCTTTGAGGGCGAAAGGCGGGTCGCCGCCACGCCGCCTTCTGTCAAGAAGCTGACCGACCTGGGGTACGAGGTGCTGATAGAAACCGGTGCCGGAGACACCGCCAACTACGCAGACGCCACCTACAAAGCCGCAGGCGCCAGCATCATCGAAGACACCAGGGCACTCTGGAAGGATGCAAACGTCATCCTGAAAGTACGTGCACCGATGAAAAACGCCAGCCTTAAAAAGCACGAAGCCGATCTGATGAGCGAAGGCAGCTTTCTGGTGAGCTATATCTGGCCTGCCCAGAACCCGGATCTGCTGGAACACCTGGCCAAGAACAAGATTACCTCGTTTGCCATCGACTCCCTGCCCCGCATCAGCCGTGCGCAGAAGATGGATGCCCTCAGCGCCATGGCTAACATCGCCGGTTATCGCGCAGTCATCGAGGCAGCCAACCACTTCGAGCGCTTCTTTACCGGACAGGTAACAGCCGCGGGTAAAGTACCGCCCGCCAAGGTCATGGTGATTGGTGCCGGGGTTGCAGGCCTTGCTGCCATTGGTGCGGCTAACAGCATGGGTGCCATCGTGCGTGCCTTCGACACCCGGCTGGAAGTGCGGGAACAGGTTGAAAGCATGGGCGCCGAATTCCTGCAACTGGACTTCGACGACGAAGACGGCAGCGGCGGTGGTGGCTACGCCAAGCAGATGAGCGACGAGTTCATCAAGGCAGAAATGGCGCTCTTTGCCGAGCAGGCGAAGGAAGTGGATATCATCATCACCACCGCGTTAATTCCCGGCAAGCCAGCCCCCAAGCTGATCACCGAGGACATGGTAAAATCCATGAAGCCCGGCAGCGTGATTGTGGACCTGGCGTCCGAGCGCGGCGGCAACTGTGAACTCACTGAGCCTGGCAAAGTCGCCACCCAACACGGCGTTACCCTGATCGGTTACACCGACTTGCCCAGCCGCATGGCCAAAGTCGCCAGCGACCTGTATGCCACCAACCTGGTCCATCTGATGACCGAGCTGACGCCGGAGAAAGACGGCAAGCCGGTTGTGGATATGGACGACACCGTGATCCGTGGCCTCACTGTGGTGAAAGAACAGGACATTACCTGGCCACCGCCCAAACCCGAAGAGCCGGTAAGTGCCAACCCGGCACCGGGCACGGAGGAACCGTCTGCGGCGGAAAAAGCCGCTGCCAAAGAGGCAGCACAAAAAGCGGCTGACCGCCGCAGCCTGATTGGCAAAGTGGTGCTTCTAGCGGTGACCATTTTTGCGCTCTACGGCGTGGGCGCCCACGCACCTGAAAGCTTCCTGAGTCACTTCACGGTGTTTGTGCTGTCCTGCTTCATCGGCTGGCAGGTGATCTGGAATGTATCGCCGTCACTGCATACCCCGCTGATGAGTGTGACCAATGCCATCAGCGGCATTATTGTGATTGGGGCCATTCTGCATCTGGCCCAGGCCGAAAATATCGCGGTGAGCATCATGTCGTTTATCGCCGTGTTGATTGCCTGCATCAATGTGGGGGGCGGCTTCCGCGTCACCCATCGCATGCTTAAAATGTTCCGCAAGTAGGAGACGCCCAACATGAGTATAGGAATGGTGAGCGTGGCCTACGTGGTCGCGAGTATATTGTTTATTCTTAGCCTGGGCGGCCTCAGCCACCAGGAATCGGCCCGCCGGGGCAACCTCTACGGGGTTGCCGGTATTCTGATCGCAGTGGGTGCGACCATCGCCAGTATTGGCCCGGATGGCGGCATCATTGCGATTGTTATTGCCATCCTTCTGGGTGCCGGCATCGGCATCCCGATGGCCAACAAGGTGGAAATGACCCAGATGCCGCAACTCGTCGCCCTGCTGCACAGCTTCGTGGGTATGGCAGCGGTTCTGGTCGGCTTCTCTGGCTTCATTGAACCCCTGGTGGCAACCACTGGCGCAGAGCACACCATCAAACTGGTGGAGGTGTTTTTGGGTATTTTCATTGGCGCCATTACCTTCACCGGTTCACTGGTCGCCTGCGGCAAGCTGGACGGCCGGATCGACAGCAAGGCCCTGACACTGCCCGGTCGCCACTGGATGAATCTGGCGGCGATTGTGGCCTGCGTGGCACTCGGCGCCTGGTTCCTTGGCACCGATAGCCTGGGGCTGGGCATCGTCTATCTGGTATTGATGACGGTCATTGCCTCGGTGCTGGGTATCCACCTGATCATGGCCATCGGCGGCGCCGATATGCCGGTGGTGGTCTCTATGCTCAACAGCTATTCCGGCTGGGCAGCGGCTTCGATCGGCTTTATGCTGGGCAATGATCTATTGATCATCACCGGTGCGTTGGTGGGCAGTAGCGGTGCGATTCTGAGCTACATCATGTGCAAGGCCATGAATCGCTCTTTCATCAGCGTAATACTGGGCGGCTTCGGTCAGACCAGTAGCAGCTCCAGCGCTGCCAGTGGCGACCAGACGGTCTATGAATCCTCGGTGGACGATGTCTGCGAAGAGCTGCGCAATGCGCAATCAGTGATCATCGTGCCGGGCTACGGCATGGCGGTGGCGCAGGCGCAGAATGGCGTCAGTGACATGACCAAGCTGCTGCGTGAGCGCGGTGTGAACGTTCGCTTCGGCATCCACCCTGTCGCAGGCCGGTTGCCAGGCCATATGAACGTGTTGCTTGCCGAAGCTCATGTGCCCTACGACATCGTGCTGGAGATGGACGAAATCAACGACGATTTCCCGGACACCGATGTGGTGCTGGTTATCGGCGCCAACGACACCGTCAACCCTGCCGCAGCGGAAGATCCGGACAGCCCGATTGCCGGGATGCCGGTTCTGGAAGTCTGGAAAGCAGGCCAAGTGGTGGTGCTCAAACGCGGTATGGCGACAGGGTACGCCGGTGTTGAAAACCCGCTCTTCTTCAAGGACAACACTCGCATGTTGTTTGGCGATGCCAAAGACAGCATCGACAAGCTGGTGTCCGGGTTACGCAACTGAGCCGATTCATCTTCAGCTTGTAAAGGGGCCCTTCGTGGCCCCTTTTTTATACCTGTTTATCCTGTGCACCGGGAACTTCTGAAAAAAAACGTTCAATCTGCCGGGCATGGCTCTGGCCATCCCGGTAGCCCAGATTGATCAGTTCCCTGCAGAACCGATGGTCAAACAGCAGAAAGCTGGCAAGACTCGCATTTCCACTGCTATCGATGTCAGACGCACCCGCCAGCCTGCGCAGAATCAGTGGCAAACCATCCAGGTATTTCATCGCAATTTCGTCGATGGGCTGGGACGGTGATATTTCCAGAATCTCGACCGGATTGAGATCCAGCCCTGATTCTTTAAGCCGCTCGGGCGGAATCAGTTCCAGAAGCTGATTGATGATTCGCGAGCGGTCGATGTCGTAATCCAGCGTGTCCAGGAAAATGCCGTTAAAAACATGGCCCAGAACCTGGCTCATGGTGGGCATTCCCGGATGCTCTGGCCGCTTGATCGGGCTCATCTGATTGGCACTGACCCCCACCACCATGACTTTTCGCGCCCCAAGCCGAAGGGCCGGGCTGATATGGGCCATCTGCCGGGTGGCGCCATCGCCAAAATATTCCCGGTTGATCCTAACCGGCGGAAACAGGGTGGGAATCGCCGAAGACGCCATAATGTGCTCCAGCGTCAACGCGGTACGGGCGCCCGCGCGCTGCCCCACAGACCAGCCTTCAAGGCCGTCGCTACCCTCGAAAAAGCAGATATTCTGGCCCGTGGAATAGCCGCAGGCGTTCAGCCCCACGGCATCGATGTGGCCCTCGCGAATGGTTTCACGGATGTTGTCCAGATTGATTTCCTGGCGAAGCAGGTCCCGAAGCGGGGCATTATCGAGCAAAGAGACCGGCCCGCTCGCAACCGGGCGGCCGATGAAATTTCGCGCAACGGAACTCAGGCTGCGCATCAGGCTGAACGACCCGGACCGGAAAATCCGGTCCATGGTCAGTTCCGACCAGACCTTATCGAGATGATCAATATTATGACGAAACAGCCCCCGGCTCCCCGCCAGAGCCATGGCGTTAATGGCGCCAGCGGAGGTGCCGATGATGACATTAAAGGGGTAATGCCAGTCCGGATACATATCGGCGATGGCGCGGAGCACACCAACCTGATAAGCGGCCCTTGCGCCGCCACCCGTCAGAATCACCCCGGTCTTTGTCATAACGGGTTACCGCAGTCGGCATTGATCATTATCAGGCCTGCGTTTATTCGGTGGTGTTATAAACGTAAGAGGAGACAGTACCGTCCTGGTTGAAGCGAACGACCAGATCCGTTGTTTCGGCATCGCCAAAGGCAGACCAGCGATACTTGGCAAACGTCCAGGTGGGCTTGGCGTCTTCAATGCCAGTGCGCCAGGGCTCACCGAACATCGCCTCAATATCATCCCGGGTCGTTTCGCCAATGGTGATCTGATCCACCTTGTGGGTGTCGAAATCCTTACCAACGGTCGCACAGCCGACGCCGAGTGCAAGAATGAATGCCATCAGGATCGCCCGACTTGATTGAATTCGTGTCATCTCATTTTCCTTCCGAAGTTAAGGGGTTGCATGAAGCATAACCCAAACTGTCGGGCTCATACCCCTGACTAAAGTTACAGAATAGCCAAAAAAACCCGGCATGAGCCGGGTTCAAACGTTAAAACTGCAAGGAAGGAATTCGGTGTGCCGCCATTAATAAAGCTTGGCGAGCGACTTCTTGGCAAAGGCTTCCACATCACTGATGCGGCCTTCTTTCACTTTCATCAGCCACTCCGGGTCTTGCAGCAAGGCTCGGCCCACGGCAACCAGTTCAAATTCGTGGTTGGTCATGCGCTCAACCAGCTCATCGATACCGGCCTGCTCCACCGCTTCTTTCTTGCTGGCAAACGTGCCGCTGATAAAGTCTTCGGTCAGGCCAACACTGCCAACCGACATAGTCGGCTTGCCAGACAGCTTCTGGGTCCAGCCGGCCAGGTTCAGGTTTGAACCTTCAAATTCAGGCTCCCAGAAGCGGCGGGTCGAGGCGTGGAAAATATCAACGCCGGCTTCAACCAGCGGCTTCAGGAACTGCTCAAGCTCTTCCGGGCTGTTAACCAGTTTCGCTTCATAGTCCTGCTGCTTCCACTGCGAGAAACGCAGCATGATCGGGAAATCCGGGCCAACACGCCCGCGCACGGCTTCAACAACCTCCACCACGAAGCGCAGACGGTTTTCCATGCTGCCGCCGTATTCGTCGTCACGCTGGTTAGTGCCTTCCCACAGGAACTGGTCCAGCAGGTAGCCGTGAGCGCCATGGATTTCAACGCCATCAAACCCAAGGGCCTTGGCGTCCTGAGCGGCATCGGCAAACGCCTGCACGACATCGTCGATGTCTTCCTGGCTCATGGCTTTGCCGTTGGGCTTGCCCGGCGCAAACAGACCGGAGGGACTATAACCGGGAACGCTGGGGTCCGGCTCTATGCCTTCTTTACGTACCGCGCCCACATGCCAGATCTGCGGGAAAATAGCACCGCCAGCCTCATGAACCGCGTCAACGACTTCCTTCCAGCCTGCAAGCGCCTCGTCGCCATGGAAAAACGGCACGTTGGGATAGCCGTTGGCCGCCGGGTGATTCACGGTGGTGCCTTCGGTGATCAGCAGGCCAACGCCGCCTTCAGCGCGGCGGCGATAGTAGTCCACCACTTTCTGGTTAGGTGCATTACCCGGCGAAAAATTGCGGGTCATGGGGGCCATGGCAACGCGATTACGCAAGGTCAGGTTATGGATTTCAAAGGGCTCAAACATAGGGCCAAGGTTTATACTCATGATAGATCGCAACCTCACTAATCTGGTTTCTTTACGCAACTCTATTGAATCTGGTTTTAAAACGCAACCCTATTGGTTACACTCTTTCAATGGCTAGAAAACGTTTTGACGACTCAAACTGCTCTGTCGCTCGCGCACTTGACGAAGTGGGGGATTGGTGGTCGCTGCTGGTTGTTCTGCACGCAATGTACGGCACGCGCCGGTTCGTGGATTTTCAGAAAGAACTGGGTATTGCCCGCAACATCCTGTGCGACCGGCTGGCTCGACTGGTCGATAACCAGGTTCTGAGAAAGGTAGAGGTGGGCGAACACGGTTCCCGCTTCGAATACCGGCTAACGGACAAAGGCCGGGACCTGTTTCCGATCGTCATTGCCCTGCGCCAGTGGGGGGATAAGTGGAATCCGGCGCCGGACCAGCCGACTCTGGACCTCAGAGACCGGGAAACCCAGCGTGCCATCCGCCCGGTCGAGGTGCAGAATGCCGACGGCGAGCCCCTGACCGTGCGTAATGTGTTCGTTCAGGAGCCCGTACCCGTCAGAAAAACCGTTCGCAACAAAAAGGCGCTTTAAGCCGGCGAGCGACTGCGGCTGCTTCTACCACGACTGTTCTGGTTGTTGTTACGGGCGCGACTGGGATCTGCCTTGGCCTTGGGCTTCAGCGGCAGATTGTTGTTGGGCTCGAAACCTTCCACTTGCTTTCGCGGAAGTTGCTTCTTGAGCAGCTTTTCAATGCCCGCCAACATCTTGCCTTCATCGGCACTGACCAATGACAGCGCGTGGCCACTCTCACCGGCACGACCGGTTCGGCCAATACGGTGCACGTAGTCTTCCGGCACATTTGGCATTTCAAAGTTCACTACCTGCGGCAACTGTTTGATATCCAGGCCGCGGGCCGCGATGTCTGTGGCAACCAGCACCCGCACTTCACCCTGTTTGAAATCAGCCAGCGCGCGGGTACGAGCGCCCTGGGATTTGTTGCCGTGAATCGCAGCTGCAGTGATGCCGTCGCGTTCCAGCTTCTGGGTCAGGCGGTTGGCGCCGTGCTTGGTGCGGGTAAAGACCAGCACCTGCTCCCAGCTATTGTCCCGCACCAGCTTGCTCAGCAGGGCCGTCTTCTGGCTCTGATCCACCGGATACACCGATTGCTTGATATTGTCAGCAGCGGTGTTGCGGGCAGCCACTTCTATCTGAACCGGATTGTTCAGCAGGCCAGTAGCCAACTTTCGGATATCAGCGGAGAAGGTAGCGGAAAACAGCAGGTTCTGCCGCTTAGCCGGCAGCAACCCAAGAATCTTGCGGATGTCGCGGATAAAGCCCATGTCGAGCATGCGGTCGGCTTCGTCCAACACCAGCACTTCCACTTCATTGAAGCTCACAGCATTCTGCTGATGCAAGTCCATCAGCCGGCCTGGTGTAGCTACCAGAATATCCAGGCCTTTGCGCAGCTTCATCATCTGCGGATTGATTTTCACACCACCAAAAACCACTGCTGATTTGGTTGGCATATAGCGGCTGTAAAGCGCCACGCTATCGTGAACCTGCGCCGCCAGTTCCCGGGTAGGTGTCAGAATCAATGCCCTTGGCCCCTTTCCGGTCCGCGGGTTCGCAGACAAACGCTGCAATATAGGCAGGGTAAATCCGGCGGTTTTGCCGGTACCGGTCTGAGCGGCGGCCATCACGTCTTTGCCGGACAGAACGGCTGGAATAGCCTGAGCCTGAATGGGGGATGGGGTGTCGTAACCCTGTTCAGTAGTGACACGGACCAGCTGCTCGGATAAACCGAGTGAAGAAAAACTCATATTGGATCAACTCTTGATTATTCTGCCTCCACGGACACCGAATCGGCGAATGCGGGCAGAGCCATGATTGTCATGGAAATAAGACGACTACAGTCACGCGCCGTTACCGGGGTGACGTCCTCTGACAGGTCGTATGGATATGGTTCGCAACAGGCTTGAGGCCTTTAACTGCAGAATCCTTAGAGGCAGGACAGTGAGCACCCTAACAGAGTGCTCTAGAAATAGCTATGCAGAGAACTTACTCAGTGGCGGTGGCGGCAAACATCTTCAAGGCTCCAGCGATCTTCTCCAGAACGTCATCGCAGCCCTCAATGCCATGGCGCTGTTTGAGGTACATCGGGTCGTTATAAGCCAGCCATACCTGGCCCGATTCGTCTTGCCAGATCAGCGCTTTCTGCGGAAGATCAATCGCCACGCTTCGGGCACAGTGCATAAGCGGGGTGCCCACCTTGGGGTTTCCAAAAATCACCACCTCCGTAGGGCGCATTTCAAGCCCGGCCGCTTTTGCGTTGGCCGCATGGTTGATCCGATCCATCACCGTCATGCCCTTGTCTTTCACCACAGCCACCAGTTTGTTTGCGGTCAGGGAAACGGTGTGGCTGCTTTTCACGGTCACCATTCCATCCGCCGCGACCGCAAAACCGCTCAGTGGCAGTGTCAGACAGGCCATGAACACCAAACGCTTGAACAACGCTCTCATCGGGGGCTCCTTTCTATTGGTTTGGTTCCAGCATAGGCCACCGGGAAGCGGCTTGCGCGCGATTTAATCTCCGAAGTGGTACAGTTTGATGAAAAGCCCGTAACAATAATCGATACAAGTACATTTCTGACACTGAGGTCATCCATGACTCACGTTGTAAAGCAGAACGTTTCCCTGGTAATCATTTCCCTCGCGCTTGTGCTTGCAGGCTGCAGCCAGGGTTCCGGAGAGAACGACCAACAAACCTCTGAACCAGCCCCTCAGACGAGTAGCGAACCGAAAACCGCTGATTTTGCAGGACCCGTAGAAACCGGCGTCCTGGAGATCGCCACCCGCAATGGCTCAACTACCTATTATCTGGACCGGCATGAGAATCCCATTGGTCCTGAGTTTAGCCTGGCCTCCAAATTCGCCGAGAGTCAGGGCTGGACAGTCAACTGGACCATGTACGACTCCACCGCTGAGGTTCTTGAGGCGCTTGAATCTGGCGAAACCCATCTGGCCGCAGCCGGGCTCACACACCTCGCGTCCCGATCGGAAAAATTCGCCCAAGGGCCCGCGCACACGGAGATTACCGAACAACTGGTGTGTCACCGTGACATGCGCCCCATGCCCCGGTTACCGGAGAATATCGCTGGAGTCGGCATTACTGTGACGGCAAAATCCAGCTACGTTGAAACCCTGGACACGCTCGCCAGCGCTCACGAAGGCATTGAATTCACCGAAGACGAAGACCGCACCACAGAAATCCTGTTGTCCGAAGTGGCCGAAAAAAATCTCGACTGCACAGTAGCAGATTCCAATATTGTCCAGGTCATGCGCCGCCATTTCCCTCATCTCGAGGTCGCCATGAATCTAACGGCGGGCAACAACCTGGGTTGGTATCATCCCAAAGCCTTTGAAGAGCTGGCTGATCAAGCCCATGAGTGGATGAACAGTGTGGAAGGCGACGAGGCCATCGGCGCCATGGAGACCCGCTATTACGCCTACTTTGGTGAGTTCGATTTTGTTGACCTGAGAGCCCTGAACCGCCGCATCGGCGATCGCCTGCCGGATTACATGGATGAGTTTGTGAAAGCAGAGCAGAACACCGGGATGCCGGCGGACCTGCTGGCCGCGCTGTCCTATCAGGAAAGCCACTGGGACCCGACGGCAGTTTCACCCACAGGGGTTCGTGGCATCATGATGCTGACCCGGAACACCGCCGAATCGCTGGGCGTGACCGATCGTCTTGATCCTCAGGCAGCCATTGACGGTGGTGCACGATACCTGGCCGATCGGCATCGCCGCCTGCCCGACACCATTCCGGAGCCGGATCGCACCTTTCTGGCACTCGCCAGCTATAATATTGGCCGCGGCCACTTGCTCGACGCTCGCCAACTGGCCAGGGAACTGGGAAAGAACCCGGATTCCTGGGAAGACATGAAAGAAGTACTGCCCCTGAAAGCCGACAAGCGCTACTACCCCAGCACGCGGTATGGCTATGCCCGCGGTTACGAGCCAGTGCACTACGTCCAACGCATCCGCAACTATCGTGACGTTATAGACGATGCCTTCGAATAACCCTGTCTCTGAAAAATGGATTGATCAATGACACACTGGATTCGCCTGTTTGCTCTTGGTGCCCTCCTGTTGTCGGGGCTGGCCTCGGCGCAAATTCAGAAGGAGCCACTCAAAGTCGGCATTACCGAAGTTCCGCCCTTTGTTATGCAGGATGACGAAGGCCAATGGGAAGGTATCAGCATTGATCTCTGGCAACAGGTTGCTGAAGGCATAGGGCGGGCGTACGAGCTGGTACCACTGTCTTTTGGTGAGTTGCTGACGCAGGTCGAAGCCGGCGACATTGACGTCGCGGTCGGCGCGCTGACCATGACGGCTGAACGGGAGGCGGTGTTCGATTTCACCCACCCGTTCTATCAGACCGGAATGTCCATCGCGATTCCTTCCACACCTGAAAAGGGTGTGCTCACCAGCCTTCTTGGCCTGATAAGCTGGGAGTTTGTCAGTGTAGTGATTTCCCTCGGTGCTCTGCTGCTGGGCGTCGGGTTCGTGCTTTGGATTTTCGAGCGCAAACGCAACCCGGAACAATTCGGCGGCACCCCGGCACAGGGCATTGGGTCCAGTTTCTGGTGGGCGGCCGTCACCATGACCACTGTCGGCTATGGTGACAAAGCTCCGACCTCGCTCGCTGGCCGTATCGTCGCCCTGGTCTGGATGTTTGCAGGTTTGATCATGGTGGCCAGTTTTACCGCGGCCATCACCTCGTCACTGACCATCAGCAGTCTGCAATCCCAGATCCAGGGCCCGGACGATCTTCAGCGAGCCAATGTGGCGACCATCGCCAACACCGCCAGCGAACAGTATTTGCGGGACCAGAGGATTCGCCACCAGCTCTACCCGGATTTGACCGCCGCCATGGAGTCAGTCGCGAATGGCGAGACCGAGGCGGTGGTGTATGACAGAGCGCTGCTTCAGTACCGCAATCTGCAAATGGGCGAAAACCGGCTGACGCTGCTGTCGGGCACGTTCCAGAAGCAGCTTTACGGGCTGGCACTGCCTTCCGGCAGCCCCCTGCGGGAAGCGATTTCGGAACAGATTCTGAACGTGACCGGAGCCAACGCCTGGCAGGAAAATGTACTGCGGTATCTTGGCCAGGACTAGCCGGATCCTGACAGATATTTTCGCTGAAGAGCACATGGGCGATCCGGATTATTGTCTCCGACTGTAATCAGGAGCCCACTCTGACAGACTGCAACGAGGCGGGATCAGCACTCCCGGCGCCTGCATTTCTGGTCGGGCTACCGGCGTCAAATCTCAATACTCCGTCGTCGATCGGCCCAAACCGCAGCGATTTTATATCAGCCCGGTAGTTCTGGGTAACACGCCATGGATCGTCAATGCCCTGCCGTGGCAGGCGGTCGTCCGCACGCCGAATATAGCCAGAATCCAGGCCACCCATTACGGTGTCCTTCCCGTGCTTAACAGCCGTATCTCTGGGAACACAGACCTTCAGGTCATTGGCATCCATATAATTCAGCAGACGGCACAGGTACTCGGCTGAAATGTCCACCTTCAGAGTCCAGGACAGATTGGTGTAACCGAAGATCATCCCCGCGTTCGGCACCCCCTCGACCATCACGTTCTTGTAGATTACTTTGTCTTTCAGCACCACGGGAACGCCATCGACCTCCATGTCCATGCCACCGAGCATCTGGATATCCAGCCCGGTGGCCGGAATGATGATGTCGGCCGTTAGCTCCTTACCGGATTTCAGGCGAACGCCGCTTTCTGTAAACCGCTCGATATGATCCGTTGCCATGGACACCGAGCCTTCGCGGATGGCCTTGAACAGGTCGCCATCCTTCACCACACACAGGCGCTGGTCCCAGGGGTTATAACTGGGGGTGAAGTGGCGCATGTCCGCCTTGTTATCCAGCTGCTTGCGAACCATGCCCAGCATCCAATTTCGCATCATCTGCGGCCGCTTGCGGGACAGATTAAACAGCAACCTGGCCATGGTGATGTTCCGGGCGCGAATCAGCCGGTACGCCAACCTGGCGGGCAGCGTACGTTGCAGGAATCGGGCAATCCGGTCATCTGAGGGCAAAGGCATCAGATAGGTGGGCGAGCGCTGAAGCATGGTCACGTGGCTGGCCTGCTCCGCCAGTGTGGGCACCAGCGTGACTGCCGTGGCACCGCTACCGATCACCACTACCCGCTTGCCACTGTAATCCAGATTTTCCGGCCAGTGCTGGGGGTGAACAATCTGGCCCCGGAACGCATCTTCGTCGGGGAAGTCCGGCTTATAGCCGGCGTCATAGTTATAGTAGCCGGTGCAGCCGATCATGAAATTTGCGGTAAACGTGAGTTCCTCACCGGTCGCTTCCCGCTCGGCCGTCACTGTCCAGCAGGCGCGCTCGGTAGACCATTCCGCCCGCTTCACTGCCAGGCCAAACCGGATATGCGGGGTTACGTCATAATCTTCTGCGGTATCCGATACATAGCGTTTGATGGAAGGCCCGTCCGCCAGCACTTTGCCGCCAGTCCAGGGGCGGAAATTGAAGCCAAACGTGTACATGTCCGAATCCGAACGGATGCCGGGGTAACGGAACAGATCCCAGGTGCCGCCCAGGGCATCACGGCGTTCGAGAATGGTGAAGCTTTTGCCGGGGCAATCCCGCCTGAGGTGACAGGCCGTTCCAATACCGGACAAACCGGCACCGATAATCAGAACGTCTACGTGTTGCTCAGTCATAGTCACCCTCTTTGCCTTCTATCGCCTTCGGTTCTTGTCATTGTCAGACACTGAACCATAGCTCACACGACCGCAGGCATGAATTGGCCCTTTAGGGCCTGCCGGGCGCCATTTTGGTCAGTCATCATTGAACGCCACAGGCTTGGCATGTCCGGGTTAGCTATTTTCTCGATTGATCAAACGCTCTTGCAGCTTCAAGTTCCTGAGGGGTGTAATGCTGTCGCAGTAGTGCCTCTATCTGTTTGTCTTTTTCAGTCTGGTCCAGGCCCGCCCGGTCTATGACCTGTTTTTCCGCCAGAAATCGCTCATATCTGCGCTCCCAGGCCCTTTCAATATCCGCTAGCTCAGACCGCTCTTCAGCCAGAGCTTCCGGCAGTTCTTCGGTGCCATCACCATCAGGCTGGCTTTCTGCTGTGTTTGGGTCAGAGCTGGCCGGGAGGTCATCGGCGCCCGAGAACAGCAGTGCGGACAACTCCGGCCCAAACCATTCATCGCGCAATTGCGAGAGCCGCTCCTGTGCTTCCAGCTGACCTTCCATCGTAGTAACCGGCGCGCCTTCACTCATGATTCGGGCTTCTTCCTGTTCCAGCCGATAAAGGTGGGTAATGATGAAAGCCAGGTCTTCCGCCTCCGGGCTCAGCAGCTGTGCATTGATCATGGCGGAAATCGCGTCCAGGTCTTCACGGCTCAAGCCATCCGGCATACTGGCAACAAATACATCAATGGCTGAACGCCCCTCGCGATTTAACTGGAAATCATATTGGAACAATGGGTAGACGCTGTTCAGAAAAACCTCACTCAAGTGTTCAAGCTCAGCCTCCTGCAACGTGGAGTCGGATGGGGCGACGGCGTTTTCTGCGGCCCCATCCCTCAGGTTTTCCTGGTCAGTGCCGGAAAGTGTTCCCGAGGGTGGGCCAGAGAATGGCGCAACGGCCTGTGTTCGGTCTGCGGTGGCGATGTCAGCGGGCGGCATTTTCACTGCCGGGGCGGAAAAATAATCGATGAAAAGCAGACCCGCAAGACCGAGACCGAGCAAGAGCAGTGCACCGCCCAGTAATGTTCGCTTTATCGTGATTGTTGCCGACATAGTCCGGTTACTTCATTGGCCAGGTGACCTGTTGATCACTGAACACGATTGATGCTCCCTCGGCGAGATCATCAAGTTTTTCATCCAGCTTCTGGCGCACCAGCTCTGCTTTGATAATCTCCCTCTCCTCTTCATAGGCTTGTTGCGCCATGACTTGCTTGTCGATTAGCTGAATGACTTTCCAGAGACCATCCTGAAGTACGGGTTTTTCCGCAAACTCATTAACGCCCAACGGACGCACGATTTCGTTCACTTCAGGCGCAATATCGATACCCCTCAACCAGGGTGTTTCAATAACGTCCTGATCGCTAATATCTGCATCGTTGCCGGTCTTCAGAGCACTGAGGATATCCATTGCACGATCCTGGTCGGGTGTCTGCCAGATCATAAAGCGATACATGACCTGTTCACTTTGCTGATCATAGTAATGGCGTATCCTTGACTCATCGATTTCTATGGCGTCCATCAGCTTCTTCACATAAAGCTGTGCCAGCAGGGTTTTCTCTGCCACCGCCATTTCCACTTTCACCAGATCAGTATTATGCATGCCCAGCCGGGTTGCCTGCTGTGCCAGTACTTCCGTCATAACCAGGTCTTTTGCGGCTTGCTGGCGATGCATTCCGGCATCAAAGCCATCATCGTAGGCTTGCCTTTCGGCGCTTTGCTGTTCTCTGGAACCCAACAGGAAGCGGTAAAGGTTCATGCTTAACGGAACATCATTGACCGTGGCAAAGACTTCCGGGTCAGTGGTTTTATCCCGGCTTTCGGGGTGCGTCTGTTCATCAGCCTGGATGGCGCTGGTAACAACCATAAGCAGTCCGAAAAACAGGGTCAGCATCAGGTTTTTCATTCATCGTCTCAACTTGGGTATGGTGGTCTGCTCCCTAAACGAAAATGAGCAAGCCAGCTTAACTGACTTGCTCATCCGGCATTCCCTATCCTGAGTCACACTAACCAGAGCGCAAGGCGCCTTTTATGACAGAGGGCTATTACAGATAGCGTCTTACATCATTATAGACGTCTTTCCAGACCATCAGCGTCAAATGACCCACACTGGATGTCCGGCGGCTGTGGCCACATTTTGCGTTGGTCTGCGGAATGATGATCTCATCAAGTGCGGACCAGAGAGACACATCACAACCGCGCCCGGCCAAAGACCGCTGGAAAGACGAGTTGTATCTCATCTCGGAGCAGGCCGGGCTGAAGCAGCCATACGCCCAGGCGGTGCCCTTGTGAGGGGTGCCGAGTGTGACCAGACGGTTGGTTGCGTAAGAACCACCCTCGAAAACCCGGTACCAGCGCGAGACCAGCCCACCATTGGAGTGAGCGATGATCTTGGCCTTGCGCCAGCCGTGGTTGGGCCGGATGTTATTAACGAATGATTTCAGTTCCTTGGCGCTGGTCTTGTTGCTTTTCCACAGGCTGTTGTAACCGAACTTATAGAGCGCACAGGCGGGTGTACCATCATTCTTGAAACGGTCAATCATCACATTAAACTGGGATTTCCAGCCTGCGTACCCGTGAACGAATACGATTGGGTTTGCATTACAAGCCGCAAAGGCAGGGCCGGCAAACAGCATGGATGCCAGCAGCGCCAGAGAAAGCTTTCTTATGGATTTGTTCATTGGGTCGTCCATTCTTGTATTTATTTTTGAACTCTGGATCAACGTGCAGGGATTAACTCTGAACAGCCTGAGGCCGATCCTTGAAATCCTTTCCTGCTGAACAAATTTAGACCAGTTTTGTCTGTTGCAGCCATCGCCCGTATGGGGGATCTTATGGGAGATGTGACGCAGGTCACAGGAGTTGTACAAATGCCAGGCTGCTCAATGGATTGAAGAAAACCGGTCTGCGATCGGAAGCGACAAAAAATTGGTCGAACAGCATGGCTGTTTCGGTGACGAAGCGCACCGGTGATCTTGACGCAACGGTGCAAGTTCCTAGCCAAGCTGGCGGTGGAATTCAGGTCGGGAATAATTGATGATGTGACTAACAAAGGGGCCAAGGCACCTTGGAACAACTCAAGAATGGGAGAGTCTCTCGCTTTCTGGCTCTCATACTGCCGAAGCGTGAATTGATCGTCCTGAAATCATGCCTTAACAAACACAGGCACGGCGACAGTTACTCTATTGCGGCTTCGCCTTCATCCCTTAGCAGCGCGTGCTGTTGGCGTTAGGTTCTTTATGACACATTTAGGTAGAGTTGCACTTCTTTTGATACTGCTTGGTTATGGTTCGGCTGCTTGTGCCAGCAGCTACGCTCGTTCCAGCTTCGAACCAAATGCATTGATCCCTCTTGCTGTTGGTAATTCTTGGAGCTATGCACAAGTTGGTGGGATTGAGACTGCGACCGCAGAGGTTCTGAAATCGGAGCATCAGATGGACTCTTCTTGGTTCCTTTACAAAGAATTTGGCGACATATTTTGGCTTAAAAACGATGAGGGAGATCAGGTCGAAGCTATAAATGCTTTCGGCACTCGCGAGCTTCCACACAGATTGGAAGAAGAAATCATTTTTTACTCGCCGGGTGAGGGACCGACTGCATACAAAATCAGCGGCGGGCATATTCAGTACAATTCGTGCGAAGAACAACTAACGGTTCCAGCTGGTACGTTTCCGTGTCACGCATACACTATCGATCTAGGTGACGGCATCTCATCGGTAAATTACTACAGTCCGGGCGTGGGGCTTATTCGAAATGAATTTGCTACTGATACTGGAACAGTGATCTTTGAGCTCACCGAGTATCGGGTCAAGTAACCTAACAAAACGCTGTTGAGGGACAATTTTTCCGCCGCTTCGCTCTGCCAAGGCTGCTGCTGAAAAAAAGCGTTATGTGGGCGCTCACATAGAGAATTCGTATGGCATTCAGCGAGTTTGAAGCAAAGAAGATTGAGCGGGCTACCTCAGAGTTTTTGGAGGTTCGGCGCCCACCATTGGAAATCCGCCCTGAGCTGGATTTGGACGTTCATGTTTCGGGTCAAAGCGTCCAAATTATCGAGATTCGTCCCCATTTCCGTGAGCCGTCAAAAACCATTGAGTTGCCAGTGGCAAAAGCTACCTATGTTCAGAAGGCTCAGCGCTGGAAAATCTACTGGATGCGCAGTGATCTGAAGTGGCATTCATACACGCCAGAACCGGAGTCACGTTCCATAGAGGAATTTTTTGCTATTGTGAACTCTGACGAGAATGGCTGTTTCTTCGGGTAGCACATAATCAGTCATTCAAGTTCGTTCCCGGCCTGAAGGCTGTCCACCGGACGTCCCTCTTTAACAGAGATCAAGAGTGAAATTAAGTAACCATTGAAATCAGTGACTCTAAGCCCGCTGATTTCGATTCAACTGCGAAAAATACCCATGACTTCCTCACTTCACCGCCTGTACTCTTTTCGTCGCTGTCCCTATGCCATGCGCGCCCGTCTCGGCCTCTTGTTTGCTGATTTTCAGGTGGAGCTGCGGGAGATAATATTGAAAAACAAACCGGACCAGATGCTGGCGATTAGCCCGAAAGGCACTGTGCCTGTTTTACAGCTTTTTGATGGTACCGTGGTTGAAGAGAGCCGGGAAATAATGGCGTGGGCGCTTCGGCAGCAAGATCCACAAGGGCTGTTGGATGCAACGGTTTTGGATCAGGCCAACGCTCTGATTGAGCAAAACGACAACGAATTTAAACATTGGTTGGATCGCTATAAATACGCCGACCGATATCTCGAAATGACCCAGCCAGAGTATCGGCAACGGGGCGAGGCCTTTTTACAGGTTTTAGAGGAGTTGCTGACTAAAAACCCTTACCTACTGGGGGACAGCAAGACCATTGCCGATATTGGTATCGTGCCTTTTGTCCGTCAATTCGCCCATGTGGATCGCGATGTTTTTTACGGCCTACCTTACCCGAACCTGCATCTGTGGTTACAACACTGGCTGGAGCACTCATTCTTTCTGCAAGCCATGACCAAGTTTCAGCCATGGCAAGAGGGAGATGACGTTGTGGTTTTTCCTTCTTAACACTTAGCGCTTAAACTTTCTTAGCGTCTTTAATCGACCGCAATTAGTTGACCACTACAATTCCGATGTTACTTCCTTGCGAAACGAAGCTATCGTTTTTTCCGCCCCGGTCAGGTTCGCGCTGGTCAGTTGGCACCCTCCCCCTTCCCAATCAACGCCCAGTGCGGCTGGATCTGAGCAGGCTGCGTTTGCAGTTGTTATTGCAGCGAGTGAGAGCACCAATGCTGCTGAAAGTATACTGGTGCGTTTGACGCCTGCAGTAAATATCATGGAGGCGGTGCCTTTATATTAACTGACTTACGATGTTTGTGTCAGAGACCATCGTCTATAGCTGTAAAGCTCTCTAACAAGGCGTTAAATTCGTTGGCGCACCCTCGTTGACTATGATGTAATACATTGTAGTTATCGAACTTAAGGGTACACCAATGAGCGTCACTACAGTCCGTCTACAAGCAGAAGTTGAGCAGCACCTGGAAACAATCGCTGGCAGGCTCCATCGGAGTAAGGGCTGGGTGATCAATCAGGCACTGTCCGAATACATTGAAAAGCAACAGCGAGAGCAAGAGCGCTGGCAGCAAACGTTAGAGGCAATGGAATCTGCCACCCAGGGGAAAGTGGTTGATGCCAGCGAGGTCCATAGTTGGCTCAATAGCTGGGGCGCTGATAACGAGCAGGATGCGCCCAGGTCAGGTAAGTGAAACTGGTTTACACGGATAAAGCCATTGAAGATTTGAAACGCTTTAGGGAGTTCATTGTAGTCCACAACCCCTCTGTGGCAGGCAAGAAAGCCGCAGAGCTTGTTGGCAAAATCGGATTGCTACCAGACTTTCCCAAACTGGGGACACCTGTTGAAATGGCGCCGGTACCTGAGTCCGTCCGCGATATGGTTTTTGGCAAGTACGTAGTCCGCTATTCAGTACACGTCAGTGCCATCATTATTCTTCGGGTATGGCACGAGCTGGAGGGTGAACGGTAACAATTTAACCAGCCGCTGTTGCCGGAGATCAAGGCGTATCTGGATAAAAACCCCATACCGGGTATCCAGTTCCAGTCAGGGGCGGCCGCTGCCACCTACGACCAGCTGGCGCGCGTGCACACCCACCTTGAGGAAGTGGGTGATGGCTTCGGTGAGGGCTACACCATCAACCATCAAGGAAGTTGAGGAGGCCGCCGAGTTCCACCGGTCAGCTTTCAGCGACGAAGAATAACGTTCCAGCCCGGTGCGGTATGGGCCGCCCTATGATGGCCAGAATGTGATGCAGGTCCGGAATTAGTGTCAGAACGTGAAAGCCGCGGCCTGTTGGCCTGGTGTAACGTTTCCTGAGGATGGTCGTCATCCGAACAACAAATACAACTCCGACCCTTCAGGTGACCCTTATGACAACAATAAGCGTTAGAAAGTCCGCCCTATTCGTTTTTGCAGCAACCGCTGTGCTGTTTTCAATGTCTGCGTTCAGTTTCAACCCCCCGACAGAACCGGAGCCCGATCCAGGCCCCAGTCCGTGCCAAACAGATTGTGGTTTTACTCGGGGGCCAAACCCGACTGAATCCTATCTTGAGGCATCAACCGGCCCCTACGCCGTGCGGACAACCGACGTTTCACGGTACGTAAGCGGGTTTGGTGGTGGCACGATTCATTATCCGGCGGGCACCACCGGCGAGATGGGTGCGATTGCGATAGTTCCGGGGTTTTTTGCGTCGGAATCCTCTATTCAATGGTGGGGACCTCGACTGGCATCCCACGGTTTTGTCGTTATCACGATCAGTACGAATTCGGTATTTGACCAGCCTGGTAGCCGGTCAGCGCAGCTTGAGAACGCGTTGGACTATGTAATTTCGCAAAGCAATTCACCCACAAGCGGCATTCTTGGCATGGTTGATAGCTCCCGGGTGGGCGCTATGGGGTGGTCGATGGGCGGTGGCGGCACGCTCAGGCTTGCCTCCAGCGAGCGCTTGAGTGCAGCTATTCCCCTGGCACCGTGGAACACTGGCAGCAATAACTTTGACCAGATCGACACCCCCACCCTGATTTTCGCCTGCGAGAACGACGGCACCGCGCCCGTGAGCCAGCACGCCTCGCCCTTTTACAACCGCATCCCGGGCGCGACCGCAAAGGCCTATTTTGAGATCAACAATGGCCAGCATTCCTGTGCCAATGGCGGTGGCAGCAACGGTGGGTTGCTGGGCAAGTATGGCGTATCCTGGATGAAGCTCCATATCGATAAAGACGATCGGTATAACCGGTTCCTGTGTGGACCGAACCATGCCGCGAATTCCGCTATTTCTGAATATCGTGGAACCTGCCCGTACTAAACGGCGGCTCGTC
>Ga0307975_1000105_pt1 | contig 44882 bp, 46 predicted proteins | sample OrgLakmetagen917_FD_201825 | JGI IMG/M metagenome (GOLD analysis project Ga0307975, IMG submission 201825) | Saline water microbial communities from Organic Lake, Antarctica - #917 | ecosystem: Environmental > Aquatic > Non-marine Saline and Alkaline > Saline | place: Antarctica: Organic Lake... | reverse complement strand
ACAGTAACCGCACACGTGCGACGCAATTTAACCCGTGCGGCAAGACAATGCGTAAACCAAACCTACAAAAGAAACGAATCTTCGTTCCTGAGCTAGGTAAGACAGTATCGCTCAAAGTGTCTACCGCTGCGATGCGAACCATCGCCAAGAACGGTGCCTACGCCACCCTCAAGAAAGCACACCTCATCTAGACAAAGAGAAAAGAGTCGGTCCACATGGACCGACTCTTTTCTTTGGGAGTAATTACGGCTGCCACACTGTCACTCCATCCGTCAAAAATTCTATTGTACCTGTTTCTGCCGTACTGACGAGCTGAATGTTTCGCTCTGCAACCCGCTCTACCACCTCAGCATGAGGGTGGCCGTAACGTCCATTGCGCTCTGCTGAAACGACAGCAACATCTGGCTGCACGGTATCGAGGAATAATCCACTGGTTGAAGTCTGGGAACCGTGATGCCCGAGCTTGAGCACTTCACTTTGAATGATATCTCCATATACCTCGACCAGATACGCCTCGGTCTCTAGCGGAGCATCCCCGGTGAGTAGAAAATCTATCTCGCCGTAACTCACTTGTACAATAATCGACGCGGCATTACTGCGCCACAATGATGTATCCCCATCTGGTGCCAGCACTCGCACGGTTGTCGAAGCTCCCAGCTGAATAACTTGACCGGCTTGAGCCAGCACGATTTCGGCCTCTTCGTCAAGAACCGAATCAGTGTACGCACCAGCAGCTGGCGTATCGTGTATATTATTTGTCTGTACCACGGTCGCCACTTGATACCGTTCAAACACATCTACCAAACCCCCGACGTGATCACTATCGGGATGAGTTGCAAGTACAACATCAATAGTTGAGTCGAAAAAGCTTCTGCCGCGCGCAAACTCTCGCAATACCGTGGCGGTCGGTCCCCCATCAATCAATAATTCATATCCATCAGGGGTTTGGATATGAATTGCGTCTCCCTGGCCAACATCAAGAAACCGTACGGATAAGTATTGGCTCTGCGAAAAGCCCGCGTCTGTCTGCACAAAAGACAACGCACCAATACTAAAAATGGTTCCTAAAAAAATGATTCGTGACCAAATGACTGACATTATAGCTCTATGATACAATGTTGCTAACAGTTATTTATAACCTGTTCTTATATTTATGAAATACGAAGCACTTACTTTTACCATTGGAGACCTGCCGGGCATCTCCAGTGAAACCATTGAGAACCACCTCGGCTTGTACCAAGGCTATGTGAAGCACGTAAATCTTATTCGCGAGAAAGTAGACGCCTTTTCACACGATCTCGAGAATAACGCCTTTGCTATCGCTGAGATGCAACGACGACTCGGATTTGAGTTCTGCGGTATGCGCAACCACGAATACTACTTTGCCCAGCTCGAAGGTGGACCAAAACCACTTCCAGATGGAAGCCTGAGCGACAAAATCGAATCGCAATTTGGTTCGTTTGATGCCTGGATCGAAACATTTAAACAAATCGCCAAAACACGGGGAGTCGGTTGGGTAATGCTATACCACGATCCACACACCGACCAGCTGGTACAAACATGGGTGGATGAACAGCACCTTGGACAACTCGCTGACCTGGATATCGTCCTGGCACTGGATATGTGGGAACACTCATACATGATGGACTATCCGTCTAGTGAGAAAAATCTGTATGTAGATGCATTTTTTACCAACCTCAACTGGGAAGTCGTAGCGAGTCGAGTAATCTAACGAAATATTTTTGGGAGCGTATCTCCTGCGGTAGACCCGGTGGTTTTTCTTTGAGAAGAGGCCACCGGGTTTTCTGTTTCCACCACCACTGTCCAATCAGCTGTTGGATTTTTGACAGTTCGCTTTTTTAGATAGACAAAGATACTGATCAGTAACGCATACAAAACGCCCATCCCAACCGCGGAAAATTCGGGAATGGCCACCGCAGCAAATGGTAATTGCGCAAACCACTTGGCTACAAACAAAATATACAACAGTGAAAGATTGGCAAAAAAACCAATCAGCGAGGCTATCGGGAGTGAAAGAAACGCAATCATCCCCGTCGCAAACGTAAGTAGCATAGCGACTGGAACCACTGGCAGTACGAGCACATTGACCACTATTGCCACAATCGAAACTTCCCCAATGTGGTAGAGCAGGAGTGGGAGCACCGCTATTTGTGTCGCCAGAGTAGCAAAGAAAAAATCTTTCAGTTGTAGTTTTTTGGCGCCAGTTACTATGGTTGATTCAAAGTGCGGAGTAATCAACAGCAACCCCAACGTGGCCATAAAAGATAACTGGAAGCCAATGTCGTAGATGAGCAAGTATGGATTTAAAAACAACATAATCGCACCCGCAAAAAAGAGGGCCCTCATCACATCATACTGCCGACCAAACCCCTGTGCGACGAGCAGGAGTGCTGCCATGATACTCGCTCGTACCACAGTGGCCGACAGCCCGACCAATAGTGCGAAACTGATGATGGCGATTATGCCAGCCACCACTCGGGTGCGGGGTGAAAGAAAGAAAGAAAACACCAACATAAAAAACGTCACTACCAACATGACGTTGTAACCTGAAAGTACCACAATGTGAATAATGCCGGTACGCCTGAAATTATTTTCTATATCTTCTCCCAGTGCTTGCTTCACTCCAAGGAGCAGGCCCTCACCTAAACCAACTTGTGGTTCTGGGACTACTTGCTCTAACTGACTCATAAACGCATGCTTGAGCGCCAGCAGACTCGATAGCAATCGATTGCCTTGACCGGTTTCTATCCGGTCTACGTCGGCAAAAGATATTGTGTACTCGACTCCTTTGGCTTTGAGGTAGTTGGGGTAATCAAAGGTGCGACCGAGCTCAGTGGTAAATGATTGCGGCTTGGCTAGCGTACCGGTCACAGTGACCACGTCTCCATATTCAGCCGCACTATATCTATCTGCTGATACAAGCAACGTATCGGTGGAGTCACTCACCTGCAGCTGGGTGGTGTTGGCGCTGGTTTTCGGCTCTTGTACGACCGTGCCTGTAAAGGAAATAGTATCTCCCACCCTCGACTCCAGTTCTGACACACCAAACGACCAAGAAGCAATCTCGGTCCTCAACAGACCCGCCGAAAAGCTGCATACCAGCAAACTACACAGTAATAGATATGGCGCAGAAACCTGAGTGTGGTTTCTGCGCCAGATTACGCCAACTCCTAGACTTATGATGAGTCCAAGCAAAATTAGCTCACTGGGTATCGCAATCAGGGTTTGTACCCCGACACCAAGCGCAAACGCGAGTACTGCACCAAAAAAGAGGATGGGCTGCATACTGTAGTGTACCAATAAACACAAAAAAACCACCACGAGGTATGGTGGGGGTGCACGCGAGCGGGACCGCTCGCGTGCTGGAGGTCGATTGTTGGGTGACTAGCTGCACCGCTCTGATAATTTTTCGATCTCCTGCTTTATCTTCAGCTTTTGCTTCTTCAAATCTGCGATTTCCGACGAATTTGAACCTGGGCACCTCTGCAATTCTTCAACTTTTTCTTCGAGTTCCGTGTGCTGTTTCCGCAGCTCGGTAATACGTCCAGTGACACTACCCATGTATTTTCTCCCTTTGATTTTGTGCTATTCGAACTGGTCTTTGGTGCCAGGTCGACTTACAACCTACAAGAGCTACTTGCCAGCGTCAAGCGCTTCATTCACCAGCCGGTCAGCATCTTTGTTTTTTTCTCGCCGGACATGGGTAAGCACCAGATTAGGGACAGCTGATACTCGGAGATTGTGAATCTCAATAAAATGTGGCACCAGGCCTGCGTCTTTAATTTGGTATTCACTATTAAGCTGCTTTTTTACCAGCTCGCTGTCGAGTCGTAATTCAAACTCCATCTCTCTGGCTTTCTTGCCGTACATTTCTTTGACGGTCTGCAGACCACGCAGCACTCCTTGATACTCTGCAAAGTTATTCGTGGCGTTGCCAATGGTTTCAGCTACTTCTCTAAGCATATTCCCGTCTGCGTCGGTGATGTAGATTCCGATCGCTGCCGGACCCGGGTTGCCTCGCGAGCCACCATCTGTATAAATGTATATTTTCTCCATAGATATTTGTAGCCTACCACAAAATACCGGATTAGAGGATATCGATGATTCTGACTCGTGTCTGCAGTCGACCCATAAAAAAGGATTGCTCGACGTGACCAATGAGGGTGTGTGGCACATCTACCCGCGGCTCAACACTAAATCCTTCGGGGAGTTGAAAAAACGCAATCGCTTCTAGCTGACCATTCTCCGTACCAAACATAATTTTAGTATGTTCTTTGGTTTTGCCAAAGGCTTCGACTGAGGTGGGCGACACATTCTTAAACGCAAATAATGGTTTCTTATTGCCCATGCCAAATGGTGCGAGTTGATTGAGTTGTTTTATCAAAAATGGATTTACTTCATCGAGACTAATTTCTGCATCTATCAACACTGGCTCTGCAACAATAGCCTCATTCCCCAACTGCTTCATGGCAGTATTGAGTTTTTCTCCAAAGGTAAAGATATCTGCATCATTGACTGCAAATCCCCCCGCTACGTGATGACCACCGTATTCTAAAAACACATCGGACGCAGCGTTCATGAGCGCAACCACACTCATGTCACCACCTGAACGACACGAACCTTTATAAACACCGTTTCCGTCAGCTCCCCAAATAAATGCTGGGCGGTTATACTCCTCCGCCAGCTTACTAGCAGCCAGACCCACCAACGAAGGTCGCCAGTCAGGATTACCAAAGACCAAAACACGGGGCAGATCTTCTACCTGCTCTAAGCGTTTGTGTAGTTCTTTGGTCATTTGGGCGACCATCGATTTGCGCTTGGTATTTAGGTCTTCTAGGTGGTTCACTCGCTCACTAGCCTTGACCACGTCAGGCTCCGACAGCATATAAAACGCATCTTCTGGAGTATCCATCCGTGAAGCGGCATTGATACGCGGCCCAATTGTAAAACCAATATCGTCTTCTGTGAGGTATTGCTGACTAACCTTGGCTTTCTTGAGCAACTGTTGCAAGCCGGGTCGCCGCGACTTTCTAAGCACTTGTAGTCCATAGTGCGCAAAAACTCGGTTTTCTCCTAAGAGCGGTACCATATCTGCAATAGTGGCTACTCCCACCATATCAAGCCACCATTTTTCCCACCCGGGCGGGACATCGTACGCATTTCGTTCGAGCATCGCTTGAGCTAGCTTAAACGCAACCGCAGCGCCGCATAAATCAGTGAACGGATACTCGCCTAGTTTTGGGTTTACTACCGCTACGGCTGCTGGCAATGTCTCTTCTGGTTCGTGATGATCAGTCACGATCACATCAATCCCCTTGGTTTGGGCGTAGGCAACTTCACTCACATTTGCAGTGCCACAATCGATAGTAATAATGAGAGTCACCCCAGCAGCAGCCAACGTATCGATAGCTGTATTGCTGAGTCCAAACCCTTCATAGTGTCGATGGGGTATATAGTTCTGAAACTCTGCGTGCCCAACCGCGGTAAAAAAATCGTACAGCACTACAGCCCCCGGAATGCCATCACAATCATAGTCACTGAAAATAGCAATCTGCTCTTTGCTTTTGATAGCGGTCGCAATCCGTACGCACGCTTGTTCCATGTCATGCAACAGAAACGGGGAGTGGAGCTGCGAATCGTAGTCTGGACGCACAAACGCTTGAGCCTGTTCGGTCGTGCAGACACCACGCGACCGAAGCAACTGATTGAGTAATGGTGGCTCATGCGCTAGGACTGGTTCTTGACTGTCTGTTTCTGGAAATACAAATGTGCCCATAGAATATTTCTATGATACCATTTACGTCATATGAGCACTATTTTCACCAAAATCATCAACCGAGAAATTCGCGGCTCGTTTGTGTATGAAGACGAAACTTGTGTGGTATTGATGGATAAGTTTCCCGCTGTACCTGGACAGGTCATAGTCGTACCCAGAGAAGAAGTGGCGTATGCATTTGATTTATCAGACGAAACCTACTTACACATCTGTATGGTAGCCAAACTAGTGGCCAATGCGCTCGATAGTGTGTACCAAACCCAGCGGACTTGTATGGTTATTGAGGGCTTTGAAGTACCACACGTTCATCTCAAGCTTTATCCCATGACCGCTCATGACGAACCCTTAGGAGCTGTCATGTCACAACCAAAAGAAGCGAGTGATACTGAACTAGACGAGGCTGCAGCTCGTATCAAGCAGACATTCGAGGAGCAGATTGACATGAGTGATGTTGAGTAACATACGAAAGAGCGGTCATTTCGACCGCTCTTTTTTATACTCATAAATAGCTACATCAACACGACACGATTACCTTCCGGTGTAATCAGGATTTCACGTATCGTCTCACGCTACTCTGTTTCCTTTAGGTTTTCAATGACAGAAGTGGAGCCGTTTTCCAAGAAAGCCAACATTGCACCACCGCCGCTTGAAACAAATCCGTATTGGTCATTGAGCTCCAGTTTTTCTATAGCAGCTACGGTATCACCGCCACCAATCACGCAAAAGGCGTCTGATTCGGCGGCGTGCTTGGCGATTTTTTCAGTACTTTGTGTATATCCCATTTCGTACGCACCAAATGGTCCATTCCAGAGCACTGTCTGAGCTTTTTCTATATACGTGACCAGCATATCTACGGTTAAAGGACCTACATCCATAATACTTTCTTCAGGCAACACCTGATTGGGAGCCTTTACCACTTTTCCATCGGGGCCGTCGACCACTACATCAATTGGAATAATCAACTTTGGGTTATCCAAGATAGCAGATCCGGTCAGCGAGATATCTGAAACTAGAGATTTACCGACTTCGTACCCTTTGGCTTTAAAGATATCATTCATCAGCGCTCCCGCTATAAATACTTGATCATACAACTCTAGATATTTTTCAACCAATGGCATTTTGGTTTCAAACTTCGCTCCACCGAGCAAAAAAAGCGACGGTGACTTAGGCTGCATCACTTTACTCAGCTCGGCCACTTCTTCTTCTAGTGTCAGACCGGCATAGGCTGGCAGTTTTTGTGCCAATCCGAATGTAGAAGCGTGCTCTCGGTGAGCTTCTGCAAACGCATCGTTTACATATATTTCACCCAAACTCGAAAGATAGGTAACGAACTCTGGATCGTTTTCTCGCTCACGTGTATCTTGGCGCAAATTTTCTGCCATCAAAATCTCGCCATCAGCCAAGATATCCTTACGGCTGATAAACTCGTCGCCAGTGACTGCCCCTCCCCAGTGGATGGGCAAGTTTTTAGACAGTTCTTCAAAAACAGGTTTTAGACTTTCTTCAGGCTTACGCCCTAAGTGACTGAGAATGATAGTTCTAGCCCCTGCTTCGTGCAAGTATCGCAAGGTCGGCAGAGCCCGCTTGATGCGAAAACTATTCCTCACAGTATTGTCTTGAAGCGGTATGTTGAGCGAAGAGCGAACAAGTACGTATTTTCCTTTTAAATCTGTGACATCAGTAATTTTTTTCAAGCTCATATTTTATTTGTAGAGTGAGTAATAATAGCAGCAAAATCTTCAGCTTTGAGACTGGCACCACCCACTAAAAATCCATTCATACCTCCTCCTGCGTGCAGTTCAGCTGCATTGTGTGGCTTGACTGAACCCCCGTACAGCAGGCGTATAGCTTTGGCGGTTTTCCGATCGTAGAGCTTTGTCAGCACACTTTCGATGAAGATCTGCATCTCCTTTACATCTTCAACCGTCGCGGTTTTACCCGTTCCGATTGCCCAAATTGGTTCGTAGGCAATGACTACTTTTTTCAATTGTGCGGCAGTGACCCCTTCAGCGAGACTTGTAAGCTGCGCTTCAACAAATGTCAGATAGTCACCTTTTTCATCGCGCTTTTTTTCTCCCAGGCAAACAATCGGCGTCATGCGGTGCTTGAGCGTAAGCAGCATTTTCTCGCGTACTGATTGATCTTTTTCTCCCATTGCTCTACGCTCGGAGTGACCCAAAATTATACCTTCGCAGCCAATATCTTTTAGTTGCAGAATAGACACTTCGCCAGTAAATGCTCCGATGTTTGCGGTTGAAACATCTTGAGCACACAACATAACTGAAGATTTACCTGTTTTCTTCTCGACCGGAATAAGATATGGGTACGGTGGTGCAATTCCTGCGTGTGCATTCTCAATTTTTTTGGTCTTCTGTACTACATCTGCGGCAAGTTTGACTGCTTCGGATTGCGTGACTGGATGTAATTTCCAGTTCCCTACAATCAACGGATTGGATTTTTTCATATGCAAAAATTGTAGCATGAGCAAAGGCTTAAAAGGCCTATTGCGAATGCATCGCGAGTACATTGCCCATGACCTAGGGCAATGTATCCGCGCACTACCACCTGGTTTATAGTGACAGTCACCAAACCAAAACGCCTATTGCAAAATGCATCTCATGAAAATCATCCTCGCCTAGAGGATTGCCAGAGACTTATCACTTAGCTTTCGAACATAACCGACTTCATGCAAGGCCTATAAGAGCAAAAAGCGGTACGCTTTCGCATACCGTATTTGTTACCCATCTTGACGCCAATTGAAAAATGAATATACATCAGACGTAATGGGCGTATATGGTGGTGGATCAAATACTTGGCTAGCATCGTACGAACTTTCAGAGTTTTCAAAACCTGAGGCTAAAACCCCGCTGCTATATACCCAATTATATCCCGCTCGGCTATTAGACACGATGGTTCCATTAATAGTAAGGGAATCCCGGATAATATATTCTTCCCACGAATTTGGCATCGAAGTATCGTAAAAGTTTCTGCCAAAATGACCGGTCTGGGCAACAAATATACCATTTAACTCCATATCTTCCGGCACCTCTAATCCAATCAACATATCAAATTCTGCTACCGCTAGAAGCCCTGCATCGGGGGAGCCATAGGTGATATTGTTGTTCAAAATTATTGACGGATCTACCCCTGCAGTATCTATATCCGCCGCTGCGATAGATACCTTTTGGTCTACCTGTCCTTCAAGCCACACCTGATCTTCGAAGTAAATCACTGGGCACGTGGGGTCAATGTTGTACACCCCGACCAAGCTAGTACCTTTCAAAATGTTTAAATACCTACCCCATGCATAGCCACTTGGTTCATTTTGCTTTGCATTTACTCTTCTGACCTCTACTTGATTTCCGGGTTGAAAAATAACATGATAGCCAGCTTTGCCTGAGTCAGGAAAATATAATCCTCCTTGATTTTGTGCTCTGTCTTGCATGACCGCCAAATCTAGCGTAACCCCATTAAAATCAATGGGCGCAGTAGGAAAAGAGAATAATGCTGGATTTGCATTTCCACTGGTGGTGAACACACCATCTACTGTTTGCGTGGGACTGCAGCCATACGAACCGTCACACGTCCAATCAGTCTGACCACTACTCACAATTGAATTGTGGCTGGCATCCATCCGGATTCCTTGGTTTGTATGAATCGGACCATTCACGTTACTCGATGGTCCATACCAAACCCCCGAATTGGTCACAAATGAGTAACTTGCAACCGACGGGCGTGAATATTGGCCGCGTACGGTACTCTTTGCATCTGGCTCGGCATACGTATGTCCAGTTGAAGCAATTTCTATCGAAGAAATATCGCCACAGTATGTACTACTCGCAATATCAAGCGAAAATTCACCCATTGCACTACCCTCTGGATCATCATATTGATGTACGTATGGACCAGGCATACCGGTGCCATTGGTCACATCATCAGGATAGTGTGCCAGGTACCATCGGTAGTAATTGAGTCCAGCCTCGGCTATTTCGGTTGCGCGCTGCTGCTCAAAACGAAAGTTGACTACTTGGTTTTGAGTTACGACATACCCAATGAATCCACTAATAATCATCAAAAATACGCTACCCATTACCAACACCAGGACCAATAAAAATCCAGCGGGTTCTTTTTTTGACGATGAGAATGGAAGGGACATGTTTTATAGATTATCTTTCAGATTTCTTGGTGCAATGCTCGACCGCAGCATAAATTCTCCAGGCGAGCGAAACGGGTCAATATTTACCACAATCTGCGCTCTAATATATTTTACATCAACCAAAGGGGAAGTGGAGCTTAAAGCTGTGCCCATCTCATCAAAATAAAAAAAGGTTGAGGTGCCCTGATTGATGTTTTGCACATACAGAGACAATATCTCTGCTTGATCGGGACTTGAGAAATCGTAGACTGCCGGACTACCCGTTGCGTTGTAAGTATATTTTGACAAAGTGGTTGAAGCAAGAATATACTCTACATACTCTACATTTGGATCTTGGTCAGTATCACTAAAATATCCCATTCGATGCTCCTCTATTACCGCCAGCGGAAACGTACCGTCCTCGGCAAGAGCCATCTCCTTCGCATCAAGATTCCATTGCGTCATACCAAGACGTGCATTGTTCACTTCATTTGCCTGGCCAAGGGCATATGAATTTGTTTGATATAACGCCGTTACACTTGATGTGATAGCTAAAATAAGAATCGTATAGATACCAATGGAGACTACTGTCTCCACCAGAGTTAACCCAGTTTGCTTATTTTTCCTACAGTGTTTCATATTACTGAGTCATCGTGATGAGCTTTACAATATCGCCGTCTATCTCAATTCCAGTTAGGTTTTCATCTGTATACCCCGCTGCAGTTACTTCTATATCATAATCATTATTTGTACTGACTCCTCCAGTAAAAAAGGTTTGTCCGCAGACGTTCGTGAACTGAGTCTGACTGTATCCTGGCCGACTCAGCATCACAGTAGCCCCCGGGATTGTACGACCATTCGCATCGACCACATGAATACGTGCGGTATTGAGAGCATCTGCAACCAAAGTAAATGCTAATTTGCCGTCGACGCCTGCTTGGTGCACAAATGGATGGGCCGGGCACGCTCTCGAGATATCAAGACCAGATTGATTGGTAATGGTATACAAATCAAACTCTAAATCAGAGACGGTGTGAGTACCTGCTGCGTTCGTGGTAAATGACGTGTCGTATTTATAAATTGGCGAGGAGCTTCCATTGGTTCCAATGGTCTTTGTGCCAGTTATATCATAAGTCATTGCTACTTCAGGAGTGCGACTTTGGGTATAAAATACCTCAATTTCATCTATCTCTGGTGAAACCGCCGTATCAGTTGTTTCTAACGTTATGCCTGCGGTAAGAGACGGGTACGCCACACTGTCTAATGCTGAAATATCAATCAGTGAGTCGGAGAATCCGACACTATTTCCCGGCAACTCACTGTCAGGAATGAGAGCAAACGGACCCGTTCCAGTGCCAGTATAAAAGCGCACAGCATAATCAGTATTTACTGGCACTTCAGGTGCGATGCGTACAATTTCCCATTGCTCCAAAGGAGTTGGAGTAATAATTTCAGTATATGCAATTCCACTCGCTTCATACACACCAAAGGTATTTTCCAATACAACTGATCCACCAACCGATTCGATATTGGAAGAAGTGGCCACTGCCAATAGGTCAGAAAATTCTTCTCGCATTGAACCTTCTGTGATAGAGCTGAATGTAGAAATATCTAAATCACTCAGCTCTCCAATCTGAAATGTCAGAGTGGAGATGTCTGCTTCAAGTACTGCAAACGGGGCCACTGACGGGTTAGGGTTGAATGTAGTTGCTCGAAACGTTTTTGCTGTCGAGTACTGGTTTCCTGCAATATTGGCAGTCACGATGACTTCGTACTCACTGGCAGCTGGAGCGCCTGAAAACAACGCCGCACCCGAGGCATCAGTAGTCCGGATGGTATCAATAGTTGATGTCGTTGTGTTATTGATAAACCGTACTGTGGCCCCTGGCAGCAGTAACGAATTGGCATCAATCACATTTATACGCGCTGTCCCTCCACCTGCTGTAGTTTCAATTGAGCGCGGCACGATATTACTCACCAAAAATATACTGCTCGTCCCATTCCCAATCTCCCAGGTATACTCCACCTTCACTCTTTTGTAGTCAGATGGAATGGAGTTATTATCAGACGTAGTAGCGGTGTCTTGTCCATCGGCTGGGTCATCAACGTATTCCACCAGTACACGCTCCGAAAACTCAATTCCGTTTAGCGACGTGGTGCTGTTTTGGGGAATCGTCCCGTTGGGTATACCAGCAAGAGTCCCTACATCGTCATAAGGTAATGAGCGAAAATATTCCATTCGGTCATTCGCTACGGACAATGCAGAGAGCTTTGCTCGGCCATCACTAATCAACGCGAGCGTAAACTCAAATGAAGAAAATAAGGCACCAAAGATGAGTGCTGAGATAGCTGACACAATAATAATTTCAACAAATGAAAATCCAGATTGTGTGTTTTTTGGATTGTGCATACTATTGTAATCCGTCTGATATTGAATAAATTGGTGCAATCAGAGCCAGAGCCAAGAATCCTACCGAACCACCAATAACCACCATTAGCAGCGGTTCTATAATGGTTGAGAGGTCTTTAGTTTTTCTCTCCACTTCAGTTTCGTAAAAAATCGCCAACTCACCAAGCATTCCGGCAATCTGTCCTGTCTCTTCACCCACCATAATCATCTCTCCCACCAATACTGGATACAGATCTGTTCGTTCGATAAACACTTCTGAGAGGGCGGTTCCCTTTTCTACTCGCAGTGCGGCATTATTCAAGATTTCTTTATAATAGACATTTTGTAGCACCTCTTTGGTGATTTCAATTGACTGCAATACATCGACACCCGAAGAAAGCAAAGAGGAGAGAGTTCGCGCCGTCCGTGCTGAATTGGTCTCTTTCGCCAATGTCCCAATAATCGGTAACTTGGGAATAATCCAAGAGGTGACAATTTTTCCAATTTTCGTTTTTAAGAAATAAATAAATCCAATAATGCCACCAATCAATCCAGCCAATACAATAACCGTGTAGTTGACCATGAAGTCACTCGCTAAAATAAGAAATTGGGTTGTTGCTGGCAAATCCATCTGCATACCTTTAAATACACCGGTGATTTGAGGCATGACATAAATCATCATCAAAATACCAATCACCACCATGACCGTCATCACAATAATCGGATAAATCATGGCGCCTTTAATCTTTTTCATCAGTGTATTTGAGCGCTCCATCTGCACCGCAAGCGTCTGCAATGACTCTGCCAAACTACCGCTCTCCTCTCCAGCCCGCACCATCGCCCGATACAAATCATTAAATACCTTCGGAAACTCTTTCAGAGTTTCGTGAAACTGATCTCCTTGATTGATTCGCTCGACGATTCTTTTTAAAACACCCTTCAGTCTTGGGTTGGTGCTTTGTCGCTCCACTACAGACAACGCGCGCGAAATAGTCAGGCCAGCCTTGAGCATAGAACCAATATTTCGAGTCATCATGGTCAGCTCGTCGGACTTTACTCGACTCAGCATGTAATTGATTTTCTCAATATTGAGAAATTTTTTGTAATCAAACCCACTTGTGGCATCCACACTAGAAACTGTATGGCCAAGATTGCGGGCTACTGCATACACACCAAATCTATCTTCTGCTTCGATGGTATTCGTAATTTTTTTGCCGTTATTATCTTCTCCTTTGTAGGTAAATGTAGGCATGACTGACTATTCGTTGATTACACGTAGTACTTCTTCGATACTCGTCATGCCTTGGGCGGCCTTGAAAATACCGTCTTCAATCATAGTGAGCATCCCCTCTTTCCGAGCTTGGGTATTTACTTCATCTCCAGTTTTTCCTGCCATTATCATTTCTTTGAGAGTAGATGACATTTCCAGGACTTCATGAATTCCCATTCGTCCTTTATAACCGTCTTCGGTCATACCTTTTTCTTTGGGATGGTAAAACGGGATATCATTCCAGGTAGCGTCTTTCTTGACTATCCCTTCTTCCACTAAGTTTTTCAAGACTAGGTCCAGGTCGACTTTTTCTTCAAGTTCAGATTTTTCGGACTTGGTGAGTGTGTACGGGAGTTTGTCGTCAGACAGCTTTCGCACCAACCGCTGACCAATTGCCACACGCAACGTCGATACCAAAAGAAACTCTTCAGCACCCATATCAACCAATCGCGCTATTGTTCCCGAGGCGGAGTTGGTGTGAATAGTGGCGAGGACTAAGTGACCAGTCAGCGCAGCGTTGATAGCCAAACTCGCTGTCTCTTGGTCACGAATCTCTCCCACCATAATCACATCAGGATCTTGGCGCATGAGCGATCGTAGACCAGCCGCAAAAGTAAAGCCAATATCTGGTTTTACCTGTGACTGATTTACTCGTGGCATCTGGTATTCGATAGGGTCTTCGATGGTGGAAATGTTTACCTCTGGTGTATTCAAAATATCAAGTACGGTATACAACGAAGTTGATTTACCAGAACCTGTTGGCCCGGTCACCAAGATAATGCCGGTTGTAGCTCGGGTAGCACGATGAATCCGTTCGAGCGTACTACCGTGAAAACCAATCCCTTCCAGGGAAAACCCACTGCGATTTTCGCGCAGCAGACGCATCACGACCTTTTCTCCATAAAAAACTGGGAGCATAGAAACGCGGAATGCGACCTTCTGTCCGTCCATCTCCATCTTAAATCTTCCGTCTTGCGGCAAGCGCTTTTGATCGAGCTTTAGATTTGAGAGCACTTTAATACGTGCAACGAGGCTATCTGAAGCCATCTTTGGCAACTTCATCGCATCCGACAAAATACCATCAATGCGATACCGCACCAATACCTCTTCTTCCATCGGCTCGATATGAATATCCGAAGCGCCCTGGATAATGGCGTGCCGCAACAGCGTATCCACAATGCGAACTACGGGTAGATCTTCTGCCATTTGCTTGAGCTCCTTTTCACTCACCTCACTTCCCTCCTCTGAAAGAACCTTTAACTCAGCTGCATCTTTCATGATCAGATCACCAAACTCATCTTTCAGTGTCTTTTGATATTGACGCAATGCAAAGCGCATCGACTCTGTATCAGTGAGTCTCGGCTGGATTTTCAGACCTACTTTCTTTTTTATAAAATCGATTGCAGGCAGGTCTGCAGTGTCGAGCATGGCTACTTCAAGAGTGTCTTCGGACTTTTTGTAGGCAATAATATTGTGCGTACGCGCGACTGGCTCAGGAATGAGTGTCAATACTTCAAACTCTATCTTTACATCTTTCAGTGACACAAACGGAATCCCAAGCACATACGACTCGATACGTCGCATGTCGTCATCAGTCATATGACCGTGAGAAATGAGTGCCTCGCTCAGGGTACGCTCCTCGTCTTTTGCTATTTTTTCAACATTCGCAATGTCTGACTTAGTAATTAAGCCAGCATCAAGGATAAAGCGCTTTAATTGTCCATCTTGAATTCGCATATTGAATGATGAATGAGCAAACGAGCGTAGCGATTATTGCGAATGTAGCCAGCAAATTCTTCCTTTTTTAAAAAAGAAATCACTTGAATAGGCACATGCTTACCACCCCATTTACTTGTAGTATACCACCTCCAATCTGAAACCTTTTGTTTTCAATACACATAAGACAGTCCGACTATGAACCACCCTGCTACTGTGTCATTGGACGATACGCACATCATGTCATGCAGCTGTTTTCATATTTCCTATCCAACATGAAACTACTCATATTCTTTTGACTTTACCCACTGCACAGCGTATACTTTATCTAACTGTTATTGACTGCTCGGCTGAGATGCCGAGCAGTATTTTGTACAAAACATTCGTACACGAGCAGTACACAATTACATAAAGACTGCGGTGGATTTTCCATGGCGATAATACAATTAAATATATGTTTGACCTTAAAGTTATCAACTCTGTACTGACTGAAATGGAAGACGAGCGCGGAATTTCGCGCGAAAAGATGCTAGACGCAATTGAACAATCACTGGCAACTGCTTATAAAAAAGAATTCGGCAAGCGTGGGCAGATCATCACGTGTGAGTTTGATATGGACAGTGGGACGACAAATTTTAATCAAGTGAAGATAGTGGTTGATGAAACCATGCTCAAGCCAGAACCAGAACTTGACGAAGACGGCGAACCAATAGAAGTTGCGGAGGAAGAGGTTGATGAAGAAGCTGACAAAAAAGTCCGGTTTGATGAAGAAAAGCACATCATGCTCGGCACTGCGCAAATGATCAAAAAAGGTGCGGAACCAGGCGAAGAGCTCATCTTTCCGCTTGAGGCAAAGGATGACTTTGGTCGAATTGCTGCTCAGACCGCTAAACAAGTCATCATGCAGAAAATCCGCGAGGCAGAAAAAGAATCAGCGCTCGCAGAATTTGGTTCAAAAGCAGGCGACATCATCATTGGTCATGTACAGCGATTTGAACGAGGTAATCTATACGTGGATTTGGGACGAGTCACTGCCATCATGCCGTACGAAGAACAGATTCCGGGGGAACGATTCAAAGCCGGTGAGCGGCTTCGAGCTGTCTTGCTCGCTGTTGAAGAGACCCCACGTGGCATTTTCTTGAAACTTTCACGTTCACACCCTGACTTCCTCGTGTCACTGTTTGAAACCGAATGCCCTGAACTTCAGTCTGGAGCCGTTGAAGTCAAAGCGGTTGCCAGAGAAGCGGGCGCACGGTCCAAAATTGCCGTACACGCAGTAGATGAACACATCGACCCGGTTGGCTCACTCGTGGGACAACGAGGAGTGCGAGTATCAACGGTCATGAGCGAGCTTGGAGGTGAAAAAATCGATATCATTGAATGGTCACCAAATACCGTTGAGTTCCTGGAAGATGCGCTGTCGCCTGCCCAGGTGATGGAAATTCGTATCGAAACAGAACCCAATGAAGAAAAAGGTGACCGTGGTCATGCTATCGCTGAAGTTGCCAGCGACCAACAATCGCTTGCGATTGGGCGTGGTGGGCAAAACGTGCGACTCGCTGCAAAATTGACTGGATGGAAGATTGACATCGTCTCAGCCAATACTGGAGAAGAATTGGCTGAAGCAGACGCTGAAGGTAATGTGGAACTCGATGCCCCAGCAGATACGGTCGCTGGAAAAGACGACGAGGTCATGAGTGTCGACGATGGTTCGACCACCAAACCAGACCTGGAAGCAGCACTCAAAGACGCCGATGAAACGCAAGACCGAGATGCCTATGGTCCATTTGAAGAAAATGAAGTAGACACTCCAGAAGAGGCAGAACGGCAACTCGCCGAAGCCGAGGACGGAGACAATTCAATGGGTGAAGCAAAGACGGAGGTAGGAGAAATGCAACCAGAAACAGACCTCACTTCGGGCCTTCCATCAGAGCCAGCAGTAGAAGGCGCTCTAGATGAAGAAGAAACTACTCCACCAGAAGGAGGAAGCAAATAGCCCAAAACAAGAACCGACAGGCCGATTGAGAATGTTGTTCTCACTGTCTGTGCTGTCTATAAGATATGGACCAGCAACCACCACACTATTGCTCCCCACTCTCAGCAGGAAATAAGGAGCAATAGTTGAAAATAAAAAGACCGCCGGTACCCTAACAGGGTTCCGGCGGTTTTGGCTTCAGACCTTTGAGGAACTCAACGAGCATCCAAACTCAGATTTAGCTCAGCCAGCAAAGCTTCCACTTCTTGCAGAGATTTCCGACCAAAGGATGGCAATCGCAGCAATTCCGCTTTTGACGTCTGGCGGAGCTCAGCTACATTTTTTATTTCACCGCTGCTTAAGCAGTGGGCTGTACGTAAACTGAACCCAACCGAATACACACTGATGAATTGCAAAACCTGCTCCTTTTCCCACTCGTCTTCAATCAAAGCAGCTCGCTGAAGTGCTTGCATCTGCTTTTGAGTTGGTAGTTGCAGCGTGATTTTGAGCCACTCATTCGCAAAACCTGTATCATGCAGGTACTGAGCCACTGGTCGCAGTTTGTAGTTTCGACACATTAGGCCCTCTGCTCTGCTACGAAGTTGACCCACCTGTGCGGCCTGCACTGGTGACGCAAAATCTTCGCCGATCACTCTTAAAGATGCTTTAGGTGCACCAATACCATAAAAGCGCTTAACTGCGGTGTTCATTCGAGGGCCGCTCGCTTTGTGGCGCTTCAGATCTTCGATTGCTTCGTCGATTGCCATTGCATGCTCCAGCAAAAGCTGTGGCGCTATGTGCTGCCAATCTTCCCGGTTGAAAGAATACATCCCCACCAACAGCGTAGCGTAAGACCCATAAATCATGAACTGTTTCTTTTTTCTGTTTTAGTAGTCGTCTCTATCTGATTCGAAGATACAATGTAAATAAATACTTGTCAAATTATTCTTCACCTTTTTCTTATTTTGCGCTACCATGGCAACATTACTCTGTAACTCTCTGTTTATTATGATAAAAGTTTTTGGACACCAATCACCTGATACTGACGCTGTTGGCTCGGCTATTGTCTGGGCGTGGTATTTAAGCAATCACACTGGAGTAGAAGCGACTCCGTACATACTTGGTGAACTTAATAAAGAAACGGAATTTGTACTCAGTCGCTGGAACGTGGAGACACCAACGCTCCTAGAGTCTGTCTCAGCCGATGATTCAGTGGTCATTGTCGACACCAACAACCCACAAGAGTTGTTTCAAAACATCAACGAAACAGACATCATCCAAATCATCGACCACCACAAACTAGTCGGGGGCCTCACTACCGAAGGTCCGATAGATGTCACGCTCCGAGCATTGGCCTCTACCGCGAGTGTCCTCTACGACCTTATCGGAGACGAAGACTTACCTGAACATATCGCAGGCATCCTTTTGTCGTGCATTTTGTCTGATACACTTGAATTCCGAAGCCCAACCACCACCCCACAAGACAAAGACATTGCTGAAAAGCTCGCCAACCAGCTCGATATCGACATTAACGTGTACGCAAGCGAAATGTTTACTGCCAAGAGTGATGTCTCAAGCTTTACTGACTCTGGACTGATCAAGCTTGATAGTAAAAAATTTGCAGTTGGAGACCTCAATGTCCGTGTCTCGGTAGTAGAAACCACCGATCCTAAGACAGTACTCGAGCGAAAAGACGGTATTGTGACAGCTATGCAGGAACTGGTTACCAATGAAAGTGACGTAGACGAAGTCCTCTTCTTCATCGTTGATATCCTCAAAGAAGAGGCGACCGTCCTGACCTACAACGAGACAGTAAAAAATATCATAGAAAAATCATTCTCTGTCAGTGTTGAATCTGACACAGAAGTACTCCCCGGTATTGTGTCGCGCAAGAAGCAAATCTTACCAAGCCTGAAAGTGTAGAGCACATATATACAATGAGTGAAGTAATTGTGTATAGCGCCACTGGGGTGAAAACCCCAGTGGCGCTATACTATACGTACTAGCCAAATATTAAACCTAATTAGTTCATTATGACTGTCGTTATTACTCGTACCCTATTTGCATTATCCACCTCCTTCCTGGGAGCAATACTCTGCTTGTCACTGTTTACTACAGACGTATTTGCTCAAGTGGATGCTTCTGCTGAGCTAGAAGCGGAGGCTGAAATAGAAAGTGAGACCAACCCACAACAAGAAGCCCGGTCAAACACCCAAGCCGACCGCGCTGCTCTGCGAGAAGAGCTCGCCACCTCTACTGCACAAAACCGGATAGAAGCTCAGCAACAAGTAGCCCAGCGCCAAGCTGCCTTGCAAGCAAGAACACAAGAACGAGTTACGAACCTGGCAGCCAATATGAGCAACCGAATGGAGGCCGTGATACAAAGACTACAAAACATTACCACCCGCCTTGAATCCCGGATTGATAAGTTGAGGGATTCAGGTATAGACACAACTAGCAGCCAGGCTGCCTTGGCTTCCGCCCAGTTGTCTCTTGATGCAGCGGTGTTGGAAATTAGTGACATCGATACTTCCGTATACAACGCTGTGAGTTCAGCCGATGCCAGAGCAGGCTGGACAAACCTTAAGGCGGAATTTACTACTATCGGTAATTCGATTCGGACTGCCCACAGTGAGCTTCAGTCAAGCATCTCCCTCCTCAAAGCAGCCAGTCTTGAAGCGCGTGCCCAGCAAACAGTCGAAGCGGACATTGAATAACCTAACCCTCAATTATCATGGATGAAAAAAATGACCAAGTACAAGCACCAGATTTCTCAAACGAAGAAATGAAAATGCCGGAAAATGCGGTGTTTCAGACGAACACTCCATCCGACTCATCTTCAATTATTAATGGTCCACTACTCCTGACGCTCGCAGTCCTACTCGTACTGATACTTGGTGGAATGTACTACTGGTTTGCCACCTTGAGCACTCCTGCGCCAGTAGCTCCAGCTGCCGAGCGTCCGACCGCCGAACAAAACAACGAACCAGAAAGTACGACTGCTGAAGCCCAGACCGAAACCACTCAAGCAGTCAGCACATCCGACGAGCTTTCAGCCATTGAAGCTGATCTTGAAGCAACCAATCTAGAGGCAATGGATACGGAGATGCAAGCAATTGATGCAGAAATGCAAGCAAGCACTACAGCGCAATAATTACGAACCAAAGCAAGAAAACCGGTGGAATGCACACAGTGCATCCCACCGGTTTTCTGTACAATTAATTCACACCTTGCTACTATCAAGTCAGACGCAACAATCAGGGAGAAAAGCGTATGACACGCTCAAGAGAAACACTGGTGTAGATCTGCCACCACCTCGCCGCTGCGCGACCCCCAATCAAGCAGCATCAACGCAACTCTAGACACACCTAAGCCGGAGCTCACGCTCCGGCTGACCAATCATCCACCGTTCATATTTCTGGCGGTTTTTTGTTTTATATGTAATGCCATCACGACTTCTCGCAACTGTCGAATCGCACACTCATTGATTGCCCCAGCCAAACCCACCCAACCATAGTCGCTATTCTCTGACAGTTACGCGAGATCGCGTAACCAGACCTGAACAAAAATTCTTGGAAATAGGTAATGTGTCTGTATCTATAGCAATCGGGTTGCAATTCCCACTCAATTTCGTACACTACGGACCACTATGTCACATTCACACACCGTAGATTTTAAGAACGCATTTACCGTCGAAGAATTACCAGATTCACAAGTAAAAATCAAAGGCGCATTGCCGTTTGCTGAGCTGCAAAGCGAACGCAAAGCCGCACTGGTCGCACTTGGGAAAGACGTTGAACTTGACGGCTTCCGCAAGGGACACGTCCCAACACCAGTACTTGAAAAACACTTGGGAGAAATGAATATTTTAGCTGAGATGGCAGAGCGCGCCATCTCTCATGCGTATCCGCATATTATTACAGAACACGATATCGAAGCTATCGGTCACCCCCAAATCGAAGTCCAGAAACTGGCTCCTGATAATGACCTAGAATTTTCAGCTACTGTTGCAGTAGTGCCGACATTCACACTACCTGACTACAAAAAGATTGCCGCTGAAGTAAACAAAAATCGCCCTTCAGACGAAGTCACCGATGAAGAGCTGACAGACAAAATCAAAGAAATCCAGCAGCAAAAACGTGCCTACGAACGAATGCAAGAGCTGTCACAGCAATCAAAAGAAGACGCAGACAAAGAGGCAGCTGACCTCCCTACTCCTGAGTCAGTAGAGAAGAAAGTTGCAGATGACAAAGACGCTCCACTACCAGAGCTGACTGACGAATACGTTAAAACACTTGGTCAACCAGGACAATTTGATTCAGTTGAAGATTTCAAAACGAAGCTCAAGGAGCACATCATAACCGAAAAAAAGCAAAACAATGCAGCCAAGCACCGGGCTGATATCACTGACGGCATTATTGCCAAGACTGATATGACACTGCCACAGATTCTTATCGATTCAGAAATCAATCAGATGTTTGCGCAAATGGAAGACGACCTAAAACGTTCAGAGCTCAAAATGGACGACTACCTCGCCCACATCAAGAAGACAAAGGAAGAACTAGCTGAGGAATGGAAGCCAGCCGCCATCAAGCGAGCACAACTGCAGCTCGTCCTCAACGAAATCGCCAAGCAAGAAGAACTCGTACCAGATGCAGAAAAAGTAACTGCCCAAACCAAAGAACTATTGGAACGATTCAAAGATGCGGACGAGCACCGCGTCCGACTATACGTCGCGTCGGTCTTGCTCAATGAAGAAGTGATGAAAGGATTGGAGAGTAAGTAAATATATCCAACCTAAAAACAGCCGCGTCATACTGACGCGGCTGTTTTCTTTTACCCAAATCTGCTACCATAGCTGGGAGCAGGCGACTGCTCTGGCTAACTGAAAATTATGAAACCTGAATACACAAACAACGAACAAAGCTACCTGGTCCCGATGGTGATTGAAAAAACTGTTGGTGGAGAACGGTCTTTTGACATCTTCTCACGACTGTTAAAAGAACGAATCATCTTCATCACCGGCCCGATTGAAGATCATATGGCCAATTTGGTAGTAGCTCAATTACTGTTTCTCGAAGCTGAAGACCCAAAGAAAGACATCACTGTCTACGTAAACTCTCCCGGAGGGAGTGTGACCGCTGGACTGTCTATTATAGACACCATGCACCACATCAAACCAGACGTTGCTACGGCGTGTGTAGGACTAGCAGCTTCAATGGGCTCACTCATCCTCTCACAAGGAGCGAAAGGAAAACGCTTCATTTTGCCAAACGCAGAAGTAATGATTCACCAACCATCTGGAGGGGCACACGGACAGGCCTCAGATATTGATATTACTGCCAAGCATATTTTGAAAACTCGCGAACGACTCAACAGAATGCTTGCCAAAGCCACCGGACAAAAACTGACTAAAGTACAAGCTGACGTCGACCGAGATTTCTTCTTAGATGCTGAAGAAGCCAAGAAATACGGCATCGTTGACGAGATTTATAAGTAAGCAACGGCTGTAACGACTTATTGCGCACTTAGTTCCAACTCGAGACTTAGATACTACTCCAAAAAGAGTTGGCCGTACCAACTAAATTCAATGAAAATAAAGCTGACTCCTTAAGTGGAGTCAGCTTTATTTTCATTTTACAAACCATATATTCTCTAGTAGAGTTTCACTTGTACAGTTAGGGAAATTAATCAAGAAACACTCATGCCACCAATAGAATTTACGGGTGCGTTGGCTGGAGCTTTATTCCTTGGTATTGGAGCTGGATATTATGTGCGCTACCTGCACGCTCACTCGAAAAAGAATTCAATTGAACTAGAAAACCAAGAGCGTGAAATCAAAGCTGAAAAATCAGCCCTGATGATTATTGAAGCGGCAGAAGAAAAAGCGGAAAACATCGAGAAAGAAGCAAAAGCCGAACGAAAACACTTAGAAGAAAAACTAGAACAAAAAGAGACTCGCCTCGAAAAACGCGAAGAAATTATTGATGAGCGACAAATCGATATAGATTCTCAAAAAGAGGCTTTGCAAGCAAAGATAGAACAAATCAAATCGATAAAAGCTCAGTTAGATACTCGTACCGATGAGGCAGACAAAAAGCTTGAAGCAGTCGCAAGTCTCACTCAAGAAGAGGCAGTCGAACAAATCATTCACAAAGTAGAAAAAGAACGCGGAGAAGACTTACGGGCTCGGCTCGAAAAAGTAAATCGCCTGGGAGATGAGCAGTACGATGCGCAAGCACAAAACTTGCTCCTAGCAGCAATCCATAGAGTTGGAAACACGATGTTTCCCAATCTCATGACTGCCCATATCGAACTACAAAGCGATGAGCAAAAAGGCAAGATTATCGGAAAAGAGGGCCGAAACGTGCGCGCTTTTGAGCGCGCCACTGGAGTGGATGTACTCGTAGATGAGTCGCCTGGCTACATTGTCCTGTCTTCGTTTGATCCTATTCGACGTGAGATTGCCCGAGTCGCACTTGAAGCGCTGCTCAAAGACGGGCGTATTCAACCTGCGAAAATTGAAGAGGTGGTGGCCCAAGCGCGAGCTGAGGTGGCCAAAACGGTCCGTGAGATGGGAGAAAAAGCCGCCTACGATGCCAATGTCCCAAATCTCCACCCGGACTTAGTAGTAATCTTGGGTCGACTCCACTTCCGAACTAGCTACGGACAAAACGTACTCTGGCACTCAGTTGAGATGGCTCATATTGCCGGCACCATCGCCGAAGAGGTGGGCGCCAATGTAGCCGTAGCGCGCGCTGGTGCACTTTTGCACGACATCGGAAAGACGGTTAGTCATGAAGTAGCCGGTACTCACGTCGAAATTGGCATCCGAATCTTGGAAAAGTATGGAGTAGAAAAAGAAGTGATTTTGGCTATGCGCGCTCACCATGAAGAATATCCATACGAAACTCCAGAAAGTATTATCGTCCAAGTAGCCGACTCTATCTCAGGCGCCCGACCGGGAGCACGCCGTGACTCAATGGAAAACTACATCAAACGACTCACTGACCTGGAGAAGATTGCTACCAGTCTGATGGGTGTAGAGAGAGCCTTTGCTATTGCAGCTGGTCGAGAAATTAGAGTCATGGTCAATCCATCGAGCCTGAACGAATTCCAGACCAACACCCTGGCCCGCACCATCGCCACCACCATCGAAGCGCAGCTACGCTACCCCGGAGAAATCAAAGTCCACGTCATTCGAGAAACAAGGGTTATCTCGTATGCTCGATAGTGGATATGCACTTTTATCGTTGAAAGATTTTAAAAATACGCGTATGGTGAAAAGTAGAAAGGAAGGTGACGAATGTCTGGTCGCTGTAAAATTTGCTGGGGGCACGAGGTAGTCCATGTACCCTCACCCATACACACACCGGTACAGAAATCTGCTGGCAACTGGAAGCTTGAGCCGCAGCAGTACCACACCCTGCCTTGTATGTGCGTGGTCCCGTTCTGGGGACTATTTGTTCCAAAGTCTGCGTAAAAGAAAACAGCCGGCGCTCCGTGCCGGCTGTTTTTTCGTTTCATTCTACAGGCATATTTCTCTGCTCCGAAAAAATCTGGCATAATGGAATACACTTATAATTACCCACTACATGTTATACAATCCAACCTTTAGCGCCATTGCCACTCCCACACAGTTAACTACCTATGCAGACGTACTAGTTCACGCTGGACTTGGACACGGCAAAGGGATAGACGAGGGAGATATCGTACTGATCCAGTTCTCACCTGAGAGCTCGATTCTAGTTCCCTATATCCAAGCCAGCGTAACAAAAGCGGGCGGGCACCTTTTGCAAGAACCACTCATTCCTAATTCTCCAGAAGAAAACACCACCCTGGCACTCGCTTCTCACGGCACTACCGAACAAATCAACTTCTTTCCTTTAGACGCAAAAGAATCGCTGTACGGTCTGGCACATCATTTCATCAAAATAAAAAGTCCTGCGTATAGTGAACCAGATGTACACTTTAGCAACGAGAGCTATGCCAAACGGAGCAGCGTAGAACGTCAAATTGATGATCTCGAAAAAAACCACAAGGAGAATCATTGGAAAAGCTACACGTTAGCCTACATCCCTTCTCCAGCCCTCGCTGAACAATCTCAGGTTTCGCTGGAAACACTGTGGAATGAAATTGTAAACGCGTGTCACCTGGATAGTGACACAGCTGTAACCAACATGCGAGACACTATTGCTCGAGTCAGCTCAATGGAAGAAGCTCTGAATGCTTTGAAAATTCGTTCTTTGCATATTACAGGTGAAGCGGTTGACCTGCATCTAGAGCTTACTCCCGAAGCACGCTTCCGCTGTTCAAGAGGAGGGAATGTTCCTAGTTTTGAATGTTTTGTTACACCACACGCCGAGAAAACCAATGGCTGGATTACCTTTACGTACCCACTACTATACGAAGGAAATCGAATTGAAGGTCTGCACGTAAAGTTTACGGACGGAAAAGTCAGTCAGTACCAAGCCACTAAAGGCCAAGATACCTTTGCAGCAATCATGTCTTTACCTGGCATGAATCAGCTCGGTGAGTTTGCTATCACCGACAAACGCTTCTCACGTATTAGCGAAGTCATTCCTGGAGCGCCAATATTTTTAGAAAACATTGGCGGCACAATGCACGTAGCATTTGGCCGCGGGTACACAAAATGTTTTGCTGATACAGATAAAACCCCGCACTGTAATCAATCAGTTGATCATCGTGACATGGTGCTCAATGGAAACTTTACTGTCACGGCCACAACCGCTACGGACGAAGATGTAGTCGTCTTCGCTGATGGTGTGTGTCCGCTGATCTAATTTGATACCCAGAATAAAACTGCCGCAATACACGGCAGTTTTATTTTTTACAACGGACCATTACACCGTTTTTTGAGCGACAAAGAAAGTAGTGAAATTGTATTTTAAATCTTGAATTGATTCTTCTAGAATTTCTAGTTCGTAAAGCTCAGCACAGCGACGGGGAGCTATTACGGCTGTAGAGTCTGGCAATACTCCGCTGGCTAAATCTTCCGCAGCCTTAGCAGTATCGAGATACGGGACTATGTCAGCCTCTCCCCACACCCGTTTCACGTACATCCGACATTGCTTGATGGCTTGGTCATGTGATGAGATGGTCTTGATATGTGAGGCTGTGACTCCTGGCTTTACAAGCAGCATATGATGCACATCCATTTCAAACATCTTTTCAATAGTAAAATTATATTTTGCCATTGCGTGCACTGCCTCGATGACTATCCCCCCATTACTATTTTCAATCGGGAAAATACCTCTGTCTATCTCTCCTGCAAACAAGGCACGCAACACATTCTCAGCGCTTACTAAAGGTAAGATGTCTCCGTTTGGTTCGTAAAACTCTCCTGCTTGTTCAGAGAAACTTCCTTTCGCTCCCATAACTCCAATTTTCATATCGTGGCATCATAGCACTTTTTGAAAAAAGAAAAAATATTACAACACACAAAAACCATGTGTGGAATCGTTGCAGCTTATATACGTTGCTATATAATGTTTTACAAGCCACATAAATTTAGGCGCCGTGCATCAGTCAAAATTTTTGACTCATCACAAATTAATCGCTCTTAGAATAAATTCTGAACTATGAATAAAGCAGACATCATCAGCAAAGTGCACGAGGTACTAGACACTACAAAAGCTGACGCTGAACGAGCAGTAGACGCTGTGTTTGACAGCATCGAAGCAGCAATGAAAGACGGGACACAAGTTTCAATCGCTGGATTTGGTATCTTTGAAGCAAAGATGCGAAATGCTCGAGAAGCTCGAAATCCACGAACTGGTGAAACTGTACAAGTTCCTGCGATGCGAGTTCCAAAATTCCGAGCTGCGAAGGCTCTGAAGGACTCGGTAAAGTAGGAATGAAGAAACTATTCTGCACTTCCATGAGTGAGGTGATCCGTTCTTAGAACGTTTCACCCGTGAGCAGAATAGATACCTCCTTAGGAAAACCACCATCAATACAGGTGGTTTTCTTTTTTACAAGTCAATGTGTTATACTTTAAATGTAGCGGAGGTAATACGCTATGTGGAAAAACATAGGGATATATACCGCTATTTCCCATCACATTTATAAAAGCCCCTCAGCCGGGGGCTTTTATGTTACATAAGCAAATATCGGAACGACCTATTGCGAATGTACACCAGCAATTTCCCTTTCCAAAGGAAAATGTTGGTGTAAAAGATCGGCACAGAAACATATCCCAACGAACCCACTACACTTTTAGAAATATATTTCAGTATCAGCAGTTTTACACTACAGCAGAGACGGACTAACGAACACAATCAATCACCAGACAAAAACTGATTGAAAAATAAGGGTGATGTGCTAAGATTGTGAAACTTTAAAGCCATCGGTTTTAAACGCAGCGAAATTTTGCAGGTCGCGGGTGTAGTTTAGTGGTAAAACGACTGCCTTCCAAGCAGTAGTCGGGAGTTCGATTCTTCTCACCCGCACAAAGAAAAAAGACCCTCTGGGTCTTTTTTTGAGGGTGGTAAATAAGTCAAAAATTTATAGCCAAAGCTTTGCTATACTTTGTTCATATGGAACAGTCACCACAAAGAAAAAGATTAGGAAAAGAAATGCATAAAATTTCTGAGGTCGGGTCACATGTCACCCAAGGAGCTAGAGGCTTGCGTGACTCGACCTTTACTCGATTTCCGATTATTTTCAGCCTGCTGACAACCTTTGGGTTGGTAGCCACTCTCTATGGATTTGAAAAAGTGATTGATAAGATTGATATTCTGAGTGATCACCCTGAAATACTACTAGTCGTTGGCCTCGCCACCTTGGCTGGCACTGGCACGCTATACAAGAAACTAAGTTAGCGTTTACCTAAAATCTCAGCAATCGGGACTAAAACGTAAATAAGGTTCCTAACAGTAATACATAGGAAGACTTCCCTGATACTTTCATCAATACCGATATTGAAAAACGAATCATTGCCCTGCTCTAATACGGTTCCGATTGTAATAAATTACCACATCCTCACTCAACAACACCTGAGTCACACGCGCACAGTTCACTGCCAATAAAACGGCCAAAAATACCCTAATCCCGCCAAACCTGTCAGGTTTGGCGGGATTAGGGTTACCAGCCTTGGACTGTTTGGTAGCCTTTTAACATAAACCACAACTGTATAAAATACGGTACTTTTGTTACAAATTGTACGTTATATCTGCATGGAACCTATGTATATTGGGAGTGAAATAAAAAGACCGATGGTATACTTCTCTAGACAATTATGCAGATTTTCACCGACATACTCGTAGGGATTTTGACCACCTACATTTCGCTCACCAACAGTCTGGCAATGTTTATTTCACCCACCAGTTTTGTGGATGTCACCGGAACATCTCCCGAGCTGACTGAGCAAGTCGAGTCTGCAGGGTTTTTCTCATCCCTACCGAGCTCGATTGGGAGTACCATCCCAGACGTGCTTCTGCGAAGCGCTGAGTATCAGTCAGCTGCGCTAATCAACGCCACGGGCCGGACTGCCGGTAACACAAAAGACCCTCTGGAAGCTCTGGTGAATATTTTTTGCACCTACACAACTCCTGAATACATCCGCACGACTACCGGGACAGGGTTTTTTGTCGATGCAGACGGAGTAATCTTAACCAATGCCCATGTCGCTCAATTTCTGCTTTTGGAACAAACCAAAGAATTTGGTGTTACTGAATGCATTGTTCGGTCTGGCAATCCTGCTCGCCCACAGTACCAAGCTGAGTTGCTTTATATCCCTCCAGCATGGGTACAAGCCAACGCAGGCGTTTTGTACGAAGACGCGCCAATGGGTACTGGGGAACGAGATTATGCCCTGCTCTATGCGAGCAGAAGCATAAACAATCAGCCTTTGCCAGCAGCCTTTCCAGCGCTTGAACTCGATGATAGCTTACTCCCTACCTCGATGAGAAATAATTCGGTAACTGCTGCTGGCTATCCAGCTGACGAGCTGATTTTAAATGGACCAACAGCTGACTTAATCCCGCAAAAAGCCCAGACCACTATTTCTGAACTATACACGTTTGGTTCAAACTATGCTGACGTGGTATCTATTCGTGGGAGCGTGGTAGGTGCCGAAGGAGCGTCTGGTGGTCCAGTACTCAATGAAGACGGTGAAGTGATAGGGGTTATCGTCACCCGTGGAGACGATACGATAGATGGAGCAGGGAGCCTGCGCGCCATCACTCTCTCGCACATATCACGCACCATAGAGGAAGAATCAGGGCTAACCTTTGAAGCCAGCCTCAACGGAAACCTATCCTATCGAGCACAAATATTTGGAGAGATACTCTCCCCTTTCCTACTCACCTTACTGCAAAACCAACGACCAACTGAATAAAGTCGTTTTCTGTATCTCTATACCGCATTTCACGGACGACCACGGTCTGGACAGCGGACATGTGCAAATAGGGTGCATGATATATACAAAAACCGGACTGCTACCCGGTCCGGTTTAAGTTTCTTTGTGATTATAATTTTTTCGCAGCTGCCGCTTTGCTGCATACCGTAGCGAAGCGTAGTGAGCTACGTAATTGTTTTGTTGTATATGGTTTGCGTTGGATAAGCAAAATCAATTTTTTGTTCAGAAAAGATACGCATCAGATCGAAGTTAAACATCTGTTGTTTTTCGAGGTATTCTGCATAGTTTGCAGTCTCCACATAATAGACTAGCTCAAAGATGAGCGCCGAATCGGCAAAGGTCGTGAAGTGCACCCGATCCAAGCGAGCACCATCAATCCCTTTAAAAATACGATTCACAATTTCCGGTACCTGACGAACCAGCTCCTGCGGTGTTTCATACGTAATACCAAACTCAGACACAATCCGACGCTCAGACATCTTTTTGAAGTTTTGCACCCGAGCAGTAGTCAACTCGGTGTTTGAAACCACCATCTCTTCTCCCTGAAGGGTCCGCAGACGAGTAGACTTGATACCAATCTTTTCTACCGTCCCTGTATCGTTACCAATCACGATTAAATCACCAATTCGGAATGGTTTGTCGAAGTACAGAGAAAAAGACGCAAACAAATCTCCGAGCACTCCCTGCAATGCAAACGCTACAGCGATACCACCAACACCCAGTCCGGCCACGAGTGAAGTGACTTCAATCCCGAGGTTTGAGAGCACAAAAATCGTTCCCAGTGCCCACAATACAATATTCACGATCAACGTCACCATACTCGAAGCGGTCGCAGAACCCGGGTCCACCACACCATCATTATCTAAGTCTTTCTCCAAAAATCGCTGCACAAAATAATCTGAGAAATGAGATGCCACCTTGATGAGTTGCCACACAATAGCGAAATAGAATATACCACTCATAATCAAATCGACAGTTTCGGGAAGTGAGAAAAACTGCAACGCAGCAAAGAGCGCTACCAGGCTATACACCCACGCTCGAATACTTTCTACCGCTGATACAACTGTGTCATCAAACGTTCCAGAAGTTTTTCGAGCTAACGCCTTGGCTCGGTTGAGCACTATCGTACGAACAAACCAAAAGAGTGCAGTGAGCACCAAAAACACAAGACCTGCAGAGATGACTTTCGTAAAATCATACTCCCCCACAAACGGCAGCGTGTAGGTCAGATTGGGTAAAAAAGCGTTTATTGCAGCTGCTGTGTAGGTATCTATCATAGTAAAATATTAGTGAATTGCACTTAGACTAACAAATAATCACCTCCACCTCAATATACACAGACCAAGGCTTCTCAAACCGTGGAGACAGGCGTATGATATCCGTTCGCTACGCACGATATTACTGCGTAGCGAATAGTTCTTTCGCCTGAAAATGGCACGAATAAACGTTTATTCCCATTATTTTTGGGAAAGGCCGCACGGGTGGGACCGTGACGGCTTTTCTCTTGTCTTATCAGAAGACGATAAAAAACGCGCCCTAAGGGGCGCGCTTGGAAAGTATATGGTCCTGCTATCTAGTCGCACGCTAGTGCGAGCAGAGCCTGATGAGGCGGCTGACCTTGCCTCAAAGAGGCTTCATAGAGCACCCGGTCTGCTTCGTAAAGCGGATCTTGTGAACGCTGTGGAGCGTGCGCAACGACCTTAGGCGGAAATGTCTCAGAGGCTTCACCCATCCCCGATTTCTCCGGGCCGTAGCTGTCTGGGGAAGCCTGGCTGTCCGGGATTTGCCGAACAATCTTCAAGTCTGGTGCGAGCAGGCTTCTGGTTGTCATCCACCCTGCTGGAACCGGTATTGGTATCTGCATTCCCGACAGTGTCTGAATCAACACGAGTAGACTGACCGCTTGCCAACGGATAACCACCCCTTTGGGTAAAAGTGCCGCATGATTTGTCTCCCATATTTTTTCCTTCTCTTTCTTTTTTGAACATAGTAACTCCTCCCTGTGTGGGTAGCTACTCCGGTCTCGTTTTGAGCCGGTGAGAGCAGAAAAACCTTTTCTCCTCTCACCGGCTCAAAACCCTAGAACGGAAAACCGGCTCGCTTTCTGGAGAAAGCGAGCCGGTTTGGGAGAGTTCATCTAGTTATACACCAACCGATTCGCTATACGCGAGAATCGTCAGCACAAACAGGACGCACCATGACTGACTAATAGTCTGAGTGGCTGCGAGTGTGTATGTATTACTCATGATTTTATGATACTTATTTTTTATTGAGCGTCAACTGAGCTTGTGGAAACTGTAGTTGTGGCCGAAGCAGTACTAGTAGTGGATGTGGTAGTTTCTACAGATTCTTCATTTTGAGCATCGCTGGTGGTAGCGGTAGAAGTAGCTGTATTGTCACCTGGAGTGCTCGTGGCGGTACTTAAGGACTGCTCTTTTGACACTACAGGTATCTCTGGCTGAGTGGTAGTAGGTTTACTACTCTGTGTGAGCATTTTGAGTACATCATTGGATAGCTCGATGGCTTCTTTTGCGTACACTTGTAGCGCAAGAAAATCTGTCGCTTGCTCCATTTGAGCAATAGCTTCGGCTATCCGCAACAACCCTGCTTCTGCCTTAATTGTGATATTTGCGTTTGGAGTAGTACTTGCATTGGCCAACACCTGCTTTATTTGGGTTTGTTTTTTGGTAATTTCTGCTTCGTACGAAGCTGTCTTCGCTTTTTCTTCATCTTCAGTCAAAACTACCGGGATAAGCTCTTCGAGATCAACCGTACCTGAAACGTCTAAGTCAGTCATAAACACAATGAGTTTTTGGGTACGCTTCAACACGTCCACCAGAATGTCTCGTGAGTCCGTTTCTTCTGCTTGAGATTGCTCGATTGCTTTTTCTACAGAACGATCAATATCGGCAATGCGGCGAACGACTGCTGTTTTAGTGTTCGGATTGAGTGAAACTAAGCTGTCACTGAGTTCATACATGCGTGTAGTGTTTTGTTCTACCCGCGCAATAAGTTTTGCGTACGAAGGAGTGGTTGAAGCGTTTGGCTGTTCGTTGAGTGCTCGTGACTCATCTACTGCGTTGGCAATCAAATTATCGCTCTTTTTTGTAGTGGCGGTTGCTACTTCACTTGACTGACTCTCCTCTTCGGCATCATCTTTCAGAGACACAGCTTGGGCTTCAAGGTTTGAATCAAATTCGATAGAGGCAATCGTTGCATCACCCGCATCCAGCGCCCGCATCTCTTCAATTTCTTTTTGTGCATTTTGGGTATGAGTTCGGACTGCTTGCGCCACTTCGGCTTCCATTTCGTCGGTCAACAGACCTTGGCTTTCGAGCAATCTCGCTTCAGCAATACGGCGATTGACTCTTTGCGTTTCCCATTCAACCTTCTCGTATGAATCAAACGTGAGTGTGCTACGTACTTCTTCATTAAATTGCACTTTTACCGCATACAGTGTGTCGCCTGGGACTGACTGTTCTGCCATGAACGGAACGACCACCAACGCAAACACCGCTGCAAAGGCGGACGCTTTAAATAAGAAAGAAAATGGCACTGAAACGATTTTAAACGCTTCATGCTGCACCGGAGCAGATGAGGCAGCAGACTTTGTGGACGCTTTTAGCTCAGCTGGCAGCGGGTGGTATTCCATATATGAAATCAACCGCTCACGCAGCTCTTGTTTCTCGGTCGATGACAGCGTCACCGACTTTGATTTGGTATGAAATTGTTCGCTAAAGCGTTTCATGTTGGTAAATAATGTAAAAAATTAGGTTTTGTTTTTGGTTTTTGCCCTGGCCTTACGTTTTTCCTCTGCAAATTCATCTTCTGCTTCTATCCTCTCTCTTAATAGACGTAGCCCACGGTGAATTCTTACCGAAATCACGTTTTCCGACTCTTCAATCAGCTCACTGATCTCCCGAGGACCAAGCTGATCGACAAAGCGAAGAATAATCACCTCTTTATACTGCACCGGCAAATGGTCCAGATGGGCAAAGGCTTTTTGCCCATCAATGGTAGCAGCGAGTGTCTCTACGCTGCTTTCAGATAGCTCTTCAAAGGAACCTTCGTCTACCCCATCGATTTCAAACAACGCATCAAGCGACGCCTCTTTCTTTTTGCGATACTCATCAATAATGAGGTTATTCAATACTTTATATAAGAACGGACGAAAGGATTCAATTTCGTACCCATCACGAATATACGACCAGACTTTGGTGTACGTGTCATGGACAAGATCAACGGCTTTCTCGCGATTACTAATACGTAATGTAGCGTGTCGAAACAAAGCATCGTTGTACTCTTCAAACGCATTTAGAAAACGCGCTTCGTGGTCCTTTGGATTGTCGGTAAATTTCTTGCCGGCCATGCCTGAACCATTATATACGTAGACGCACCAAAAACCGACTTCTTACCACCACAGCACTGGTGAGACCATGAAAAGAAGCTTGATTTAAGCCAGATTTCGTATCTTTTGTACCAACTCAGGCAATTCTTCAACCAAGAAGTGATTCTTATCTTCGAAGGTGATTAGTTCCGCTGCAGGTAGAGCGGCTTTGTATTTTAGCGCGTGTTCGTAGGGTACTACGAAATCATCTTTTGAGTGCATGATGATTATATGGTGGACCACATCACTGATACTACTCACCTTTTCCGCATCAGGATAAAAATCACCTCCATCTTCTTTGCTTCCTGGACTGACAAAATAATCGTAAGGGGCAGCTAATAAAAATAAGTATTTGATTGAAAAAAGCGTTTTATTTTCAGATAAATACCGAGCTAAAAACACTGCTCCAAGCGACCAACCCACCAAAATGACACCATCTTTTAGATAGGCAAAGTGTCGTTCAAACCAAATTTTCCATTCATTATATTGTGCATTTTGCTTGTTAGGCATGGAAGGCGTAAACACCTCATACGCATCACCCAGATCTCCACGGAAGGTTTTGGTCCACATGGACACACCCTCCGTGGTGGGTAGATCCCGAATTTCTTTGGTTTTCAAATCATCTAAATAGTCTTCGTACTGAGAATATGACTCTCCACCATGAATATAAAATACCTGTTGTTTTTCCATTTTTACATACTAACCCACCAATCCAGCGTAAGCGAGTAGTCTATCCTGAGTGTTCACAGAGACTGTGTGCTACTAAAATCTCTTAATAGCCACCCGTGCGCCAAATCGAATATTCGCTGGAGTGGCTATAACCACTCATTCTTCTTGAAGTACGCCAACGTAAGTCCTACTGCCCCCGCAACGAGCACTAAAACAAATTCAAATACATAGGGTTTTTCTTCCAACGGCAAGGGCACGTTCATTCCGTACATTGAAAAAATAATCGTGGGGATTGTGAGAAGAATAGTCAGGATTGTAAGGGTTTTGATGCGGTTGTTTAGCGTGTGAGTCAAAATCGCCTCAGCTGACGTACGCACGTTTTGGATCGTTTTCAACAGCGCTCGGGCTGACTCTACCACCTGAGTATTATCGATACGTAAGTCGTCAACCATCTCTTTATCATCAGCAAAAACCGGCATGTAGTTGCCATTCATCACATGCTGCAAAGCCACATTGGTTGGCAAGACAGCGGCGACCATATCGTTGAGCTTATGCTCATAGTTCACGAACTGTACGATTTCCTTATTTCCGATTTTGCGCAATTTTGCGCGGTCTTTATGTACTGAACGTCGCAGGTTCACCAACTGCCGCTCAAAAGATACGGTGATTGCCTCCATTAAATACAAGAACAACTTGGTCTTCTGAGTGGTGTGCACTACTTTCTGAGCGTTGATAAATGACTCAAACTGAGGCACTGCGCGCTGAGCCACTGTCAGTACATAGGTCTCCCCTATTACTATCAATAAAGGTGCAGTATCGACGTCTTCAGTCACCTCATGAAACGGATAGCGAGTAAAAAAATAGGTTACACCGTCCACCTTTTCCATGCGCGGTACCTCAAAGAAGTCTTGCGCGTCCTCAAGCATTGTCTCGTCGAGCGCTAGCTTGTCCCACAACTCCCCTAGTTCGCCATCAGAGGCGTTTACTGCATGAATCCACACACCATTGCGTAAGTCTGTGATTTCTTTCAGCTCGTCGTCTTTTACGGTTCTAAAGTAGTAAGTAATCATGCGTGACAGTATAACAAACCCGCTCGATAAATACCGAGCGGGTTATCTGCTGGTGCACAACCATCAACATCCGCTGATTCCACAAAAAAAGGCGCGGAAAGAAATCCGCGCCCCAAGAAATCAAGTTTTTGTGTACCGCGCCTTTACCCAGCATCCTCCGGGTTGATATTTCTAAGATCCACCACCTGAACTTCTTCCGGGACCAGCCGTAGTGGCGAAGACACATCTAAAGCCATTGCGGCCAAAGCCTTATCTTTATCAGTGAAGTGCCGGTCGGCTTCAGTGACACCTGTTTGCCCACCACACTGATACTGCACGACTGCTTCCTGTCCAGTTGTGGGATGTTCGAGTCTCGCTCGTGCCAGTGTGCCATACTCCAACTTCCACTGACCTCTTCCAGCGTAGTACAGCGGGGTACCAAGCAAATGATGGTCAATCACCTGACATGTTTCCGCTTCTGCGTACAACCTCTGTTCAACAACAGCTGCATCGTAGCGCTTGAGATTTCCCTTGAGTTCGCCGAGCATACGAGCTGGCAACTTCTGCTCCGCCAGCATTTTGTTCATGGCCTCCCGGACAGCGCAATGTGCCGGCGCAAGCCCAGCTGCGCTGAGCGGAAACGTTTGCGGGTGATGAGCAGCCACTGATTTATAAGCAACAGATACCTGCACCCCACTCGCGGGATCATGTTCGTCAACCAATGCCAGCTGAACAATTGGCTGAATAACCAGATTCCCTCCAGCCAGGACAATCATCGGTGTGCCCAGCTTAGGGACGTCAGTGTCAATTACCGGTTCGCTTTGCATATCTCTCTCCTCCTGTTAAGACAACCTTCTAGAAACCAAAATACTACACCAAGCAAAAAAGGCAAGCGAAGAGCCCCATTTTCTTCTGAGCAGCGTATTATCCCAAAAACGCCAACGAGACCACCGACAACCCAATCGCCACCCCTTTTTGCCAGTTCCAGTGTTCGTTGTAGAAAATGACGGCCAGGACAATCGGGATGAGGATGTACATGGAGTGAATTGTTTGTACCACTGACAGAGTTCCCCCTAATGAAAAAGCAAATAACATGGCCCAGACACCAAAAGATATCAGAATTGCTCGAGCGGTTGCGGTTTTTAACAAAAGCGGACTGCTCTCAGTTTGTATAAGTGACGAAATTCCACGAACTCCACGTTTGTATATCATCAACCCAATTGACCCAAATCCTAGACCAATCACTGTCAGTAACAAGGTCGTAAATACTGGGACATCCATATCCACGGCATACTTACCAGCCACCGCAGTCAGAGCAGATAGCAAACCAGTAATCAGTACCAACACCAACCCCATAGTTAGATTTTGCTGCCGACTATTCTCTGCCGGTGAAATGAGCATGAGCGGAACCAGCAGCCCAACCCCCAAACCAATCCATTCGAGCACAGAAAAGGACTCGGAAAACAGGGTTACTCCGGCCACAATTGCAAGCGCAGGGGTAAGAAGCTTAAATAAGGGAAAATAAATAGTTGAATCAATATAGCGCAGTGCGTACACCTTAAGACTGCCAGAAGCAGCAGAAATAAAGCCTGAACCGAGTAAAATTATTGCCACAGCCCCGAATCCGAACACTGGCTCTTGCCAAAGTATCACCAAACCACCAGCGATTAGGATAGAAGTCAGCGAACTATAAAAAATAAACAATTCAGCGTCGCAGTTATTCTTAGCCGCAATTTTAAAAAAGAAATTACTAACCCCAGCCGCAATTGCCCCGCATACAGCCACTATAAACCAGAGTTCCATCAAATGAGTATAGCAGAGGTTACACAAAACACGTGTCTTGCGCTAGCTTTGGACTGCAAGCAGGATAAACGATATTGTTACTTTACTCAGTTAGATTGGCACGTAAGCACTTTTGTAAAAATCACCACTCTAGAGAAATAAATCTGTTGCAATGTCGGTAGCGATTACTGCCAACAACGCAGTCGTAAGTTCATTGACCTGTCGAGCCAAATCAGTATCTTGCAGTGCTGCAACAAATCCTTCTGCTTGTTCTTTAGTAAAACCTTTTTCAGTTAACCGATTGATAACTAATTGTTTTTGATTTGTAATTTGCATATGTTTATAAGAGTGTAACAAATGATCAATAATGTTTAACTGGTATGAAGTGGACTAATTTAAAGTTCGAATTATATACGGCTATGTACGATTTACACATAACTTATTATTTCAGGATCAGAAGATAAAAATTTAGCACTAACCACTCGCATTTTTTTGTGAGAGATGGTATATTTTTGCTGACTTTGGCTGTAGGATAGCAGCCAAATCGAGTAAGCGAACGACGGATTGTAAGCAAGGCTTGCACCCCATCGTTGCTCGGTCATGTTGTGCCCTGCAGGCCTTGCCTGCATCAAAAAAATAAAATGAAGCTCTCACAAACGAGGCATGCAGAACTTCATTTTATTTTCTTGAATTCAGCACAGCACGCCTTTCGCCAACTCGGGGTGTAGCATAGTGGTAGTGTACGCGCTTTGGGAGCGTGTGGTCCGGGTTCGATTCCCGGCTCCCCGACAAATAGAAATAGCGATCAGATTCTTCTGGTCGCTATTTCTATTATATTTGCAAGTAATCGAAAAACGCGAGTATATCGCTCGGAGTGAAATGAGGACAATTAGAGCGACGGACTCTGTTTAGTTCAAGTCTCTCAGCGCGCACATAGTTTCAAAACCAGCATTTTTAGGGGTCCCTGCGAGTATGTCGTAGGGGCTTTTATGTTGATAGGCAAGGATATTCTTATCCATCACCAAGGCGTTCGATAGTACTTCATACATGATTTCTCTCTTTCTCTCAGGAATAGCAGATTTATATTCAGATTTGGCTCTATTACTATCTAAAAACAGTTTTTTGGTCCGTTCGATAGTTGTGCGAGGGTCTTGGTGTTTTGTTTGTAAATCACTCAAGCTACGATTGAGCGCAATGCGGTCTTTTTTAATCTCTTCTTGCTTCTGCTCGTATATGTCCCTGTCGATACTTTGAGCCATGTACGCGTCTAAAAGCCTGTCTTCCCTACCTTTCAGGGCTGTGAGTTCTTTCTGTGTGTTCTCAATAGCATTATTCTGAGTTACCCCTTCGCATTCCAAACGTTCTAATGCTGATTGATACATAATCTCAATAAGTTCCGTATCGAAAATAATATCATCGAAAATACAGCATAACTGTTCCTCTAGAGATTCCTCTCGAATGTAGTTTGGCTTTTGCGAACAATTCCCTTTTCCGTTGGTGCAATGATAGTAATGAAAAGTCTTTTGCTTTTGAGCAGTAATCGCACATCCACATTCAATACAAGTTAAAAGTCCAGTTAGTGGAAATAGATGCTTTTTCTTTCTTGGTTTGGAACCTGCATTCATCACCACTTGGCATTTATCAAATAAATCTTTCGATACCAGAGCTTCATGCTTACCCTCATAGTGCTTTCCAGTATACGCAACGACACCATAGTAAAATATATTATTTAAAATCTTCTGTATCTGTCCCTTATACACTTTATTTCCTGTTTTACTTCGCAACCCTTTTTCTTGTAATACTTTTGCCAAATCACCAAAGCTATACAAACCAGTCGAGTAGTATTCAAAAATTATCTGCACGTGCTTTCCGTGCACAGGATCAATATAAAGTGTTTTATCTACTCTGTTATTCAAGTAACCAAATGGTGCATTACATGGCCAACCGCCTTGCATAAGCTTTTGTCTATTCCCCCTTTTCACATTCTCAGACAAGTCGCGTGAATATTGATTAGCCATGCCAAGCTCAACAGCCATCATTAAGACATTATCACTAGGTAAATACTCTTTATCGTATGTCTGAATACTTTTTAATACACCCCTTTGCAGTAAATCAATTACTAATCCCCCATCAATAAAGTTTCTTGCTAAGCGGTCTAACTTCCAAGTCAACAAACCATCAGCTTTTCCTGTCTGTATTTGTTTTATTACTTCATTAAATACAGGGCGCCCAACAATCTTAGCGGACATGCTTTCATGATACACAGCAGATATCTCTATACCCAATAAAGAAGCCCTTTCTTTCAGTTCTCTTTCCTGAGCGTCCAAGGACTGCACTTGTCTATCCTCAGATTCCTGAGACTTACGGCAATAAAGAATATATTTCATAGTATCGGTGTGCTAATCATATTTAGCGTATTGATAAAGTATAGTTTTAGGCTATTTCTTGCAACTTAAAATTAAATTTAGCTATATTTAATGCAATCATCACACTCTAGAACACCGCTATTATGTGACAATTATCAAGTCGGTTAGTGGAAGTGGGCGCTAACGCGCGCCACTTCCACTAACCCCTTAACTGGGATCCAATTTCATCAAAGTACAATCCAGAACTTTCGCCTCACCCCAACGAGGGGTGAGGGTGAGACGAAAGTTCTTCCTCAGTTTTTCCCGCTTTTTTCGAAAAAGAAAATGAAGTGTACAACTGCGAGAGCGAAGCTAGGTGAATCTGCGCCTGTTCATCAGAAATACTGACGTTGTGACGCTCTTGCATGTATCGCTTATAGCGACTAATTAAAGTTTCGGAAAAAGTGACTGACATAAAGCCAGCACAAAACAAGTACACAAAAAACAACATGCTAAATTGCATATTGGTGCCTTTTGTACCTTGTAACTAGTGTGCGTGCTTCTATTCGGGTTTTTTATGATACGTCCAGTCCCTATTGAATATATTTGTCGAAGTCTTTTTTCTGGGAGAAGTTGGTGTTACACCTTATGATGTATTGGAATGTGCTAGCTACATTATGAACCTCTGAGATTTAAAGTCAATTTGAAATCTTGACACCCAAGTTTGTTACAATTATGTCAATGTATTGTTATGTCTACATAGTTCAGTGTTCAAATGGTGGTCTTTACACGGGTATCACCAGCAACTTAAGGCGAAGAATAAAACAACATAACGGAATATTTAAAGGTGGTGCACGCTACACCAAAATGCACAGACCTGTTTTTCTTCAGCATATTGAACGCTACCCTACTCGAAAGGAAGCATGGGCTAGAGAAAAAGAAATCAAGTCACTTGACCACAAGACAAAAATAAATTTGATAGATGAAGTATCTAAGGGTGATATATTATCAGCAATATGAAAAATGCTGGGCTTAATTTAATTATCAGTAATGATTTTTTACCTACTAACTATAATGACATTGACACTGACACATCAGGATATCAAAGAGCTGTCCAAAAAATAATCGATGGTGGACGTAGCGGAAAAATACAACCTGTCTACTTAATGATAGGCAAGACTTACAAATTTTTTGGTTTGATTACTTTAAACGTAGGTGGATCAATTAGCCTGTTCCCTGAACTGCCTGGAACTTACGGATTCGACCATATTACTTTTAACAAAGACCTGATGAAGGACGGTCATCATTTTACGCAGACTGAAAACGGTAAACACAAGAAGATCTTACCGCTGAGTGCAGAACTTCTAGATAACGGACTCAGACATGCTGTAACGTTTCTAGTTTCTGATCTAAATACACTTAAAAACGCATCTAAGAACATCCTTTTGACAGGCTTCAATGAGAATCACTTTGATGAGATTTATGAATCGTTTTTTACTAAAGGTAAGCACGAGGGATCAACAATATTAAAACTTGATGAAGCCACTGGAACATTAGTGGTTCAAATGTATTTAATACCTAAAGATGCTGATTTTACAAGAATGAATCCTTTTTTACAAAATGTGCATAAGCTGTACCCTGAACTAAATCTGGACCCTGGTACAGAATTAAAAATGTTTAATGCTGTAATCCCACACGAATCGCATGATGATTTTTACTTAGGTATTCAATCTTTCATAATTCCAAAAAAAATGAACTGCCAGTTAGCGTTCGTAATGTCAGCAAAAAAGCTGGTTTTTACACAAAAATGAAAAACTTTAAACGAAAGACCTAGTTTAGAGTAGTTAAAACCGTTCTAACGTCGTCCCACATGGTGCACTAACTATTTTCTAAAAACTTCCTTTGATTTTCTTTCCAATGTGCGTCGTTATAAGTTTCTTGACCTCGGGTTTCGTAGTTAAGAAAAATTGAAGAATCTATTTTGTCAGATAAGTTGTAAACAAGTCTGTCTAATTCATCAATTCTTACCCATCCCCTGTCTAGATAGAAGCTCCTGCCATCCGCACTAGTATGAATCGAATTGTCCACCAAAATACCTGGTCTCCCTCGATCAATCAGAAATTGCTCAACCTTCTCCATTATTGCTGATCCGTATCCTTTGCTTTGATGATTGAATTCGGTATACAGATCTGAAACTTGGTATAAAGGAATTGGTTTGGTGTAGTAATTAACCTCTGCAGCTGATACAACTTCGCCATCAACTTTTATTTCAAATCGATGGTGTCTAAACTGCTCTTCAGTTTCAGATTCTGCTGGTTTTATATAATTGACTGGTCCTTCAAAATTCATGATTTTACAGTAGCATGATTCTATAAACCATATTAATATCGTTCCACATGGCACAAAAAACAAAACCCGGGATACTATCCGGGTTTTTTTATTCAGTCATTAGTTGTGTAACCCGCTGGGCTAATTCAATATCTTTTTCAGTGATAGTATTGCCTGCATCATGGGTCGTGGTTTCTACCTGGATGGTGTTGTAGCCAAAGGTAACCGTGGGATGGTGGTTGAACGAATCTGCCAAATTACACAGTTTCCCTACCAACGGCTTGACTGCGTCAAACCCACTTAACTTCCAGTTCCCTACTAATGTTTCACCTGAAACGCACCAGTCTGGATGAGTGGCCAAGAATTGCTCTATTGTTTGTTCCATGTGAAATAGTTTAACATAGACAATATTGAGATAATACCAGAATAAATATAAAAATGTTTCACGTGGCACACATATACACAGTTCCACATGACACACAGCCGTGCAACTAGAGAATAATGTTGGGAATATACTTTACAGTTGCATACTTTTCACAGGGAACGATCCGAACCGCTGCAATATCGATCTGCCAGTCTAATTCACAATCGTTTTCGAGCAACCACGATTCGATAGTTCGGTTCATACGCTGAATCTTTTTAAAATGCACGTTATCTTCGGGTGACCACGTTTCCTGTGCAACAGCATTGGATAAAACTGCCTTCGTTTCATATGAAACAGTTTTTACCTCTACAAAGTGAACTATGTTGGTTTCCCGTGCAACAATATCGATTTCACCCCATTTCTTTTGGTAATTTGTATCGAGAATGGTAAAACCTTGCTTTTGTAGATAGTTTACCGCAATCTGCTCACCCAACGCACCAATTTCGTTCTTTTTACCTTGTTTTAGATTTTGTTTCATGTGATATATATATTGTGCCACGTGAAACGTTACTATTTGTAAAGTTATTCACACATATTTTAAAATATTGTTACTTTTCTGGGTTTTTTCTAAAGGACATACGTCTGTTTATAGCCTTAGTTGTCCTTTATCCCCATATCCACCGGTTGTCCCCAGTTTTGAAGATTTTCATCTTTTAAGACAAAAGTATTTTAAAAGTGGGGATAGTGCACGCTTTTAGTCAAAGTCTGGTCACACTTCAATTGTTTTAACAACACAGTCGCAGCTTGAGGATGATCTGTACTGTAAAAGTCTGTTTCGTATGAAGCTGGGCTTTCTCCACCTAATTCTCATGCTGGACACGCAAACCAAACTGCATACACGTAGAGAGCTCAGCGTGCGCCACATGGAACATCATACTCAACCAAAACACTGGTAAGGTCTATGTAATCATATGATTTATTTAGAGTCTTGAGGCTTGTTTTGTCTTCTTGCTAACCGAACAGAATTCAATGATCTTCATTTTGTGTTTTTCTACAGTCGCTACGAACCAGTTGATCAGCAGAGCAAGCGCGATCAAGTAGACACCACCAGCAAATACTGAAGGAATGTCATACAGGGAGCCGGCTCGAATCATAAAATGACCCAATCCTTGATTGGCTGATATAAATTCACCGATAAATGCTCCCAGTAGGGCAAAACCAACGTTCAGTTTCATTGAAGCGAGAACCCAGGAAAGCGAAGACGGAAAAATGATTTTTTGCAGTATTTGGAGCCTGGTTGCTCCAAATGTTTGTAACAGTCTATATTCCGCTACATCAACGTTTTTTGCGCCCTCATCGGCCTGGGCCAAGGCGACAAGAAATGTACCAAGGGCGGCCAGCGCTATTTTCATATTCACACCAATACCAAACCAAACGATAACCATAGGGGCAAAGGCAAATACTGGTACAGAGCTAAGAATAACGATATACGGTCTACTAATATGCGCTACAAAGGGCGAGTACCAAAGGATAAACCCAACAACAGTACCCAACACCACGCCAATCAGAAAACCAGCCAGTGCTTCGTACCCCGTTATCAAGAAATTGTTGATGAGCACTCCGTTTAAAGTGTTGCTGACCAGCGAGACACCAATTTCTGATGGGGCACCGAACAAAAAATTGAAGCGTGCAAACTGAGTCGAAAACAGTTCCCAGGCCGTAAGAATGACTAAGAAAAGCATATACGGTGAGGCTGTGTACATAAGTGTTTTCATATCTCCTTGCTTAATAGTTTCCAAATTTGTTCAAACAGAGCTTGAAAATTCTGGCTTTTACGCACCTGTACTGGATCACGATATTCCTGCGGAATCACAACGTCTGTTTGGTAGATGATTTGTGCAGGTCGGTTACCTAATACGATAATTCATCTGACACGGCTATTGCCTCCTCTATGCTGTGAGTGACAAAAATGGCGGCTTTTTGAGCAAATACCACGTATGAGCGGACCTCTTTTACCAACTGTAAACGAGCAGTGAAATCTATCGCTGAAAACGGCTCATCAAACAGTACGAGGTCAGCATCTTGGATTAAGGTCCTGATTAAGGAGACCTTTTGCCTCATACCGCCCGATATATCGTTTGGATACGCTGTTTCAAACTCTGCCAAACCGTATTCTGCCAATAATTGCCGTGCCTGGGCGGCGGCGGCGACCAAGTTGCCATTACGGATTTCAGTCGGGAGCAAGATATTTTCCAGCACTGTTCGCCACTGCAGGAGTAGGTCTCGCTGCGGCA
>Ga0307975_1000100_pt1 | contig 45756 bp, 48 predicted proteins | sample OrgLakmetagen917_FD_201825 | JGI IMG/M metagenome (GOLD analysis project Ga0307975, IMG submission 201825) | Saline water microbial communities from Organic Lake, Antarctica - #917 | ecosystem: Environmental > Aquatic > Non-marine Saline and Alkaline > Saline | place: Antarctica: Organic Lake... | reverse complement strand
TGAAAGCGTAGCCCTGACGGCTTCATCGAAGATCTCAATGCCGACATGGATTAAGTGTATCCAAAACATTTTGTCTTATATTTTAATCTCGTGACATCAAATCCTTTTGGAGTATTAATGGCGGAGGGAAAGCGACTGGGGTCCAACCTTCTCCACTAGCTGCACAGGTTCTGAGCTTTGAAAAAGCTGATGTTCTCGGTCATTTATTGTCTGACGCGCGCAGGTCGATGAGGACAAACTCTTGTGTTCACTGCGCGGATCTCATCCGCTGAGGGCTCAAACTTTTGAACTTCGTGTTATCAGAACTTGTTTGCGGGAATCTTAAAATAGCTGTTCCCATCGGCTTCTGGCTCGGGCAGTCGGCCTCCACGCAGGTTAACCTGAAGCGCATGCAACATCCTGTCCGGCAGGCTCAGAGTGGCGTCGCGTTCCTCCCGCACCTCGATATAATCCGCCTTCACGACGCCGCCCGCGAGATGCTTGTTCAAGGCCTTCTGTTCGCTGACCGTGCTTTCCCACGCCGGGTTGTCGCGGCCTTCGGCCCCGTAGTCGTGTCCGATAAAAATGCGGAAATCATCGGGAAACGCCAAGATAGCCATCAACGACTCGTAGAGGTCTGCCGCCGATCCACCGGGAAAATCGGCGCGCGCGGTACCACTGTCTGGCTGCATGAAAGTGTCATGCGCGAAGATGGCATCGCCGACCACATAGGTAATAGAGCCAAGCGTATGCCCGGCAGACAGCATGACGCGGACGTCGAGTTCGCCCAATTTGAATGCGTCGCCATCGGCAAAGAGCCGGTCAAAATCTGCTTCGGGCTCGAAGGCGTCAGGGGTATTGTAGAAGTCCTGCCAGAGCGCCGCGATCTCGCGGACCTTTTCGCCGATGGCGTTCGGCGCGCCAGTTTTTTGCTTGAGATACGCCGCCGCCATAAGATGGTCAGCATGGGGGTGCGTGTCGAGAATCCATTCGAGGGTCAGGCCCTCGCGCTCGATCCAGCCGAGCGCCCAGTCGGCGGCTTTGGTCGAGGTGCGCGCGTTGGCTGGGTCGAAGTCGAGCACGACATCGATCAATCCACACTTCCGCGTCGCCGGATCGATGCAGATGTACTGGCAACTGCCGGAAGCTTCGTCGTAAAATCCGACAACCTCAGGACTGCCGTCGCCGCGCGATGCGCTTGTTGCGTTGAAAATAGTCATGATTTCCTTTTCTTTCGGCTTATTCCGCGGCGTTAGCTGCGGTTGTCTTGTCCGTTAGAGTTTGCCAAGCGTCGAATTGCGACAAGAAAACTTGGCCGTTCAGGTCAGCGAGGAAGTGGGAGCGCTTGAGCCTGTCCATCACGGGGCCTTTGACCTCCGACAGATGAAAGCCCACGCCCATGTCCTTCAGCCTGTTATTAATTGCTTCGAGGCTTTCGAGAGCGGAATAATCCACATCATTGACCGCCGAACACATCACGACGACGTTGCGGATAGCGCAGCCCTCGGTGACCCGTCGCTGCACCAAATCCTCGAGGAAGCGGGCGTTCACAAAGTAGAGACTCTCATCTACCCGTAACGTCATCAGCGTCGGGTCGGTGGCGACCTCATGACGATTGATGTTGCGGAAGTGCTGGCTGCCCGCCACAAGACCGACTTCCGCCACATGTGGGCGCGACGTCTTGTAAAGATGCAGAAGCACCGAAATCGAAACGCCAGCGGCGACACCGATCTCAACCCCAAGCGTGAGGGTCAGCAAAATGGTCGCCGCGACCGCGGTGAAGTCGGCGCGCGAGTACCCCCATGTCTTTTTCAAGATCGACAGATCGACCAGGCTGAGAACCGCCACGATGATCGTCGCCGCCAGCGTCGCGTTGGGCAGGTAATAGACCAAAGGTGTCAACGCGACCGCAGCAATCCCAAGACCAATCGCCGTAAAGGCACCCGCAGCCGGGGTTTCTGCCCCCGCATCGTAATTGACCACGGACCGGGAAAAGCCGCCAGTCACGGGATAACCGCCGGTGAAGGCTGCGCCAAGGTTGGCCGCGCCGAGGCCGATCAGTTCCTGGTCGGGATCGATCCGCTGGCGTTTTTTTGCGGCAAGGGTCTGTGCCACGGAAACGCTTTCGACGAACCCGATGACCGAGATCAGGATCGCGGGCACGACAAGCGCCCCAAGCAGATCCGGGGACAGGCTTGGGACCGTCAGGGGCGGCAGACTTTGTGGCACGGTGCCGACGATATTCACGCCGCGTGCTGCCAGATCAAAGGCCCAGACCGCGACGGTGGTTGCAACGACGGCGGCGACTGGCCCGGCCTTGGTCAGAATATCGGCCAGCAGAGGCGGTACACCGAGCCTGCGCAGGCTCGGTTTCAGGTGCTTGCGCACCCAGAACAGGAAGCCCGTCGCAGCAACCCCGATGGCGACCGTGATCCAGTTGATCTCGTTCAGATGTTTGAGGATTGAGCCCAACATTTCCGGCAAGGTATGCCCATGCGCCGTGACCCCCAAGATATGCTTCAGCTGGCTGGTCGCAATCAGGATACCGGAGGCCGTGATGAAACCCGCGATCACCGGATGGCTGAGAAAATTGGCCAGAAACCCCAGCCGGAACACACCCATCAGAACCAGAAAACCACCCGACAGGAAGGCAAGTGTCAAGGCGGCCACAGCGTAGCCAGCCGTTCCCTGTTCCGCCACTTGCCCGATGGCGGCGGCCGTCAGCAGCGACACGACAGCGACCGGTCCGACTGCCAGCGCCCGGCTGGTCCCAAAGATCGCGTAGAGCAGGATCGGCGCGATGGACGCATAGATCCCTGCCTCGGGCGGAAGCCCCGCAAGGAGCGCGTAGGCCAGCGATTGCGGGATCAGCATGATCGTGACGATGACAGCCGCAATCAGGTCGTTGGAGAGGGCCTGCCGGGTGTAGGTGCGGCCCCAGTCGAGAATGGGAAAATACTGGCGCAAGCTGGGCATTTGTGGATCACAATTCGATGGTGGGCGGCCTGAAGTGGAAGACGCCCCGACCGCCCGTGTCTGACCGGTGGAGGACCCGGTCAAGGAGCAGAGGCGGCGCGGACCGGCTCTATTGATGCAAAAGCAAAGGGCCTACTCGACGCCTGTGCTCAGTTTTTCGGGCTTGGCCATCCATTCCTTACCCTTCAGCATGGCCTGCCAATAGATCGGCGGCAGCAGCTTTTCCTTGAGAAACCATGCCGCGCGGGTTGGCTTTGTGCCGTCGATCACCCAAGCCGGGAAAGAGGGTTTGAGAACCCCGCCATAGCCGAATTCGGCAAGGACGATCTTGCCCCGCTCAACCGTCAGCGGGCAGGATCCGTAGCCGTCATATTGTGCAACGGCAGAGCGCCCCGCGATGTCGGCCACGATGTTGTCGGCCACGGTCGGTGCCTGTTTGCGCGCAGCAGCCATTGTCTTGGCGTTCGGGGCGTTCATCACGTCGCCCAGAGACCAGATGTTGTCGTAGGTCTTGTGTCGCAGCGTCGCCTGATCGACATCGACCCAGCCCGCCGCGTCGGCCAGCGGCGATACGCGAATGAAATCTGGTGCCACCTGGGGTGGGCAGACGTGCATCATGTTGAATTCGACCGTCACGTCTGCGGGGGCAGTATCGGGCTTTGTGACCCTGAACGTCGCTTTCTTCGCGGGACCGTCGACTGACACAAGATCGTGGAAGAAGTTCAGCGTGGCGTCGTATTTCTCAATGTATTTCATCAGCGCGGGCACATAGTCCTTCACACCGAAAAGCACCCCGCCTGCGTTCATGAACTGGATGTCGATATCCTTGAGGACGTTGCGGCGGAACCAGGCATCGCCTGAAAGATACAGCGCTTTTTGCGGGGCTCCGGCGCATTTGATCGGCATCGGCGGCTGGGTGAAGAGCGCGCGGCCCTGTTTCATCTCCTGCACCAGTTGCCACGTGTAGGGTGCCAGATCGTAGCGATAATTCGACGTCACGCCGTTGCGACCCAGTGTCTCTTCCAGTCCCTCAACACGGCCCCAGTCAAGCTTCAACCCGGGGCAGACCACCAGCCGGTCGTATTTGACGACCCGGCAGCCATCGAGGATGACCGCGTGGTTCTTCGGCTCGAAGGCGGCCACGGCGGCTTTGATCCAGTGCACGCCCTTCGGGATCAGGCTACCCATCGTCTTGGCCGTGGATTGCGCCTCGAATATGCCGCCGCCGACCATGGTCCAGCCCGGCTGGTAGTAGTGGATATCCGCCGGATCAATCACCGCGATCTTCAGCCCGGGCTTTCGGGATTTCAGGCTCGCGGCCACGGCGATACCGCCCGCGCCGGCGCCGACGATCACAACCTCGAAATGCGCGTCCCCGGTATCGGTCGGGGTCTTGCCGCCGTTGGCGATGCGGCGGGCCACGCCGTTCATGTCATAGCCCGCGGCCTTGGTCTTGGTCAGGATCTCCGCCATCGGGCGTTTCTTGCTCTCGTGGAAGGACCAAAGCGTCGCCGAGCGGGTTCCGCTCCGGCAATAGGCCAGCACGGGCCGCTGCACCTCTGCCAAGGCATCGCCGAACGCGGTTACATCCGCGTCGTGAACCATGCCGGTCTGGACAGGCACATAACGCGCCTCGAGCCCGGCGGCCTTGGCGGCGATTTCGATTTCCTCAAAGGACGGTTGGTCCGCGCCTTCGCCGTCGGGGCGATTGCAGATGATGGCGCGGTAGCCTGCCGCAGCGATTGCGGGCATGTCCTTGGGGTTGATCTGCGGAGCAACCGACACCCGCTCGGTGATTTTCTTGATGTCCATAACCTGTGTCCTTGCGTCCAATATGGTGGGTTGGCGCCGATCAGGCATTGCTGTCCGTGGCTGTGGAGGCAAACGTGACCTGCTTGGCGCTGTAGGCACTTTCACCGATGCGCTCGATCAGGTTGAGCTGCAATTCCAGCCAAGACTTGTGCCCCTCTTCGTCCAGCGCGATTTCCTCGAACAACTTGCGCGAGCCCAGATCGTTCTCGGCATCAGCCTCCTTGGCCGATTGGCTGTAAAAGTCGACAGCCTCTTTTTCGTCCGCGAGGTCCGAGCGGAACATTTCCACGAGTGTGCCGGCACGTTTCGGGGTGTTGGCGAAGGCAATCTTCGGGTCGCCTCCGAGGAACAGGATACGCTCGATGAAGCGGTCAGAATGGACGATTTCCTCGGCCTGCTCTTCGCGCATCATCGTGGCAAGCTTGTCCAGACCCCAATCGTTCAGCACATGGGCATGAAGCTGGTACTGGTGCCCCGCTGTCATTTCCATCTGGAGCGCCTTGTTGAGATTCTCGAGTGTCTTTGCATTCGACATGTTGTCTTTCCTTTCTTGTTGGTTCGGCTTCAAAGGGCGTTCACCGGCACCTTGAGCATGGGATTGCCATCCTTGTCGGTCGGCATGGCACCTGCGCGCATGTTGACCTGAAGCGACGGAATGATCAGCCGGGGCATGGCCAGCTGTGCATCCCGCTCGGTGCGGAATTTGACAAAGTCCGCCTTCGTCTTGCCATTGCCGACGTGGATGTTGTGCGCCTTCTCGTCGCCGACCGTGGTTTCCCAGGCGATATCGCGTCCATTCGGACCGTAATCGTGGCACATGAAGAGCCGCATCGCGTCGGGCAGCGCCAGCACCTTCTGAATGCTGTCGTACAAAACGCCCGCGTCACCGCCCGGAAAGTCCGCCCGCGCCGACCCGCCATCGGGCATGAAGAGCGTGTCACCGACAAAGGCTGCATCGCCCGCCACGTGCACCATGCAGGCAGGGGTGTGGCCGGGGGTGTAGATGGCGACGGCCTGCATCGTGCCAATCGTGTAGGTATCGCCGTCCTCGAAGAGGCGGTCGAACTGGCTGCCATCACGCTGGAACTCGGTGCCTTCGTTGAAGACCTTACCGAATGTGTCCTGCACCACCATGATCTTCGCGCCGATGCCGATCTTGCCGCCCAGCTTTTGCTGGATATAGGGTGCAGCACTCAGGTGATCGGCATGGACGTGAGTCTCGATGATCCACTCCAAATTCAGGCCTTGCATCTCGATCTGGCGGATCAATTCGTCGGCATGGTCGTAGGTGATCCGGCCCGCCGCATAATCGATGTCCATCACGCTGTCGACGATGGCGCAGGCGTTCGAAGCCGGGTCCTTGACGATATAGCTGATGGTGTTTGTGGCCTCGTCGAAAAAGGCCTGAACCTCGGGTTTCACATCCATGTTCACAAGGTAGGTAGTCATCTCATATCCTCCGAAAGACTTGTTTGATTTACGTGGCGGCCTTGGGCTGCACCGATGGCAGGAGGCGGCGAAGGAAAAAGCCGACGATCACGGCGAGCAAGAACAAGACCACCTCCCAGCGACCTGTGCCGAGCGCCGGGATGGCCGCGCCCGGGCAGAACCCCGCGATGCCCCAGCCGATGCCAAAGAGCGCCGAGCCGCCGACCAGACGACGGTCGATGACCGTCGAGGTCGGGATCTGGAAGCGTCCGCCGAACAGCGGGGCCGCGCGGCGCCACGCGAGGCGATAGCCAATGAAGGTGACGATCAGCGCACCGCCCATCACGAAGGCAAGGCTCGGGTCCCATGTGCCCGCCACGTCGAAAAAGTTCAGGACTTTTGCGGGATCCATCATCCCCGAAAGCGCGATGCCGGTGCCAAAGACAAGACCGGTGAAAAGTGCAAAAATGAGTTTCATCGATTCAGCCTCCGAAAACGTGACGGATCAGGAACACAGTGATCGCAGCGGTCACCATGAAGGTTGGCACGGCCACAAGAGAGCGGATCGACAAGCGCGAGAGCCCGCACACCCCGTGCCCCGACGTACAGCCGGAGCCAAGACTGGCGCCAAGTCCGACGATGATGCCGCCGATCACGATCATGGCGGGGCTGACGGGCACAGATATCGTCGGCATGGTGCCAGTGGCGAGGAACAGCGCGCCCGGCGCTAGAATCATTCCTGCGATTAGCGCCAGCCGCCACATCATTTCGTCGCGGCTCTCGACAAATATCGCACCAGAAAGAATGCCCGTCGCACCGAAGATCCGCCCAAGCCCGAGCATGAGCAGCACGGCACCAAGACCGATCAGCAGGCCGCCGCCGAGCGACGCAAATGGGGTGAAGGCGGTCTCCATTTCAGCACTCCTTGCAAGTCTTGAAGCCGAGGACAGAGTAGAGCGGGCAGATCTTGAAGGCGGATGTCGCAAGCATGACGACACCGACCGCGGCTGCTCCGTATTGGAACAATGGCGCGGTAAAGAGCGGCAAGCCGCTAAGGAAGGCGAGATACAGCAAAACGGCGCCCATCGTGGCGCGCAGGGTGCGGTCTATGGTTCCGACATTGGGGGTCATGACGTTTCTCCAAACTTAAAAGGTAGCCTAGAGATATAAGTTTTGGGCGCAGATTTCAGTGACAATGTCACCTCGGACCGATTTTCCCCGTCCGCCGTCAGGTGCTGTCGGCCAGAGCGCGCAGAGCTGGCTTGTCCGTCACCGCAATCCGTCCCCGCGACTGGGCGATGAAGCCTCGCTTCTGGAAATCATGCAGAATCCGGCTGACGACCTCGCGGGCCGTCCCAAGCTCGCTTGCGATCTGCGCATGGGTCGCCGCAATCTCCTTGTCGCCTCCGACGAGGGCCAGTAGCCGGTCGGCCAGACGCACGTCGATCCGACCGAAAGCGACATCGTCGACGACTCGCAGCAGATCAATGAAGCGTCTGGAATAGGCCGCGAAAACGAAACTTCGAAACTCTGGCTCTTGCGACACGAGAGCATCGAACGAGAGCCTCGGCAGGACGATGACGGTGATGTCGGTCTCGGCCAGACCTTCGGCGTTGTAGGCCTCCTCAGCCAGCATGCAGGCCGTCGTCAGCACGCAGCTTTCACCGGCATCGACACGATAGAGCACGATGTCCCGGCCGTTTTCCGAAGTTTGCGAAACGCGGATTGTGCCCTCGAACAGGAAAAACAGACTGTCCGGTACATTTTGTGGGCCAAATACCTGTTGGTTTTTGGAATAGGACCGCACCTGTGCCACCTGCAACAGCCTGTCGCGTACTTCGCGCGGCAAGGCCCGGGTTCCCTGAAACCGCTCTGTCCAGTCGCCGATATTCATAGCGCTCTGCGCTTGGGCGCAACGATGCCCTCCTCAATTGGTGCGATGCGCGCCAGAAGCTCGCCCTTGTTCGAGGCGATATCGGCAAGGGTCAGGTCATCCAGCACCGCCATAAAAGCCCTCGTCGCCGCCTTCAGCGCGCGCGACAGTTTGCAGATGCCGATCAGCGGGCAGGTATTCCGCTCCGGATTGAAGCATTCCACAAGGTCTAACGGGCCTTCGGTAAGACGCACAACGTCGCCGACCACGATATCTTCGGCAGGCCGCGCCAAGCGAAAACCGCCGCCGCGTCCCCGAAGGGTCTCAAGATACCCCGCACGTCCAAGTTCGTGCACAATCTTGACGATGTGGGGCCGCGCCATGCCATGCACCCGGACCACGTCGTCGACCTTGATCCGGTCCGGCGCCTTGAGCGCGGCGAGTTGCAGTGATCGCAGCGCGTAATTCGAATACGTGGTGAGTTTCATGTCGTCCTCCAGCTCAAAGATATAAAATGAATATAAGTTATTTGCAAGTTCGGTGATCTTGTCACTGAACGGGAAGGCCACCCCCCGTTATGCAGCGTCAAATCCAACGAAAGGACCAATGCGATGACGTTGCTACTTGGGAACACAGTGCCCGATTTCACCGCCGAAACCACCACCGGGCCGATCTCTTTCCACGACTGGATCGGCGACGACTGGGCGTTCTTCTTCAGCCACCCTGCAGATTTCACCCCGGTCTGCACGACCGAGATGGGCCGGACCTCGCAGCTCAGCGACCAGTTCACCCGCCGAGGCGTGAAACCGATCGGGCTGAGCACCGACACGGTCGAGGAGCACCTCAAGTGGATCGATGACGTGAACGAGACGCAGAACACCACTCTGCGCTTTCCCATCGTCGCTGACCCGGATCTCGCCATCTCGAAACTCTACGAGATGATCCATCCCGCTCAGTCCGAAACCGCAGCCGTGCGTGCCGTCTTCATCATCGACAGCGCCAAGACGCTGCGCCTGACGATGACCTATCCGATGACAGTGGGCCGCAACTTCGACGAAATACTGCGCGTCATCGACGCATTGCAGACCGCCGATGCCCAGGGCGTGTCGCTGCCTGCCGACTGGCGGCCGGGCGACCTTGCGATCATCCCGCCCAGCCTGTCGCAAGCCGATGCGCAGGCAAAATTTCCGCAGGGCTTCAACACCATCCGCCCCTATCTGCGCACCGTCGACATCACTGCCGCTTAACACAGGAATAACACCATGAAATCTTTCACACTTGCCGCCGCTCTCCTGCTGCCTGTCGCTGCATTCGCACAACAAGGCGAACCCGGCGCACATTTCATTGAGAACTGGGATCTCGATGCCGACGGCCATGTCACGCTGGAAGAGCTGACCGTGAAGCGCGGCGACGTATTCTACACGTTCGACAGCGACGGTGACGGTGTGCTGACGGCTGAGGAATACAGCTCGTTCGATGACGCGCGGGCAGCCGACATGGAAGGCCGTCCCGCCGCCGGGATGCGCCGCGTTCAGGAGGGCATGCAGCTGTCGTTCAACGACACCGACGGCGACGGGCAGGTCAGCCGCGATGAATTCCGGTCCGGTGCCACCGATTGGCTGGCCCTGATCGACCGGGACGGCAGCGGCGATGTGACCTCCGCCGATTTCGGACCCCGCAGATAGGGCTCACAGAAAGGGACATTTCCGATGCTCGACGGTTTCAGCGCCGAGATCCTGGCGCGCGTACAATTCGCCTTCACGGTCTCGTTTCACATCATCTTCCCCGCCTTCTCCATCGGCCTTGCCAGCTACCTCGCGGTGCTCAACGGGTTGTGGATCAAGACGCGCGATGAGACGTATCTGACGCTCTTCAACTACTGGAAGAAGATCTTCGCCGTCGCCTTCGGCATGGGGGTCGTGTCGGGCATCGTGATGTCCTACCAATTCGGCACCAACTGGTCGGTATTCTCGGACCGAGCTGGTCCCGTGGTCGGCCCGCTCATGGCCTATGAGGTGCTGTCGGCCTTCTTCCTTGAGGCCGGGTTCCTCGGGATCATGCTTTTCGGGCGCGAGCGCGTGGGCGAGAGGCTGCACATGTTCGCCACCGCCATGGTGGCCTTCGGCACGCTGATGTCGGCCACATGGATCTTGTCGGTGAACTCCTGGATGCAGACGCCTGCGGGCTTCTCCATCGCCGAGAACGGCCAATTCGTGCCGGAAGACTGGTGGGCGATCATCTTCAACCCGTCTTTCCTTCATCGCCTCGTCCACATGGTATTGGCTGCCTACCTGACGACAGCACTTGTGGTCGGCGCCGTTGGGGCGCTGCACCTGCTGCGGGATCGCACCGATCGCGAAGCGCGGCGCATGTTCTCCATGGCTATGTGGATGGCCATCATCGTCACGCCGCTTCAGATCTTCGCTGGACATGAACACGGGCTCAATACCCTCGAACATCAGCCAGTGAAGATCATGGCCATGGAGGGTCATTACGAAAGTCACCCCGATGGTTGGACACCGCTTTATCTGTTCGGCATACCCAATGACGCGGAACAGCGGCTGGATTATGCCGTCGGCATTCCTGGCCTCGGCAACCTGATTTTCGAGCATCCGCTGGATCATCCGACGGAGGGGCTTGATACGATCGCGGATGAGGATCAGCCACCCGTGTTCATCGTGTTCTGGTCCTTCCGCGTGATGGTTGGCTTGGGCTTTTTGATGCTTGGGCTTGGCGTGTGGTCTGCATGGGCGCGCTGGCGCGGCACCCTGTTTGACGCGAAGTGGCTGCACCGCGCAAGCATCGCGATGGGACCAACAGGTTTCGTCGCCGTACTCGCCGGTTGGATCACGACCGAGGTGGGCCGCCAGCCCTTCACCGTCTACGGCTTTCTGCGTACCAGCGACAGCCTTGCACCGGTCGCGGCCCCCGCGGTCGCAGCGTCGCTGGTGGCCTTTATCATCGTCTACTTCGCCGTCTTCGGCGCAGGCACCTACTACCTTCTGCGGATGATGAACAAGCGGCCCGCAACACCCAATCTCGGACTGCGCGATGGACCGATCAGAACGGCCGGTATCACGCCGGCCCCGCAGATCGACCCTGACTTCATTCCCGGCGAATAAAACAAAGGAGAGCAGAGATGGTTTTTGATCTCGCATTTATCTGGGCAGGGCTGATTGCCTTCGCCGTCCTGACCTACGTCGTGCTCGATGGGTTCGACCTTGGCATCGGCATCCTCTTTCCCTTCGGAAAATCCGAACAGGACCGGGATTTGATGATGAACTCGGTGGCGCCCGTCTGGGACGGTAACGAGACGTGGCTTGTTCTGGGCGGCGGTGGCTTGTTCGCGGTCTTTCCACTGGCCTACGCCATCGTCATGCCGGCGCTTTACATGCCGATCACGCTCATGTTGCTGGCGCTCGTGTTCCGGGGCGTCTCGTTCGAATATCGCTGGCGCACCAAGAACAAGGGGCTATGGGACGCAGCCTTCTTCGGCGGCTCCGTCGTGGCAGCCCTTTGCCAGGGGATCGCACTTGGCGCCCTCGTTCAGGGCATCGAGATCGACGGGCGCGCCTACGGGGGGGGCTGGTTCGACTGGCTGACACCGTTTTCTCTGTTGACCGGATTTGCTGTCGTGGTCGGCTACGGCCTGCTCGGAGCAACCTGGCTGATCTACAAGACCGAACATGAAATCCAGATCCAGATGCGCGGCTATGCCTGGTGGCTGGGCGCGGTCACCCTTGGCCTAATCGGGCTTGTCAGCATTCTGACCCCGTTTCAGGGGCCCGAATACTTCCAGCGCTGGTTCAACCTGCCGACCAGTGTCTTCGTCATGGTCGTGCCAATGCTCATGCTCGCGCTGACATGGGCGTTCTACACCGGTCTGAACGATGGCAAGGACCTGCAACCGTTTCTGTCCGCACTCGGCTTCTTCGTGGTCAGCTTTATCGGGATCGGCATCAGCTTCTACCCGATGATGGTGCCGCCATCCCTGACGATCTGGGACGCTGCGGCCCCCGACTCCAGCCTTGCTTTCGCACTCGTCGGAGCGGTGATCCTGATCCCGATCATCCTTGTGTACACGGCCTACGCCTACTGGGTCTTTCGCGGAAAGATGGACCCCTCGGAAGGATACCACTGATGCCACGCAAATTCTCCCGCATCGCCTGGTTTGCCGGTCTTTGGCTGGCCAGCATCACGACACTGGGCATCGTCGCCTTCGTCATCAAACTCGTTCTTTAGAAAGGAACACAGCATGAAACGTATAATTCTGGGCCTTATCACAGCCATGACCATGGGAACCGCCGCCGCGGCGCAGGATGTCCCCGATCTCGTCACCATTGTAGCGACGGGCGAGCCACAAACGCAGTTGATGAGCATGGTTTGTTGAATGTCTCTACGAACCGTGCGGAAAGCGCCCGTTCCGGCTTCCTGATATTTCCGCGCGGCACTTCATCCCCCGGTTCATCCCCCACCTTTGCGTGGATTGCCTCGGCTTATGGCGGACGCCCTTGCACAAAGAAAGTAGTATTTTCCCCTATTTTTCGCACATCTTGGGAGTTACCAGGAAGGTCCCGGACTATACGTTGGCGGCCCTACGGGCTGCCATTTTTGGCGCCTTCATGGAAATCCTTGTTTTTGCGGTCCGTATTCTGCGAACCGCATCCTGACGTCAGCAGAATGGTCATCGGGCGCGGCTCATGCGGCAAACCTGCCCCATGGCCCCTACGACCCGTCCATACCCTGCCTGGCCTGCGGCGCAGCCGCGAGCGCGGATGCCGCATCGTTCACGATCCGATCTAGGATTGCAGCCGCAGGCTCCAGACGATCACACCACGCTGCGGCGGGGCCGAGCGACAGGATACCGTGGTTCCAGTCGCCGGTCGCGTAAGCCTCCCGCTGGGCATCGCCGCCCACGTACGGGCGCAGAACGTCATAGTCGCGCACCCCCTCCGCCTCCAATGCCTGCACTTGCGTCGCGGTTTCATTTGCGAGGCATCGATAAGTGTTTCGCAAGCTGTGCAGAACGGTCGTCGTGGCGTTTTCATCCAAGCCGAGGATATGATCTTTGTATCCCCGGTGCGCCCAAATCTCATCTGCCACCAACATCCGAGATCCCATGAGAACCCCGCTGGCCCCCATCGCCAGCGCCGCCGCCACTTGCCGACCCGATCCAATGCCGCCACCGACCACGACCGGCACGTCGATTTCGTCCAATGCCCGCGCCGCCAGCAGCATCGCAGGCAGGTCGCCCTGCCCCGGATGCCCGCCGCACTCCGCCCCGATCAGCGTCACTACATCCGCACCCGCGCGTGCGGCAGCGGCGGCATGGCGCACGGTCGTGGCCTTGTGCATCACCTTGCATCCGGCCTCCTTGAGGCGTGGCAGGATGCGCGCCGGGCTGTATCCGGCGGTCTCCACGTGGGCGACGCCTTCCTCCGCGATCAAGTCGATCCAGCGGTCCAACTCAGCGTTCTGCTCAGGTCGGGCCGAGATGTAGAGGTTCACGCCAAAGGGGCGCCCGTTCGTTAGCACACGGCACCGGCGCAACGCGTCGCGCACCGCGTCGATGTCCGAGTATGAGCGCGGCGTAAGGTAGGCCATGGCCCCTGCGCGAACGACGGCAGCGACATATTCCGCCGTCGCCAGCCACATCAACCCGCCACAAAGGATCGGCTTTTCGATCCCAAGAACATCCGTCAGCCGAGTCTGCAACTGCCTCCCCCCGTCGGTTTTCTGTCCTGTCACGTCTCATCCCTTCGTTGTCGGCACCCTTGTCCGGCACAGTCGCCCTCAATTGCCCCGTGCAATGCCCGGCTCGCAGCCCGCACGCCCCTTACCCTTTTGCCAGCATATGTGCCGTCAGGGTATCCAGATCCTTGGCGTGCAGATCCGATACGTCGGCCCAAAGCGCCTCGGCGGGCGCCCCTCCAAGCAGAGACGCGGACTTGGCGCGCAACCGCCCTTTGGTCGTGGTCGGATCGACCGGATCCGATAGATCAACTGCCGCCTCTTGAACAACACCACCGACCGTGATCCGCACCCGCGCCTGCGTATCGGTCAACGTCGCGTCGCCGGTCACGGACACACGGTCGCGCAGCGCCGTGAGGCTTGGCTCCGCACACGTCGCGTCCACGTATGAGCCGAGCGCCGCCGTATCCACACCCCGCAACGCCATCGAGGCGGTCAATCGGTAACTGAACTTGGCCTCCAACCCGGTGCCCGGACGCGGCTTGTCGCAGACCGTCAGCCAACGCGGGTTCGTCGTGATCTCCACGGCCTCCGGCTCCGCATTACCAAGGCGCGGTCGCAGATCGGCCACTGCCTCCAGCATGGCGTGAAGGCCGTGGCAGCAGGCGTGGAATTTGTAGGACACGCCGGGGAAAACCCACGCCTGCCCCAAGCCGTCGAGCGCCGCGCCCCGCGCTTCGCCCGCATGGGTCGGCCCAAACCCTTGCGCGCCCTCCAGCGCGTCCTCGGCGGACGTCGCCCCGGCGTGGGCCAACAAGGCACAGGTAACGCCCGTTTCGGCGGCAAAGCCCGCGTTCAGCGGCTTACCCATCGTGCCGAACTGGCTTTTCAATCCGGACGCCCGCGTCGCCGTCAGCGACAGGGCCGCCGCCATCGCATTTGTATCAAGCCCAAGGATGCGCCCTGCCGCTGCCGCAGCCCCAAACGCTCCCGACGTGCCGGTTTGGTGAAACCCGGTCTGATAATGCGCGCGACCCAGCCAATCGCCCACCCGACACGCCACCTCCAACCCTACGGCCAGCGCGTCCAGAAAACGCGCGCCATCACTGCCCCGTGCCTGTGCCAAGGCCAGCGCAGCGGGGATGACCGCGACACTCGGGTGGCCCACATGCAGGAAATGCGTGTCGTCATAGTCGAGCGCATGGCTGGTCGCGCCATTGGCCAATGCGGCGGCGCGGGTATTGGACGTGCCGCCGCCGAATAGGGCGGACGGGCCACCCCCTTCGGATAAGGCGAGTGTGCGCGCGGCCAGCGCGACCGGCTCATCCGCCCCGGCAATGCCGACCGTCGCCCAATCGAACAGCGAAAACCGTACCGACTGGCGCATGGTGTCCGAAATCGCAGCATCGCTCGTTGCGAATGCGGCGAGTGTGCGGGCGAGGGTCATTCAGGAGCCTCCTGTGGTGTGTCATCAAAGCGGGCGCGGTCCAACAGATCGGCAAGCCAGTCAGGCTCCGGGGCGGCGGCGGCCAGCGGATCGACAGGCGACAAGTGGTGCGCCAGAACCATACCCGCCAAACGGGTTCTGTCCTGCGCCAATGGCGACCCTAACCCGGCAAGGCGCGCGCCCTCCCATGCAAGCAAAACCGCAGACGTCGCATGGTACAGCGCAGACGCCGCGCGGCGTGTGTCCGCGACATGCGCCTCACCGCCCGACGCGACCTCGCGCGACAAAGCCGCTGCACCGCCCAAAGCTGCGGCCAGCCGCTCGGCGAACTGACTGTCTACCTCCGCTAGCAGCCCGTGCAGGTAGCTCTCCAAAGCCTTCAAGGCCCCGGCACGCCGCGCCGCGCGCGCGACGTCCAGTGCGACGATGTTGCTGGTCCCTTCCCAAATCGACCCCAGATGCGCGTCGCGCAGCACGCGGGCATCGGACCATTCCTCAATATAGCCGCAGCCACCCCGCACCTCCATCGCGTCGCCCGCAACCTTGCGCGCATCGCGGCAGGTGCGGAACTTGATCAGCGGGGTCAGGATGCGCAGCACGCGGGCCATATCTGCGTCACCCGCATCCGACGCCTCCAAAACCCGCGCCGTGTGAAAGGCCATGGCGCGTCCCTGTTCGGCGGTCAGCAGCATCTTCGCCAGTTGTCGGCGCATCAGCGGCATCTCGATCAGCCGCCGCCCAAACGCCGTGCGGTTCTGCGCGATATGCAACGCCTCCGCCACGCAGCGGCGCATCATCCCGGCGCTGCGCACACCATTAGCCAGGCGGGACATGTTGATCATGTCGGTCATTTGCCGGAACCCCTCGCCCGGATCGCCGACGAGGTAAGCCTGCGCACCTTCCAAGACGATCTCACCGGAGGCCATCGAGCGGCTCCCCATCTTATCCTTCAGGCGCACGATCCGGTAAGCGTTCCGCGTGCCATCCGGCAGATCACGGGGCAGCAGGAACAGCGATAGGCCCGCCGTGCCCTGCCCCCCGCCCTCCGGCCGGGCCAGTACCATCGCCAGCCCTGCATCGGGGTTGGAGCAGAACCACTTGTCCCCGGTAAGCCGCCAGACATCGCCGTCCTGCCGCGCGGTGGTGTCGATGGCCCCTACGTCTGATCCGGCGGCCTGTTCGGTCATGAACATCGCCCCTTGATCCAGCGCCTCCATATCCTGCGACGTCAGCCCGCCCAGATATCGCGCGATCAGATCGTCGGAGCCGAAGCGCCGCAACGTCCGCGTCAGCGAGTCGGTCATCGACAGCGGGCAGCAGAGGCCAAACTCCGCCTGCACATAGAGGAACACGAGCGCATATTTCGCGATCGGCGGCAGCGGGGCATCCGCGCCGAACACGCCCGCACGGTGCGACATCGCCGCCAGTCCGAAATCGCCGAACGCGATGCGCTCCATCTCTTGATACGCAGGGTGCTTGACGATGCGCTCCTCCGGGGCACCGGTACGGTCGCGCAGGACCAAATCCGGCGGGTTTTTGTCGGCGGTCAGGGCCAACTGCTCCAGCCGGTCGCCCACCAATGCCCCCATCCGGTCCAATTCCGGCAACAGGCGCGCGCGCATGGCGTCGGCCATATAGACCTGCATCAGTGCGGCAAAGGTCGGGTCGGAGGCCCAAGCATTGGCACCGCGACTGTCTGGCACGTTTTGATATGTCCCCGTCATGCGTCCGGCCCCTGCTCCAGCGTGATCTGATACGTCTCTGTCCCGTCGGTCTTCTGGAACCACAGTCGCTGGCCGTCTTCGCACAACCTCGCCGCTTGCCCAGCAATAAGGGGCGACAGGCCACGCTGATGCAGCGTCAACGCGCAATGCCCCGCCCGTTTCGCAGCCGCATTCATCAGAAGCGTCGCTTGCAACGGCCCGTGAACGACCAACCCGGCATAGCCTTCGACGCCGGTGACATAGGGGTAATCGTAGTGGATGCGGTGCCCGTTAAAGGTGATCGCGGAGTAGCGTTGCAGCGTTACCGGGTCGCCGATCCACAGACCGTCCCCCGCCGCCTCCGGGATCAACGGGGGCGGCAGGGTCGCGGGCGCGGGGCGGGCGGGACGATAGACAATATCGTGCCGCTCCTCGATCCGAACCTCCCCGTCCACCCGCAGCACGTGATCGACCGCGACGAACACCAGCGGCCCACTGCGCCCGGATTTCGGCGTGATCGACGACACGCGGGACGTGCGCTCGACCGCGTCCCCGATCCGCAGGGGGGCGCGAAACCGCAACATGCCCCCGGCCCACATCCGGTTGCCGAGCGGCACCGGCGGCAAGAACCCACCGCGTGCGGGATGGCCGTCGGGGCCAAGGTCAGAACGCTCCACTGCATCGGGGGCCAAGCACCAGTGCAGGCCCATCGGCACCTCCGCCGGTGCCAGCCATTCCGCACCGACCGTCGCACGAAAGCGGTCGATCAGCCCGGCGGTCACGACGTCACGCGCCGTGGTCGTGCGCCCCAGCCAGCCGTTCAGATGGTCCATGTCCAGATCGTCGCTCATGCCATATCCCCCGTCGCCAAGGCTTCGCGCGCCAAGATCCGCGCCGCTAGCGCCACGACCGGCGCATCGACCATCGCGCCGTCCACGACGACCGTGCCCCCGCCTTCCGCCGCCAATAAGACGCGCTTTGCCCAATCGACCTGTGCCGCGTCCGGGCGGAAACCATCGCGCGCCGGCGCGATCTGCGCGGGATGGATCAGCAGCTTGCCACCCAGCCCCATGTCGCTGGCGTGGCGCGCGTCGTTGCGGACGGCATCCGTATCCCGTGTGGCGGCGGTCACACCGTCCAGCGGTGCGGGGCGATCCGCGAGGCGCGCCGCCAGCACCATTTCATGCCGCGCGGGGTGCAGCATTTCGCGGGTATGCGCGCAGCCCATGTCGCGGGCAAAGTCGATGGACCCGAACGCGGTGCGATCCGCCGCCACCGCCAATTCGCGCGCCGCCGCCAGCCCCGCCGCCGACTCGATCAGGGCGATGATGGCGCAATCCGAGGCTAGTCGGGCGCGCAGGTCGGTAACCTCCGCGGCGGAGGATGCTTTGGGCAAGACAACGCCATCAAACCCCTGCGCGCGCGCAAAGGCGACATCCTCGTCGTGCCACGGCGTGCCGATAGCGTTCACCCGCAGCCACAGTTGTGCGGCGCGATCCACCGGCAAGGCACCCGCCGGGATACGCCGGGCCGCGATCTTATCATCCGGGGCCACGGCATCCTCCAGATCGATGATCACGGCCCCTGCCCCGGCGGCACTGGCCTTGGCGAAACGCTCGGGCCGGTCGGCGGGCACAAACAGCGCAAAGACGGGGGCATGGGTGTCCACCTCGGCCCCGCTCAGAAGCTGCGCGGCATGCCCAGAACATGCTCCGCGATATAGGACAAGATCAGGTTCGTTGAGATCGGGGCCACCTGATACAGCCGCGTCTCCCGGAACTTGCGCTCGATATCGTATTCCTGCGCGAAACCGAAGCCGCCAAACGTCTGCATCGCCGCATTCGCCGCTTCCCAGCTGGCATCGGCGGCCAGCATCTTGGCCATGTTCGCCTGCGCGCCCGCAGGCTCCCCCGCGTCGAAGCGGCGGCAGGCCTCGAACCGCATGAGGTTGGCCGCTTCCAGATGGGCGAACGCCTTGGCCAGCGGAAACTGGATGCCCTGGTTCTTGCCGATGGGGCGGCCAAAGACCTCCCGCTCCCCGGCATAGGCACTCGCCTTGTCAATGAACCAATAGCCGTCGCCGATACACTCGGCGGCGATCAGGGCGCGTTCGGCATTCAACCCATCGAGGATATAGCGGAACCCTTTCCCCTCCTCCCCGATCAGCGCATCGGCGGGGATTTCCATCTGGTCGAAGAACAGCTCGTTCGTCTCATGGCCGACCATATTGGCAATGGGTTTGACCTCCATGCCGTTGCCGATGACCTCCTTGAGGTCTACGAGGAAAATCGACAGCCCCTCTGACTTTCGCTTCACCTCTGCCAGCGGTGTGGTGCGCGCCAGCAGGATCATCAGGTCGGAATGCTGCACCCGGCTGATCCAGACCTTCTGGCCGTTGACCACATATTTGTCGCCACGCTTCACCGCCGTCGTCTTGAGTTGCGTGGTGTCCGTGCCCGTCGAAGGCTCCGTCACCGCCATGGATTGCAGGCGCAACTCCCCGCTCGCGATGCGCGGCAGGTACTTGGCCTTCTGCGCGTCGGAGCCATGGCCCAGCAGCGTGCCCATATTGTACATCTGCCCGTGGCAGTGACCCGCGTTGCCGCCCGCGCGGTTGATCTCCTCCATCACGATGGACGCTTCCGTCACACCAAGGCCAGAGCCGCCGAACTCCTCCGGGATCATCGCGGCCATCCAGCCTGCCTTGGTCAGGGCGTCGATAAACTCCTCCGGGTAGGTTTCCGCCGCACCATGCTTGCGGTGGTATTCCGGCGGGAACTCGGCACAAAGGCTACGCAGGGCATCGCGCAGGTCGTCATGGTCGTCGGGGGCACTCGTCTTCATCGGTCTCTCCTGAAATTCGTCTTCGCGGCAAGGGCAGTCGCCCGCGCCACGATCAGCTATGGATTTTGGCACCCGTCACGGCCTGCACCTGCTCCAGCGTATTGCCCGGCGTCAGCTCCACCAGCCGGAACCCTTCGGGCGCGATATCGAGGACCGCAAGGTCGGTATAGACCCGCGTGACAACACCGAGGCCCGTCAACGGATAGGTGCAGCGATCCAGCAGTTTGGGCGCGCCGTCCCGGTCGGTGTGCCGCATCATGACAAAGATCGACGGCACGCCCACGACCAGATCCATCGCACCACCGACCGCAGGCGGGAACGTGCGGTCAAGCGTCGCCCAATTGGCCAGATCACCGTTGCTGCCAACCTGATACGCGCCCAGCACCGCGATATCGATGTGCCCGCCGCGCATCATCGCGAAGCTGTCGGAATGCTCAAAGAACGACGCGCCGGGGGCGGTGGTCACGTACCGTTTGCTGGCGTCGATCAACTCCACATCGACCGCGCCCTCCGCTGGTGCAGGCCCAACGCCGAGCAAACCATTCTCGGAATGGTAGATCACTTCCCGCCCGTCTGGCACATAGGAGGACACGTGCGTCGGCTTGCCGATCCCGAGGTTCACATAGGCCCCGTCGGGGATATCCTGCGCCACGCGCCGCGCGAGGTCCGCATCATTGAGCCGGTTCATGGGCGCACTCCGTATTCGGTCAGGCGGGAGACGAAGATGCCGGGGGTCACGACGCTTTCGGGCGGCAAAGCATCTGCGGACAACTGCCGGACCTCCGCGATGGCGAGGCGCCCGGCCATGGCCATCACGGGATTGAAATTGCGCGCCGTCGCGTGATAGCTGAGGTTCCCCCAGCGGTCGCCGCGATCCGCCCGCAACAGGGCGACGTCGGCGTGTAGCGGCTGTTCGAACACATAGCCGCGTCCATCGATCATCCGCGTCTCCTTGCCCTCCGCCAGCAGCGTGCCGAAGCCCGTAGGCGTGAAAAACCCGCCAAGCCCCGCACCCGCCGCGCGGATACGTTCGGCCAGCGTGCCCTGTGGCACGACCTCCAGATCGACCTCGCCCGCCTCATAGCGCCGCTCGAACCAGATGGAGCCGGGCGATCGCGGGTAGGAGCAGATGACCTTCGCCACGCGCCCCTCCCGCAGCAGCTTGGCGATGCCGGTTTCCTTCTCGCCCGCGTTGTTGGAAATGATCGTCAGGCCCGTCGCGCCCTGCTCCAGCAGCGCATCGATCAGGCCGAAGGGGATACCCGACGACCCGAAGCCGCCGACCATCACGACTGCGCCGTCCTGCACCGGGGCGACGGCCTCGGCGAGACTGTCTACACGTTTGTCCATTACCCTGCCTCCGCCCGGTTTCGCCGCAGCACCGTTAGATTAACGACTGCGACCGCGATCAAAAGGGCAACGCCCGCCAGACTGGTCAACGTCTCCGGCACGATGATCAGGACACCACCAGCACCGAACAGAATGCGACTGATGGGATCGATGCGGCCAATACCGTAGACCCATGCCTCAAACGCGGAGGTGATCGCCCAGATCGCCACCAGCGTGATGCTGACCCGCTCGATGATTTCCAGCGCGGAGCCGACCATGATCAGTGCCGGATCGTAGACAAAGATGAACGGGAGCACAAAGAGCGGCAAGCCAAGGCGCATGGCGCGGAACCCCGTCTCCATCGGCTTGGACCCGGCCACATTCGCCGCCGTGATCGCGGCCAGCGCCACGGGCGGCGTGATGTAGGACAGCATCCCCCAGTAGAGGATGAACAGGTGGCTCGCGAGCGGGTTCAACCCCGCCTGTATCAGCGCGGGGGCCAGCAGGATCGACAGGAAGATATAGCAGGCCGTGACCGTCATCCCCATGCCAAGGATGAAGCTGGTGACGGCCCCCGCCAGCAGCATCAGCGGCACGTTGCCATCCGCATAGAGAAGCAGTTCGCGAGAGAACGCGCCGGCCACGCCGGTATAGGACAGCCCGCCGACGACGAGGCCGATGCCCGCCAGCACCGCGACCAGCTTTGCGACGTTGAGTGCAATGTCGAGGAGCAGCGCCCAAGCGCGCTCCACCGTCAAGCGCGTCTCTGCGCGGAAGGCCGTGGCCGCCAGCATTACGATCGAGGCGTAATACGGCGACCGGGACTCAAGCCGCAGACCCATGAGAACCCAGATCAGAACGGCGAGTGACAGGATATAGGGCCAGCCCAGCTTGAGCACCGGCCAGATGCGCGGCGTCTCACTGCGCGGCAGTCCCTTGAGACCTTTGCGGGCGGCAAACATGTCCACCTGCAACAGCAGCGCCACATAAAACAGCAGCGCCGGGATGATCGCGGCCACGACGATGGTGGAGTATTGCACCCCAAGGAACGATGCCATGACAAAGGCGACCGTGCCCATCACGGGCGGCATAAGGGTCGCCCCGGTGGAGGCGCAGGCCTCAATCGCGGCGGCATAACTGGGCGGATAGCCGACCTTGCGCATCGTCGGGATGGAGAACGGCGCGGAGGTCAGGATATTGGAAATCACACTGCCCGACAGCGACCCGAGCAGGCCGGAGCCGACGACCGCAACCTTGGCTGGCCCACCCCGGCGGTGCCCCAGCAAAGCGGCGGACAGGTTCATGAAAAAATCGCTGCCCTTGGTCGCCACAAGGACCGAGCCGAAGATGACGAAGCCGATCACCAGTTCGGCGACGACCTGCATCGGGATGCCAATGATGCTTTCCACCCCGAGGACATGGGCGCGCACCGTCTCGATGGGGCTGAACTGTGTGCCCCAGAGGAACCCCGGCATGTATCCGGCAAAGAGGGGATAGGATCCGAACAAAAGCGCCGTGCCCAACAGGAACGGACCGCCCGCGCGGCGCACGCCCTCCAGCACAAGGATAATCAGGACGCAGGCCATGGCATCAGCCATAGGTGGCGCGTCGTATTCCCAGCCGCGCTGGATGATGTCGAGACCGTGGTTTCCAAGCCATCCACCCGAAACCAGCGCGGCGGCGGCGAGGACGAGGTTTAGGCCGAACGTCCAGCGCGGTGCCCCGGACCAAACTGGCAGCGCCAAAAACGCCGCCGCGAGGAAGATCGCGATAAGATAGTAGAGATAGGCGTTCCCCAGCGGCTGAAAGCCCGCGATGTTCAACAGGAACTGTTGGTTGACCGCCAGCAGCACCCCCGCAGTGCCCAAGGCCATCACCATCCACCGCGCCATATTGCTGAGCGGCTTCTCGGCGGCGGGCGCATCCGGATCCGGCAGGGCGCCGGTGGTCTGGGGGTCGTTGCTCATTGGGGCACCTCGGGGAGCAGAAAGGGAAAGGGCCCCCGCACCATGCGAGGGCCCCGAACCTTGCTTACAGCCCGGCGACGACTTCGGCGCGATGGGCCATCCACGCGTCGGCGTAGGCAGCTTCTTCCATATCGCCGTTGGCAGCCTTGAACTCAGTCCAAGCGGCACTCAGCGCGTTCATGCGTGCCAGCCGGCGATCATTCCACGCCTGATCTTCGTCGGTCCAGATGCCGATTTCCCGCAGGTAGCGGATCGCGCCATCGTGGAACGGAACGTCCATGGCGGGCTTGCCCGCAAGGTCGAGCGACCAGCGCGACATGGCGGCGGTGCCGTCCTTGTACATGTCATAGGTCTCATCCAGCGCCTTGATGAAGGCATAGACCTCATCGTCGGTCTTATCCGCCCGCGTCGTGATCACCGGGTAGCGGTAGGAGGCCATCTTGGTGGTCTGACCTTCGGGGATGCCTGCGGCCACGTCCTCATCGGATGGGCCCATGATCGGCAGCACTTCCAGCAGGGCGTCCCAACCGGCGGCATTGTCGGCCTCCAGCGGGGCGTAGGCGATGCCGCGCGGGCTTTCGGCCAACTCATAGAGTTGCGACGTGGTCGGCGTAGTGCAGGTCGCGTCGGATTCGTTGCGCGTCATCGACGCCATAGCGGAGCCGTAGGTCGGGAACATGATGACCTCGACATCGTCCAGCGTCAGGCCGCCAAACGCCAGGATCGCCTCGCATTTGACGTTGACCGACGGGTTGCCTGCCACGAAAGCGATGCGCTTGCCGCGTGCGTCCTCCACCGTGTTGATGCCAGCGTCACCCGCCGCGATCAGCGTGATGCCAGCCGGACGACCGGCCACGGCGCGCAGTTGCGTGGGGCCCCACTCAGGCAGCGCGAAGTCATAAGCACCATCCGCCAGAAAGAACGCTTCCGTCGCGAGGAACGCGTAATCCGCGCGACCCTGCAAAAGCGGCTGCAAACGGCCAATGCCGCTGCCCGATGGCTGGATCCGCACACGGGTGCCGAATTCCTTGCCGAATGCATCGGCGATGGCAGAGGCCTCCGCGTATCCGGCCGAGCCGACGTCATAGGACGTCCAGACCATCGTTCCCGGCATTTCCTGCGCCATTGCTGGCAGTGCAGTGCAGACGGCCAGCGCGGCCACCGTCGATTTAAGGTTCGTAAATTTCATGTCATCCTCCCGTTGCGGAATGACAGGCCCGCTGGGTCGCCTCTGCGACGACGAAGACCGCGCCGCACCTCCGGGCGGCGGGGCCCCTGCTGGCCTGTTCCTTATATCAAACTGAAAGATTGCGGGTCATGTTGCAAATGCATAAAAGCTATATCAGCGATACCTCAGGGGCATGAATGGACATCCGCCAACTTCGAAACTTCGTTCGCATCTGCGAATTGGCCAGCATCACCGCCGCCGCCGAACAACTGGGCGTCGCACAGCCCGCGCTGAGCCGTCAGGTCAAGGCGATGGAGGCGGAATTGGGCGTGGCCCTGCTCCGTCGTCATGGACGCGGTGTAATGCCGACGGAGGAAGGCGTGCGTCTGGCCGCGCGTGCCCGATTGATCGTGGAGGACGTGGACAGCCTGCCCCATGACATCGTCGGCGACACCCGAACCCTGTCTGGCACCCTGACACTGGGCCTGCCGCCCACGGTGGCGGATGTGTTGGCCACGCATCTTCTGTTGCGCGCGATGGAGGTGCACCCGGCAGTCAAGCTACGCATCTCATCGGGGTTTAGCGGCCATGTCCGCGATTGGCTGACCCGTGGCCGCATTGATCTTGGCGTGGCTTACGAAGGCCAGAGTTCGACCTCGGTGCGCACGCAGCCGATCATTCTGGAGCAACTGTTCCTGATCGAGGCAGCAGCGGGCACAGAGGGGTTGGACGGCACGCCGATCACCGCCGAACAGGCGCTGGCGATGCCGATGATCCTGCCCAATCCCGAACACGGGCTGCGCGGTCGCGTCGCCACCATCGCAGACTCGGCGGGGATCGTCTTGGACGTGGTGATGGAGGTGGATATCTTGCCGACACTGCTGGCCTTCGTGGAGCGGGGTCTCGGCGCGACCATCCTGCCCATCGTCAGCGTCATCGACCGGATCCGGGACGGGCGGTTGATCGCGCGTCCCATCGTCGGTCACCCCGTGGATCGCGCGCTTGTCCTGATGACACCGCTGGACCGCCCGGAGTCCCGTCTGTCCGCCGCTTTCGCCGTTTTCCTGATCGAAGAAGTGCACCGCCTGTCCGCAACCGGTGAATGGCCGGGCACGACGCTCTAGGGATTCCGATGCCGCGCAGGCATGGCTGACATTTCCAAACGGCCTTACAAGCATTGCTCCCTTTGCGGTATGACCTCAGCGACAGGGGGGACGACCGATGACCAAAGGACCGCTCGACGGCGTGCTCGTCGTATCCATAGAACAGGCCGTCGCCGCACCCTATTGCACGTCGCGACTGGCCGATGCCGGTGCGCGCGTCATCAAGGTGGAGCGACCGGAGGGCGACTTCGCGCGCGGCTATGACCGGGCCGCCAGCGGCGAGAGCAGCTATTTCGTCTGGCTCAACCGGGGCAAGGAATCGGTCGCGCTGAACCTCGACGATGATGCGGACCGCGCGCTGTTGCTAGCGATGACCGACCGCGCGGACGTGGTCGTCCAGAACCTGCGTCCCGGCGCGTTGGAGCGTAAAGGGCTGGGCCTCGACACGCTGCGCGCCCGCAATCCCCGCCTCATCACCTGCGCCATCAGCGGCTACGGGATGACCGGGCCCTATGCGACGCGCAAGGCCTACGACCTGTTGATACAGGCCGAGGCAGGGCTTTGCTCGCTCACCGGCGGCCCGTCGGAGCCTGCGCGCGTCGGCATCTCGGTCGTCGATATCGCCACCGGTGCCGCAGCGCAGACCGCCATTCTGGAGGCCCTGATCGGGCGCGGCGTGACTGGACGCGGGGCCGATATCCAGATCTCCATGTTCGACGTGATCGCCGATTGGCTGGCCGTGCCGTTCCTGCATGCCGCCGCCGGATCGCCGCCGCGGCGGATTGGTCTGTCGCATCCGTCGATCTGTCCCTACGGCGTTTTCGCCACGCGCGACGGTCACAGCATCCTGCTGTCGATCCAGAACGACCGGGAATGGGCGGCCTTCGCCACCTCCGTCCTCGACAGATCCGACATGATCGATGACCCGGCAACGGCGACGAACAACGCCCGCGTGGCCGACCGGGCGATGGTGGATGGCATCGTGGCCGCTGCTTTTGCCGATCTGGACCGCACGGAGATCGAGGCGCGCCTGACCGCTTCGGGCATCGCCTTTGCCGGGCTCAACGACATGGACGGCCTGCGCGCGCATCCGCAATTGACCACCTCCGTGGTCGCCACGCCCGACGGGCACGACATCACCCTGCCCGCGCCCCCCGCCGTAGTGGATGGTGTCCGCCGGATGGAGCGCTCCCAGATGCCGCAGTTGGGGCAGCATGACGCGGCGATACGCGCAGAGTTCGGCGGTACCTCAGATCACCCCGACCAACATCAGCAAGCCCAGAAACAGACCCCAGCCTAGCAAGATCGTTGCCGAATACGGTCCATTCCAGATCGGCCCAATGCGCCACGCAGGCCGCTCCGTGATCGCGGCGCACAGGATAGAAGTTGTCAGGAACGGCGACAGGCCAATGGCCACCGTCCAGCCCCCAGTGATCGCCAGCGCGATGCCAAGGTCGCTGACCCCCGGCAGGGCAAGTTGCACCGCAATTGCCCCCAGAACCGAGGAAGCGACGATCGGGTTTACGCCCATCAGCGCCAGCGCGACGATGCCCAGTGCCAGACCGAAAATCAGGCCCGTGGCACCCAGTCCAGCGTCGGCCAGAACGGCGCGCAGCCCCTCCACCGGGATGACGGCCAGCAGGACGACCGACAGAAAACCAGCGGCGGCGAACATCCCGATTTCCCCCGCCGCCAACGGCATCCGTTTCCAAGTATCGCCAAGCGCACGCGCCACCATCCGCCCCGTGCCTGCGCCGCGCGCCGACAGGGCCGCCCAGAGGACCGCATAGCCCGGCACCAGCAGGATCAGCGCCTCCTGAAAGTTGAGCGGCGACAGGCGGTAGAGCACAAAGATCGCCCCGCCCAACGCCGCAACATGCCCCAGCAGCAGGACCGCCCCGCGCCACGATCCATCGGGGGCCGTGCTGCCACGGGGGACCGCGCCCGCCAGATGGCGGTGGCCGAGCCGGTCGAGCGTCCAGCCGACGGCGACGAAGATGAAACTGGCCGCGAAGCCAATCGGCCCGAAATCGGCGTAGGACAGGCTGGGTAGCGTGATCAGGATCACGTTGGTCGCGAACCCGAAGGGCGACCAGAGCGAGATCAGGGTGAACCCCCGCATTACCGCCAGCGTCATGCGCCGCAACCGGACCTCCTGCAAGGCGGGCGACAGACTGCGTGTGGCGGCACTCGCCAGCGAATTGCGCGCGAGGTCCAGCAGGATGATCAGACCGCCGAAGTTGATCAACACGCCGAACAGATGCCCCCCGAAGCTGAGGGCGAGATAGCGGCGGGACGCTGGCTGGCCGGTCACAAACTTGCCCGCCGCCTCCACCTCCGGGGCAATCATCGCGGCGGATCGCAACATGCCCAGAAGGCTCATGAGGGCCGCGAGGAACAACGCCCGGTCGATGCCCTGTGCCAAGACCGCGCCGGGCACGCGCTCCACCAGCGCGACGGTTAACGTGATGGCGGCAAGGCCGATTGGCACCCATGTGCCAACGGTAAACCGCCGCCAGCCAAGGATCAGGAACGCGACTAATGCCATGCCGCCGATGGAAGTGATCCAGTCGGCATGGCCGAAAATCAGGGCAATCGCCGCGACGGAGACGACAACCATCAACCCGCTGCGCAGCGTGTCGAGGCGGTCGATCCCGGTCACGCGCCCCGGAACCGCGGGTCGCGTTTCTCGAAGAAGGCGGCGCGCCCTTCGGCGGCATCCGCACTGTTCAACAGCAGCGGCTGCAACTGCCGCTCGTAGGCCAGCGCCACCTCCACGTCGCGCGCAAACCAATCGGTCAGAAACTGGCGCGGCAGGGGTGCGCCCGTCGCTTCGGACGCGGCAATGGCGCAGGCGGCATCGGCGGCACCGCCCGCATCGGCCAGCTCATCAACCATGCCCATCGCCTCCGCCTCCTCCGCGCTCGTCACCCGGTTCGACAGGATGATCCGCCGCGCGCGCGACGGCCCGACCCGAGCAGGCAACGTGCCCAACAGCCCCATGTCGGGGATCAGGCCGATCTTGGTAAAGCTGGCCACGAAACGCGCCTCGCGGGAGGCAACGACGACCGGACAGGCAAGCGCCAACGCCATGCCACCGCCAGCGGCCCAGCCCTCCACGGCGGAGACGACGGGTTTGGAGAACCGCACGATCCGCCCGATCATATCGACGACGGTGGCGAAGCGTTCGCGCTGTGCCGCGACGCTGCGCTCCGCCTGATCGCGGATATCGCCGCCGACCGAAAAATGCCCACCTGCCCCGGTCAGGACCAGCGCGGCCACATCGTCGTCGCCCTCCGCGCGCGAAAGGACGGCGACCAATTCCTGACGGACCGCATGGCCCAGCGGATTGCGCCGCTCCGGCTCATCCAGCGTTGCCAGCATCACGCCGCCGTCGCGCATCTCAGTCGTGATAGTCATGCGATATCCTTTGCTTGGCGGAACAGGCCGTTTCCGATCACGACCACGTCACGCTCCACCGCGCGGGTCCGGAACGACCCGTCGGCCCAGATTTCGGTGCGCAGCGTCTCCCCCGGAAAGACATGGGCGGTGAAGCGCGCGTCCATCGCCCCAAAACGGTCGGCGTCATAGTCACAGAGCACCGCCAGCAAAGCGTGGGCTGCGCAGCCGAAGCTGCAGAGCCCGTGCAGAATGGGCCGCTCGAACCCTGCCTTGGCTGCGACATCCGGGTCGGTGTGGAGCGGGTTTGGATCGCCGTTCCAGCGGTAAAGCAACGCCTGCTCGGGCCGCGTTGGCGTGTCGAAGACGTGATCGGGGGCTGTCTCCGGCAGGGTATGGGACGGCTTCGGCGTATCCGACGCGCCGCCGTAGCCACCATCGCCCCGCAGGAACGTCGTGATCCGGCAGGTCGCCAGCAGGGCGTCCGTTTCCGCGTCCCGGATTTCCTTCTCGCTATACAGCAGCGCCCCGCGTCCCGCGCCCTTGTCGATCAGGCCGGTGGGCCGGGTGCGGGCCGTGATACGCCCGGACGGCGGGATCGGCGCATGGATCGTCATGCCCTGCTCGCCGTGCACCAGCCGCAGCGCATCGACCCCCGTTGCCGGATCGCCCAGCCAGAAGCCGGGATGACCCAGCACACAAGCCACCGCAGGCATCGCCCGCGCGCCCGTCGCATAGGGCAGCATCGCGCGGTCCATCGGGTCCTGTCCCATGCCGATGGACAGGGCGTAGCGCGCCAGATCGGCGGCGTCGAAAGGCTGCGTCACCACGGGAATATCGTGCGCCAGCAGGCGGTCGCGGTCGATGGCCATGGCTTAGCCCTCCCTCTCGTCAATCTCAATCACGGCATCGAGCGCGAAGGCACCCTGCCCCTCGGCCAAGGCCAGCACCGGGTTCAGGTCGATCGACACCAGCCGGTCGCCCGCCCCCGCGGCAAAGCGCGACAGCCGCGACAGCATAGACGCAAGCGCCGCGATGTCCGCGGGTGGTCGCCCCCGCGCCCCGGTCAGGATGCCAGCCCCCCGGATCGACAGGATCATCTCCCGCGCCGCCGCTTCATCGAAGGGACAGGGCTGGATTGCGACGTCGCCCAGCAGTTCGACAAAGATGCCGCCCAGACCGAAGGCCGCCACCGGGCCGAACGTCGGATCCCGGCTGATGCCCATCAGGCATTCGGTCCCGCCGGTCAATTGTCGGGCCACCAGCATGCCGGTGATACGCGCTTCGGGTGCATGGCGGGCGACGTTTTCCGTGATCTCACCGTATGCCGCGCGGATCGCGTCGGGTGTGGTGAGGTTAAGGCGAACCGCGCCGATGTCGGATTTGTGCAGGATATCCGGCGACAGGATTTTCATCACCACCGGACCGCTGAGCCGCTCAGCCGCAGCAACGGCGGCGTCCGCATCCTGCACCGCTTCCTCCGGGGCACAGGCAATACCCGCCGCCGACAACAGGCGCTTGGCCTCCGCCTCATCAGGCGCGCGGGCGGGCAGGTCCACCGGCAATGGTGCGGGCAAGACCGCTTCCTGCGCTTGCGGGGCCGTGAGCGCATGGATCGCGCGGGCCGCGCGGCAGGGGTCATCGAAGACCAGAATACCCTCTGCATCATAGGCGGCCATGACCTCCGGCGCGCCGATGGCACAGAAGGCGATGATCCGGTCCGGGTATTCGCGGCGCAGCGGGCGGATCGCGTCCAGTATCGCCTCCGACATGGCCGGACTGCCCGCGACATAGGTCAGGAAACACAGAACGGCACCGTAGCCGCCCTCCTCCAGCGCCGCACGGGTGAATTTCTCGAACAATGACGGATCGTTCAACGCCTGCGCGGTGCAATCGAGCGGGTTGGTGGGCGAGGCGTAGGGCAGGATCGCCTTGAGCCGCGCCTGTGCGCCGTCGGGCATGGCGGGCATCGGCAGGCCGATCCGCTCCGCCTCGTCCGAGATCACGATGCCCGCGCCGCCACTGATCGTGATCACACCCAATGAGTGCGCGGCGGGGCGTATGCCGCGCGAGGCGACGTAGGCGATATCCATCAGCGATTGCGGGTCGCGCACCATGATCGCGCCATGGGCCTCGAACACGGTATCCGCGACGGCGGCATCCCCGACCAGCGACGCGGTATGCGACGCAGCCGCTTGCGCGCCGACGGCGGAGCGGCCCGCCTTGAGGATGACGACAACCTTGCCCGCCGCACGCGCGGCATCCAGCGCGGCCAGCAGGGCTGTGGGGTCGTTCACGCCCTCCATATAGGTGCAGATCACGTCTGTCCCGTCGCGCAGCGCCATCCAGTGGATCGCGTCGGCCACGGTGATATCGGCCTCGTTACCCGTGCTGATCAGGACCGATACGCCAAGGCCCCGGTCGCGGGCCAGCGCGCCCAGATGTGCGCCGAAGGCCCCCGACTGGCTGGCGATGCCGATGTTGCCGGGACGCGGCCAGCCGGTGTCCAGCGACGACGAAAACGTGCCGTAGTAGCCGATGTCGACGTTATAGACGCCCAGCGTGTTCGGCCCCAGCAGGCGCATGTTCGTCACACGCGACAACATCTCTGCCTGTGCCGCCGCGCCGTCCTCGCCCATCTCGGCAAAGCCAGCCGAGAACAGCGTCGCCGCACCGCAACCCTTGCGGTCCAGCGCCTCCACGGTTTCGGACACCAGCTTGGCCGGCACCGCGATGATGGCGGCATCGGGCGCGCCCGGCAGGTCGTCGACGCTGGCATAGCAGCGCAGGCCCTGCACCGTCTCACGCTTGGGGTTCACCGGCCAGATGTCGCCCTTGAAGCCTGCCGCCAGCATCGCCGCAATGGGCCGCCCACCAATGCGGGTCACGTCTTCCGACGCCCCGATCAAAGCGACAGAACGGGGGGCCAAAAGGCGGTCGATATGGCTCAGGTCGATCAAAGCGACGCCTCCGACCCGAGGATCGCGGTGCATTGGCTGGACAGGGTGCCGCCGTTGCCGTGGCACATCGCAAGGTTGCAATCCGCGATCTGCCGCTCGCCCGCCTGTCCGCGTATTTGCGCCACCGCTTCCGCGATCAGGAACAGGCCGTACATGCCCGGATGCACACAGGACAGACCGCCGCCGTTGGTGTTGACCGCAAGCTCACCACCCGGCGCGATGCGCCCGTCCTCCACGAAGGGACCGCCCTCGCCCTTCTTGCAGAAGCCAAGGTCTTCGAGGAACAGGATCGTGTTGATGGTGAAGGCATCGTAGAGCATCACGAGGTCCAGATCCTTGCGCGCCACCCCCGCCATCTCCAGCGCAATCGGCCCGCTCTTGGCGGCACCCGTCACCGTCAGATCGGGCATCGCCACGATGGAGCGGTGCGTCACGGCGGAGCCGCCGCCCAGCACATAGACCGGGGACGACGACAGGTCGCGCGCCCGGTCCGCGCGGGTCATCACGCAAGCCGCCGCCCCGTCCGTCACCAGACAGCAATCGGCCTTGGTCAGCGGGTCCGAGATCGTTCGCGCCGACAGGATTTCATCGCGGGTCAAAGGCCCGCGCGCAAAGGCGTCGGGGTTCAGGTTGGCCCATCCCCGCGCCGCCAAAGCGACGTCCGCAAGGTGATCGCGCGTCGTGCCGTATTGGTGCATGTGGCGGCTGGCGGCCAAGCCGTAAGCGGTGATCGGGTGGCGCGGGTTATACGGTGTCTCATGCCACTGCGGCTCCGACATCGACACGAGCCGCCCGCCTGCCGTGCGCTGGTTCGACCCGTAGCAGATCAGCGCTGCGTCACACAGGCCCGCATCCAGCGCCAGCGCGGCCTGGATCAGATGCATCTCGAAACTGCTGCCGCCGACGTTGGTGCCACCGAACCAGCGCGCGTCCAGCCCGAGGTATTCGACCACGCTCATGGTCGGGAAGGCGTGGGAGCTGGTGGCGCAGAACACGGCGTCGATATCGCCCATCTTGAGGCCGGCATCCGCCACCGCCGCGACAGAGGCCTGCCCCAGCAATTCCATCGCGCTGAAGCCGGGTGCGGCCCCGACGCCCGCCGTCGCCATGCCGACAATTGCGGCGCGTCCCCTCAGATCATGGGTCATGCGCTCTCTCCTGCGATAACGTCAAACACGACACGCGGCCCAGCCTCCAACCGCTCAATGCGGGCGGTAACAGCCGCGCCGATGGGGGCTGTTTCGACCTCCGGTAGGGTCGACATCATCCGCACGCCCTCCGCCAAGTCGATCAGGGCGACATTGGTGGAGCCTTCGCGCCCCCGGTTGACGGTGATCGCATAGACGGTGCCCTTGCCCGATGCCTCCACCCATTCCAGATCCGTCTCACCTGACGGGGTGGAGACGCGGGGCCAGAACAGATGTTCCCCCGACCCGCGTGCGCGTTGCAGCATGAACCGGCCCTCCTCCAGATATCGCTCCCATGTGGCCTGCGGGCCCTGTTCGGTAGTGTCGGTCGTGGACATGTCTGCTCCTCCTCAGTCGATGCGAACCGGTCGTCTCAGCGGTCCCAGTCGATGATCATGTGGGTTTGGGTACTGACGGCGACGGTCTTGCCATCGCCGCGTGTCATGGTGATCTGAAAGACCATCGTGGTGCGCCCAAGGTGCAACGGCACGCAGGTGGCCGTCAGGGTGTCGCCCAAGGCAACGCCGCGCAGAAAGTTGGTCTTGCTCTCGATGGTCGTGTTGGACCGCTCCGGCGGGATCGAGACAAAGGCACAGGTCCCGGCTGCGTTGTCGGCCAGCGTCATGATCGCGCCGCCATGCAGCGCGCCGTTGCGGTTGGTCAGCGCGTCGGTGACGGCCATGCGGCACACGACGCTTTCGACCGTGGCCGAGATGATCTCAATCCCGGTCAGCGCCGAGAAATTCGACTGCTCCGGCATCTGGTCGGGCCTGCGCGCGGGGGCACGGCCTGTGGTCTCCGGGCCGTCGCTCATCGTTTGCGCGCCGCCAAGGTGCGGCGGGCGATGATAAGTTGCTGGATCTGGCTGGTGCCCTCATAGATCCGCAAAAGGCGCACGTCCCGCCAAAGCCGCTCGATGTCGTACTCCGCCATATACCCGGCCCCGCCGTGGATTTGCAGGGCGCGATCAGCCAAGCGCCCCACCATCTCCGTGCAGAAATACTTGGAACAGGACGCCTCCAGAATAGCGCTGCCCTCCTTGTCGAACGTCGCGGCCGTGGCACGCGCCAGCGCGCGGCCCGCGTGCAATTCCGCCTGACAATCGGCCAGCATCCCCTGCACCAGTTGATGCTCCCCGATGGGCTTGCCGAACTGCGTCCGGTCGAGGGCGTAATCGGTCGCAATGTCGAGGATGCGCTGGCCCTGCCCTACGGCCATGGCGCTGATGTGGATACGGCCACGGTCCAGAACCTTCATGGCGGTCTTGAACCCCATGCCCAAACGCTCGGGCCCACCCAAAATGGCGGAGGCCGGAACGCGGACCTGATCGAAAATGACGTCAGATGTTTTCGTCCCGCGCTGGCCCAGCTTGCGGTCCGGCTTGGCCACCGTGATGCCGGGCGTGTCGGCGGGCACGATGAAGGCGGTGACGCCATCGGCCCCCGGCTTGTCGGGGGCGGTGCGGGCGAAGACGGTAAAGACATCGGCGCGCACGGCGTTGGTGATATACCGCTTCGTCCCGCTGATCAGATAGTCGCCGCCGTCGGCCACGGCCTTGGTGCGGATGCCCCCCGCGTCGGAGCCGTTGTCCGGCTCAGTCAGGGCGAAAGACGTGATGATATCGCCCGATGCGATGCCCGGCAGCCACTGGTCGCGTTGCTCCGGCGTGCCGTCCATCACGATGCCCTGCGCGCCGATCCCGACGTTGGTACCGATCAGCGAGCGGAACGACAGCGACGCATAGCAGAGCGCCTCAACCAACACCGCTTCCTGCGAGGCACTCAGGCCGATGCCGCCAAACGCTTCGGGCGTGGACAGGCCGAACAGGCCCATCTCCTTCATCTCGGCAACGATTTCTGGCGGAACCTCATCCTCCTCCTCGAGCCGCTTTTCAGCGGGGATCAGCCGTTCGCGCACGAAGCGTTCGACCGTTGCCACCAGCTGTTCGAAAACGTCTGCGTCCACACCTGTTGTCATCGATCCACTCCCAAGTTCCGAGATGCGTCCGCATCGGAACGCTTGCTTCCACAAGCCTATTCCGTATATCGAACGTTATTCAACATGGAAAATACACTTGCCCGAAGACGCCGCCCCAAAACTGGTCCCTGCCGTCGAGAATGCGGTTCGCGTCCTTCGTCTGATCGCGACACGGGGCCGCCCTATGGGGGCCACCGCCGTCGCACGCGAGACGGGGTTGAGCGTGTCGACCGCCTTCAACATCCTGCGTACGCTTGGCCACGAACGCCTTGTGGAGTTCGATCCGACCGACAAGACCTACGTCCTCGGGATGGGTGTGATCGAGTTCGCGGCCCCGCTTTTGGGCGCCGACCCCACCGATCTAATCCGGCCCCTGCTGAATGCCATCGCGCAAGAACACCGCATGATGATCGCCCTCTGGCAGATCACCCCGACCGAGCGCATCGTGTTGATCGACCGCTTCACGCCCGAACGCATCGTGCAGGCCGTGATCGCCCCAAACAGCCGCTTGCCCGTCTTTGGCGGCGCAATCGGGCGCTGCTACGCCGCCGCAACGGGGCTGGACCGGGAAGCGACGCGCGCGGGCTATGACGGGGTGCGGTGGCAATCGGCCCCAGGCTTCGACGCCTATTGGCAGGACGTGGAGGGGGCGCGCGCGTCGGGCACGGCTTTTGATCGGGGCAACCTGTTTCGTGGCTTGGAAATCGTGGCGACTCTTGCCTGCGACGCCACCGGAACGCCGCGTCTTGGTATCAGCGGCATCACCGTGACGGGGCAACACGACGCGGATGAAATCGCCGGGGCCGCCGCCTCGCTGGCACAGGCCGCCAACAGGATCGAACGCGGCGTCTTTGGGCGCCGGGACACACCAGACATCTAGACCAAATCGGAGCCTTCCCCATGTCGGACCAAACCAATCTCAACGGCAAAGTCGTCCTCGTCACCGGTGCGGGGGGCGGCATCGGTCGCGGCATCGCCATGGAAGCCGCGCGCGCCGGGGCCAGCGTCGTCGTCAACGATCTGGGCGCCTCCCTCGACGGGCGGCGTGAAACGAGTGCTGCAGCGGACACCGTCGTGGCTGAGATCGAAGCGGCGGGCGGACGCGCGGTTGCCAATGGCGACAGCGTGGCGGAACCGGATGGTGCCAAGGCGATGGTGCGACAGGCCACGGACGCCTTCGGGCGGCTGGATGCGGTGATCAACAACGCGGGTATCCTGCGCGATACCTTCTTTCACAAGATGACGTGGGAGGATTTCGACGCCGTGGTGAAGGTCCACCTCTACGGAGCTTTCAACACCAGCCGCGCCGCCGCCGACATCTTTCGCGACCAAGGGTCGGGCAGCCTGATCCACATGACATCCACCTCCGGACTGGTCGGCAACCTTGCGCAGGCGAATTATTCCGCCGCCAAGATGGGCATCACGGCCCTGTCGAAATCCATCGCCCTTGACCTCGCGCGCTGGAACGTGCGCTCGAACTGCATCGCCCCTTTTGCGTGGAGCAGGATGACCGCCAACATCAAGGTCGACAGCCCCGAGCAGGAGGAGCGCGTCAATCGCATGAAAGAAATGATCCCCGAAAAGATCGCGCCCCTAACGTTGTTCCTAGCGTCAGACGATGCAGCGGACGTCACCGGCCAGATCTTTGCGGTGCGCAACAATGAGATCTTTCTGATGTCGCAATCCCGTCCCGTGCGGTCGGTCCATCGCGGCGGCGACGGCTGGGACATCACGTCAATCCGCGACGGCGCGATCCCGGCCCTGCGCCGCAGCTTCGTCCCGCTGGAGGTATCGGCAGACGTCTTTGCGTGGGATCCTGTCTGAGGCGTCGCCGCGCCATCCGGGGGCATCAGGCCCTAAAGTTTGGCGTCATCCTCGCCCACGGCCTGCAACCAATGCTGTGCATATCGCCGCAAAGAAGCATCGACCTGATTGGGCTCGGTCGTCGCGTATTCGGGCGTGTACCCCGGCGGCGTCGCGACCAGAAGGGCGGCGCCTTGGCTGGTACCCGTCGCGTTGCGGGTCGCCAGAACCGGGGAATTGGTCGCCGCCGCCAGCATGTTCAGGTAGCTGTCATTGCGCGAAAACGGACCCTCAACCACGACCGCCCCGCGATGCCCGGTCAACCCCAAGCAGACCGATGTGACCAGCGCGAGGTAGTAGGACGCCGCCGCACTGCGCTGCCCACTGCTGAGCGCGGGCTCCGTCGGATGCCAACGGGCTACGCGCCCTTTGAACGGCCCAGTCGTCCCTGAGATCGCGGGCAACAGCATGATGGAGTGGTCCAAGACGTGTTCCACGTCAGCGGCGGATGGCCCCACATAGCCCGCCCCGATGATCGTCTCAAACTCCCGCCCGCCCATGAACCGCGCCGACGGAACCGGGGACCCAAAGGCGTTTACGTTGATCAACGTATCCCTGTCCGCGTCAAGGTCCGGGGCCGTGCCGCCAATGGTCATCGCGATGACCCATGTTCCTGTGGAGACGACCGAGAATGGACCCTCCTGCGCGGTCAGATGCGGCAGAAGCGACGCGTTGGAATCGTGGATGCCGCAAACCACGGGCGTGTCGTGCGGCAGGCCCGACTGGTCCGCAACTTGGACCGTGATTGCACCCAACACGTCGCTGGCCATGCGCACCGGGACGATTTTATCCGCGATACCCAAAGTCGCGGGCAGCGTGGAAAAGCCTTTGGCGTGCGGGTTCCAAAGATCACTATGACAGCCGAGCGATGTCGCCTCCGTCGCCGCGATACCGGTCAGGCGATACGCCCAATATTGCGGATACGTCAGGATCATCGCGGTGCGGTCGCGCAGGCCCGCGTCTTGGGCAAACATCCAATGCAGTTGCGCGCCAATGTTCAGACCACCGGCAAGGCGGGCCGACCCGGTCTGCGCAAAAGCGGGGCGCAGCTTGTCATAGGCAGCCGCACACTCATCCGGCCCGGCGTGTTCATAATCCAGCATCGGGGCGGCCAGATCACCGTTGGCATCCAGCAGAACACAAGACGCGCCATGGGCCGTGATGGAGATCGCATTGATGCCGTGATCGGCATGAAAACGGCGCAGGCTGCCCAGAAGAAACTGCCAATGCCCCTCAAGGTCGAAATGCGGCCAAGGTGGGCCGGCCCGCACGGTATTGGGCCGCGTGACCACAGCGACTTCGGCCAGCGTGGTGCGGTCCACCAGCGCCAGCTTGGCGTTCGTCTTGCCGATATCAATGACCGCGATATGGGTCATGGCATGTGGAAAACCTGGATCAGCGGCGTTGCGATTGGTTCTTTGTTCGGATGCGTCGCCATGATATCGGCCATATGCGCCCACCAGCGTTTCATCACCGGGTGATCCGGCAAGGCCGCCATCCCGTGATCGTCCTTGCGCCAAAGCACCCCGAACAGTGTGTCGGTCTCCGGGTCCAGATGGATCGAATAATCGGACACACCGGCGTCGTGCAGCAGCGTCACGAGGTCGGGCCAGATCGCATCGTGCCGCTTGCGGTATTCGTCAAGACAGCCGGGGTTCAGCCGCATCTTGAAGGCGTATTTCTCCATCATGTCCGCCACATCGCCCAAAGGCGTGGCAAGGCGATGACCCCGATCAAAAGACAGCCGATGAAGATCGACATCACGATACCCGGCACGTTCAAAAGGCCCAGCCCGAACGTCACCAGCCCCATGATGAACGCGGCGATAACTACGCCCTGTATGGTGCCGGAGCCGCCGAGGATATTGATACCGCCGAGCACGACCATCGTGACGATCTCCAACTCCCACCCCAAGGCAATCGTGGGCCGGGTGGAGCCGAGGCGGGCCGTCAGGCAGATGGCCGCGACGCCAGACATCAGGCCCGTCAACAGGAACAGGATAAACTTGACCCGCGCCACGCGGATGCCGGAAAACAGCGCCGCCGTCGGGTTGTTGCCGATGGCATAGACGGTGCGGCCAAAGTTGGTGCGGTGCAGCAGGACATAGTAGATCACGGCGAGGACGGCAAAGAGGACGAACTCGAACGAGATCACCCAGTAGACGTAGCCTTGCCCGAAAAAGCTGAACTCCGGCGGGTAACCACGAAAGCCTTGGTCGCTGAGGATGATGTAGGAGATGCCGCGAAACAAGCTCATCGTGCCGATGGTCACGACGATGGACGGCAGGCCAAGGCCGGTGACAAGAAAGCCGTTGAAGGCGCCGCAAAGCAGGCCCGTGGTCAGGCCGACGATCACCAGCGTCACCACGCCAGCATCGAATTGCAGCGCCCACCCCATCGCCGTGGAGGCCAGCGCGATGATCGACGCGACCGAAAGGTCAATCTCTCCGGCGACGATCAGCCCCGGCACAGCTTCGTGCGCCCGCGCCGCATCGCGCGCGAGGTCCAGCCGCTTCGGCAGCTTCACCTGCGGCACCAGCAGGAAGATCGGTGCGGTAACCTTGCCGCGCCCGGTCTTCGAGCGCGACACCACCGCCTGACCCTTCGTATTCAGCCGTCCCTCCGCCACCAGCAAGCTCGGCCCTGTCCGACGATAGACGAACCGCAGGCGTAGACCGCGCCGCCGTTCCCATTCGCCGGGCGTGATCCTGCCACCACGCGTTGATTTTCCTGCGGCGGGCAGTGGGATCGCCAGCCAGAAGCCGTCCTTCGAGCGGATCAGCGGGCCGGTATCGTGAGCGCCGACAATGACCGGGGCCTTGGACCAGACCAGCGCCGCGGCATCGAGGCTTTCGCCCGACCGCGGAAAGTTCTGGTTGCGGATCGAGTTGGCAAGCCTTCGCCCCAGTCCCGCGCCATTTATCTGCATGCGCCAGGCAGTCTTGAGCCCGGTCCCAGCCTCGCGCATAGCGGCTGTCACCGCCCGTTCGCCCGCCGCGACCTCCGCTGCCATCATGGCCAGGATGTCCGGATCGATGTCGAGTTTCAGCCTCAACTTTCCACAGACCTCATTTTCAGGTTACTATGAGCAATCATTTCAAATTCAGAACCGGAGAGGAGAACGATGATGGATCGTGACGCGTATGTGGAGAAGGCCAAGGCGAATATCGACAAGTGGAACGCAGAAATAGACAAGATGCAGGCAAACGCCAAAGAAGCGCAGGCCGATGCGAAGATCGAATACGAGAAGCAGCTTGCCGAAATGCGTAAGCAGCGCGACGAGGCCGAAGCGAAGATGAAGGAGGCGCGCCAGGCATCGGACGCCGCCTGGGACGATATGAGCAAGGGTTTTCAATCAGCCTGGGACAGTATCTCGGACTCGTTCCAAAGCGCGATGAAGCGATTCAAGTGAGCTGACCCGCTGGCCACCAGAGTCCAGAACAACGGCAGCTTAGGACGGCCGCAAATCCACGGTCCAGACCAGCCGCTCGCGATCACGAACGGGCTCGCCCTGAATGAGGAACGCCTCGCCGTCGATCTCGATGCGGTCACCCGGACGGGGGGCCGGAACCTCCGCGACGCGCAGGTCGATCCGGGTCGTTTCCGACCAAAGACGGGAATCGCCAAAGTCGGTGATCGCATCCGCCTGCCGGGAGACGATGCGCACCAGCGTGGGCGCGCCGCCGTCGGAGGTGTAGACCGCCTCTCGCCCGATGTTCGGGTCGGCGAACAACAAGTCGACGGCGGCGTCGAAGACAGACATCACGTCCGCCGGGCGCTACGCAGCACTTGTGGGCGAGTGCAGATCGGCAGTGGATTGCTCTCGATTTCAAGCCGCACCCATTCGTCGCGGTCCCGGTCAGGGATGGTGCGCGCGTAGAGAGGCAGGCCGAGGGTGTTGACCGTTTCGAATGTGTCAGCGGGCGCATGGTAGATCTCGAAGAGGCCCTCCACCCCTTCGGGGTAGAAGAAGGCCTTGTCGGTCGGCACGCCGAAGCCCGCCCCACCTCGGTAGCGACGGAAGCTGATGCCACCAAAGCTGACCTCGTCAGCAACCCGACCGCGCAGATCGGCAGCAGCGGCGGTGTTGAGATAGGTCTCGCGCACTTCCTTGTGGGCGATGAGATCGGCAAAGAAGGTCGAGCCACATTCCGCGCGGACCTGCACCGCCCCGGCCGCGAGCCCGCCCATGCTGTCCTCGACGCTTTCGATCAGCGCCTGGCAGCGTTTGCGCAGCGCGCCAGAGCCCGGGGTCGCGTTGTCGAGATCGAAGTCGATCTCGGTGGCGGGCGTGATGGCGAACTCGGTGAAGTAGTTGATCACCGTGGCGCTATCCTTGGGATCCTTCACGATGCCCTGAATGCCGTTCAGCAGGTGATATTCAAACGTCGCCTCCGCGTCCTGGCGTAGACGGCCAAGCTTGCGGGCGACCTCGCTTTGCACCTGCTGGGTCGCACTTTCCGAGCCGAAGTCACGAATGCCCTGGATTTCAGAGGCCCAGAGCACGTCCTGCTTCTTGAACTGGCGGCAGACAAAGGCGCGCATGTCGCGACGCTCAGGAACCTGTTGCTCGGCCGCCGAGCCGCGTTCGGAGAACGGGATCAGTGACAGCGTGCCGTCCCGGCTCTCGATCACGACGGTGCGCGAGCGCACGCCGCGCGGTGAGAACAGGCTGGAGCCCGACAGGATCGCGGGCTTGAAGGGGATGTTTTCCAGCGCGCGGGTAAGCTCGATGATGGTGAAGGCATCGCCTTCGAAGATATCCATGGTGGTCATGGGAATGCCTCCTTTGAGGGTTTGATCAGCGGACGAGAATGCCGACCGCCAGCAGCGCGGCATGGGCGGCGGTGATCTCGCCCTCGCTGGGGGTGCCGACAAAGACGAGATCGTGGCGATTGGCGATGGCGGGGCCACGGACCAGCGCAACGGCTGGCGCATCGCCGCCCGTCGCGTCAGCCTTGCCCCAGAGCACCGCCACGGCGGTTTCCGTGCCATCGACGGCAGCGGGATCATGGGCGGCGTATTTGCCGGACGCGGTGATCTTCCCCAGCACGGTGCCCGGATCGAGCGTGGCAAAAGCTGTTCCTGTGGCGACAGTGACGGTTTCGCGGGTGTAGTCGCGGAAGGCTTCCCAGACGAGGAAGCCTCCGGGATGGGTGGTCTCGGTGAGCGTGGTCATGAGTTATCCTTTCAGTTTGAAGGTACGGGCGACGATCTCGCCCCAGGGGCGAGCTGTCGTGCTGCGGCCCGGTTGTGCGTGATGGGCCGTGATTTCGGGTTCGGCCTCGGCTTTGACAGCGAGAAGGGCCATGCGGACGTCGTCGAGACTGGCGTCCTGTTCGAGGAAGCGCCCGGCCATCTGCGGCTGACCTGCGAGATGGCAGAGATCGACGACAGCGCGGGCATGGGTGATTGCCTCGGCGCGGATCGCGACCGGATCAGGCGGTGCGACACCCGGAGCCGGGATCGGGTCCGAAGGGCTGGGCATGTCGTCGGCCTCAACTTGCCCCTCGGGCTCGACAGGCGCATCGTCGCTGTCCGCCTCTCCAGTGCCGTCGGCAGGTTCGACATCGCCGTGCAAGATACTGTCGGTCTGTGTGCCCGTGTCTTGGCTAGTATCCACTGGAACGTGTTCCAGTTCGGGCTGAACACCCTCCTGGACGGTGGCTTCCACTGCCTCGACGAGGTCCGGCGGCGCGTTGCGGAACCGACCGATGTCGAAGCGTGCGGCCATTCTAACAGGCTCCGCCAGCCGGTCCGCGAAGCCCGCCGCCACCGCATCCCCCGCGTCGAACCAGGTCTCGGCCGCCATCAGCGCTGCGATCTCGTCGTCGGGTTTGCCGGATTTGGCGGCATATCCCCGGACGAGGCTGCCCGCGATCTTGTCAAGCGCCTCGGCCATGGCGCGCATGTCACCCGCCGTGCCCATTGCCAGACCCGACGGATCGTGGATCATCAGGAACGCATTTTCCGGCATGACGATCTCGTCACCCGCCATCGCGACATAGGACGCGGCAGAGGCGGCAATACCGTCGATCCAGACCGTGACCGCGCCCACGTGACGCTTCAGCGCATTGTAGATCGCCACGGCATCAAAGACTGACCCGCCCGGGCTATTCAGCCGCAGATCGACCGGCGTCCCGTCGGGCAGTGCGCCGAGTTCGGCAAGGAACCCCTTCGCCGAGACCCCATAGGCACCGATCTCGTCATAGATCGCCACTTCCGCACCTGTTCCCCGGGCGCGGATCGCATACCAGCTTGTCATATTGTCACTCCTGTTCGGTGGCGGGATCGGTGGAGGCGGATCCATCGCCTGTGTCTTCGCCTGTGCCATCTCCAGGATCAGGCCGCGCGGCGGGCGTTGCTCGCGCGCCCTGTGTCTCGCCGGGGCTCGCGCGGTAGCTCAGCCCCAGATCAGCAACGCGTTTGGCATCCGCCGCATTCTCACGGTCGACTTCTTCGACGTCATAGCCGGTGGCCTCGACCACCTTGCGCCGCGAGGTGATGCCCGCTTCCATCGCCAGCACTTGCGCCTGGATGTCCTTCAGCGGGTCGACCCAATCCCAGCGTGGCGGTATCCATTGCACCGGCCGCGCGACGGCAGGATTGCCGATATCCAGCGCCCCCGACAACACAGCCGTCTCAAGCCAGCGCCGCCAGATCGGCCGACACAGCTGATGGGCCATCACCCCGTGCTGCAACTGACCGATGCGGCGGCGGAACTCGACCAGCTCTGCCCGCAGGCTCGAATAGTTCGCCTGGCGCACGTCCCCGGTGACGAGGTGGTACGGCAGGCCCAGTGAGGCTGATACCGACAAGAGCGTCCGGTATTGAAACGCCTCATAGCCGCCACCCACGTCTGCAGGACTGGAGAACTTCACATCCTCGCCCGGCAGCAGCACCTGCATCGTGCCCGGCTCGAGGCTGGCAATCGCAGCGCCGTCCAGATCGACTTCGGACTCGCCCATCATCGGATCTTCCGGCGCGGTCTTGGTGATGAACCCCGCGAACATCGCCGCCGTCTTCTTCCGGTCAAGCTCGGCGTCGTCGTACTGGTCCAGCAGAAACAGCCGCACCATGGCGGGCGCCACATGCGGCAAGCCCCGGATCTGGCCTGCGTCGATTGGCCGATAAATATGAAGCACATCGGCGGCAGCCACGCGCACCGTTTCCGGGATCACAGCCCCCTGATCCGTGCTGTCGCCCGGATGGCGACGGCGGAAGTGATAGGCCACCCGGCGACCGATGCCGTCGAACTCGATGCCGCAGCGGATGCGATTGCCGTTTCCCGCCGTCTCGGTCTTCTCGAACGGCAGCATCTCTGACTGCAGCAGCTGCAGTTGCAGCGGTACGAGAAGGCTGTCCTCGGCGCGGCGTGGGCGCAGACGCACGAAGCACTCGCCCGCGACGAACATCTCCCGAGCAACCATGGCTTGCAGGCCGTAGAAATCGGTCAAACCGTCCGCGTCAGCCTCATCCGTCCATGCGAGCCAGAGCTGCTGAATAGCGTCACGCAACGCCGCATCGGTGATTAGCGACGAGGGCTTGATCCCATCGCCGACCATGTTCGACGCAAATGCCTCGCAGGCATTGGCGGCATAGCCGTTCGTGACGACCAGTTCGCGCGACCGCGCCAGCAGGCGGGGACCGCCCGAGGCGACCAGCGAATTGATGTTCTCTAGCGGCGGGTTCCATCCGCGAAGCCGTCGTTTCGCCATAGCGCCTTCGAGGCGCGCTGACACCGCAGCAGGACCACCTGGATTCCGGCGGCGAAAGCGATCGAACAGGCCCATGGATCAGAGCCCCTTCGCCGTCGTCACACGCACCTGCCGAACGATCCTTCGTCCTTCGGCGGCCGCAATCTCGCGGTCGAGCGCCTCGATGGCCCGGTCAATCTCCGCTACACTGCGATAGTCCACCGTCTTTCCGTCATAACTGACACGCGCCACGCCTGAGGAACGCTGAACGGCCAAGGTCTCGCGGCGAGCACGGAGATCGGCAATCGTGGACATCAACTCACCTCATGTAACTTGAGCGCACGGTGCGCCGCTGTAGTCCCGCACGCCGAGAAGCGGGCGTGGTGTTTCCCGCCCCGTCCTCAGCCATGTCCTCCGCCGTGATCCCGACCTGTGCTTCCAGATCAGTCCACCGCGCATCGGACCAACGGTCAGCGCCCAATATCCAAGCGGCGGCGCGGGCATAGACCCGACAGTCAAGCGCTTCGTTGCGTTCTCGCAACTTCTGCCATTCGAGCCGGGCGAAGCCGCGCTTGGTGCGCACCGTGATCAGTTGTTCGGCCGTGAATTGCTTCAACCACTCGCCGTCCGCCCAGTTTGGCAGATGGATCGTTCCGGGCGGGCAAAGGTGCCCAGCCTCGATTTCCTCCCGCGTCGGCCGGTCCTGGCGCAAATAGCGATAGGTCTCGGTCTTGAAGGTCGAGGTGGCGACCGTCCAAAGCCGCGCCCCGCGCCGCAGCCGTTTGCCTGCGATGGTCGCGTCCACATAAGTCGGGCCAGTGACCGGGCTGGAGCGGTTGAAGCCCTCGACGCCTTTGACCGGTGCCACCTGCGCGAAGCCGACCTGTCGCGACCAGGCATATACAGCACTTGTCTCGTAGCCGGTATCGATCGCCAGCCGTGCCAAGGTCATCGGCTGACTGGAGGCATGGCCCCAGGTCTGACCAAGCAAATTGGTCAGCTGCTGCCAGCACGCCGGGTCGCCGGGCCCGCCCTCAATGACCAGGTGATCGATCAGCCAACTCTCCAGCCCGCGGCCCCAGGCCCAGACATCGACCTCGATGCGGTCCTTTTGAACGTCCGCCCCGGCGGTCAGGAACAAGCCCCGCTCAGGAACAGTCCCTCCGTCCCAGGTCTCGCGCTGGTCCGCCAACCGCTGCCAGTCTGGTGCTTCGCCGGTTTCGACCCATGTCTCCCCGAGGATCGTGTTGCGGAAAGCCTTGATCGCCTCGTCCGAGCCTCGGGCCGCCTCCCAGGCGCGCGCGATCCGGTCCCAGCCGAGCCAGCCCACCGGCGAGTAGAGCGCCGAGAGGTG